>Ga0074199_1002525_pt1 | contig 10713 bp, 8 predicted proteins | sample EPASupsiteSAE347_FD_64528 | JGI IMG/M metagenome (GOLD analysis project Ga0074199, IMG submission 64528) | Bioremediated contaminated groundwater from EPA Superfund site, New Mexico - Sample SAE3-47 | ecosystem: Environmental > Aquatic > Deep subsurface > Groundwater > Contaminated ...
AAAAGGAAGAAAAACGAGCATCCCGCAAAAAAATATCGGCATGGTTCTTCCGCTTTCCGGAAAACCGTTCCCTTCCGGCGCGGTTGATCTCCGCGGACGGGACTGGTAACTGTAAAATCACCCATACCGGCTTCCGCCGATGAATTCGCGCAGAAGCGAATCATCGGGGATCATCGTGGTATCGGCTGTTTCCTGCAGGGGCGCAAGGAAATCGGCTATTCGTTTTGCGCGGATATAGGCATCCTGACGATGGGGATCGTCGCGGTACTGTTTAACGGCCTGCGGGAACCAGGAAAACACCTTGTGTTTCAAGACCGGTATTTCGTAGGGCAGGGCGCTGTTCACAAGGAAATCGGCCGTGGCAATGAAGGGAATGATGTTTTGCAGTTCACTGCGCCGGACATAGTGCCAGTGCGTGAGGGTTGTCGCCGGCTGGGAGTTGCGGTGCAGTTTGTCGCGGATCATCCGCCGCATGAGACGGTTATCCGCCCAGCGCATGAATATATTGTCGTCGGAGCGGAGCTGCCCCAGGGTTTCGATATAGATTTTAAAAATGCTCGCCGCAGGAATCCCCTTCGTCATTTCAGAAAATAATCCATGCAGGCTGTCCAGGAGAAGGATCTGGTTCTTTTCCAGCTTCATGCTCTGGGCGTTAAGCGTGCGTTGGCCGGTTTTGAAATTATAAAAGGGAATTTTAATCGTTCGGCCTTCAAGGAGGGCGCATAAGTGCTCATTAATCAATGCCAAATCCAAAGAGTAGGGCGACTCATAATCATAATCGCCGAATTCATCTTTCGGGTGTTTTTCAAGGTCAAAAAAATAATTATCCATTATCAGCGATTTGAATTCAATCCCATCCCGCTCGAGTTTTTCGCCCAGTTTCATGGTGGTGGTGGTCTTGCCGGATGAAGAAGGTCCGGCGACGATGATGACGCGCGCCTTTTTGTTTTTGTTGACGATTTCCCCGGCGCAACGCGTCAGTTCGTCTTCATACCGTTTGTCGGAATCGCGGACAAGTCCTGCAAAATGCCCTTCGGAGATTATCCGGTTCAAGCCGCGCACGGTGTCACAGCCGTGATTGATGTTCCAGCGGAGCCCTTCATATATTTTCTTGTAAGGGATGTTGTCCGTAACCTCAAAAGAGTTTTCCCGCTTTGAGCGGGCCTGGGCGCGCTGGGAACGGTAGGCCATGTAAGCGCGCGCGGTTTCGGTCTGCCCTTTTTCCAGCAGAATTTTTTCCACAATATCCTGGATTTCTTCCACGCTCGGGCTGGCGTCTTTCTGCCCGCCAGCTTGTCCTTCGCAGCTGTCCAGGAGCGAACGCTCGACATCAAGGCTGATGACGTCCGCCAGCTTCCGATCGGCTTTCTTGATTGAGGCCATCGCCCTGAAAATGGCCGTGGCAATCCGGTCGCGGTCGTAAGGCACAAGGTTGCCTTCGCGCTTGATGATCATTTTTAACGGGTTTTTGGATGTGATCATGAATTTAATCAATGCTTTTACACTTTTTCTATTTCTATTTCCATCAAAAAAGCTTGTTTTATGCGCTTCATTCATATAATCCTGCCTTTTCAATTCGGAGGAAAAACTGAATGATTGAAAAATCACTGCAAAAAAGCAGATGGGGAATAGCCGTTGCGGCGGTTCTGATGCAGCTTTGTCTCGGAACCGTTTATGCCTGGTCGGTGTTTAAGAAGCCTTTGATGGCGGCGCACGGCTGGACCGAAACCGGCACGCAAATCACTTTCATGATTTGCATCGGCATGATCGGCGTCTGCGCCGCTTTTGGCGGGGCTTTTGTGGACAAAAAAGGGCCGCGCATCGTGGCGACAATCGGCGGAATTTTATTTGGCATCGGAACAATACTCGCGGGACTGGCGGATTATACCGGGAATATTTTTCTGCTCTATCTCGGCTTCGGCTTTATCGGCGGCGGCGGAAACGGGCTGGCTTATGTGACGCCGATTGCGACCCTGATCCGCTGGTTTCCGGACAAGCGCGGGTTGGTGACGGGGTTGGCGGTGATGGGGTTCGGGGCCGGCGCGTTTTTTATGGGACAAGTCGCCCCGGTCATGATCAATCAGTTCAGCATCGCCAGGACCTGGCTTGTTCTCGGGGTAGTATTTTTAATTTTGACGGTTGCCATGGCCCAATTTTTTAAAAACCCGCCCCAGGGCTGGTTGCCGCAAGGTTTTGCGCCCAAGCCAACCGGCGTTTCCACCTCGGCCAGTTCATGGTCTTTTTCCGAAGCATTTTCAACCCGTCAGTGGTGGATGCTTTGGATTGTTTTTTTTCTGAATATTTCCGCCGGGGTAGGGTTGCTCTCCCAGCTTTCCCCCCTGGCGCAGGAAATTCAAAAAGATTTTATTCGTGACCCGGCCAAACTGGCGGTGGCGGGTGGCGTGGTGGTTTCAATCGCCTCGCTGTTTAATGGCGCCGGGCGGTTTTTCTGGGCCTGGCTTTCCGACGGCATTGGCCGGAAAACGGTTTTTATTATCATGTTTGTCAGCGAAATATTGCTCTATCTGGCTTTGCCCCAGATCAGGAATGTTACTTTATTTACGGCCGTTACCTGTTACCTGTTGTCTTGTTATGGCGGCGGATTTTCGGTCATGCCCGCCTTTGTGGCCGATTCCTTCGGTCCGGCTTATGTCGGCCGGATATACGGCGCCATTTTGACCGCCTGGGGCGCGGCGGGCGTGGTCGGCCCTCTGGTCTTCGCGCGCTTGAAAGGTTCGGCCATTTATGTGGCCGCCGGAATGCTGATTCTCGGCTTACTGCTTACGATGGCCTATAACAAGCCGCCAGCGAAAATTTTGAACTCAGATAATAAGCTGTAGAAGCGTTCAAAATCGGTAAATCAAATCAGGATTTGCCAGTCGGCCCTTATGGAATGCAACCCCTTCGCTTCCAAGTAATCTAAGCTTTTGCTCGACCGGTTTGCCGGTTTTATGTCCCTGGAATCCGCCCGGAGTCAAATCCGAGGCAATAATCCGGTGGCAGGGCACTTTTGGCGCGAACGGGTTGCGGCGCAAAGCCTGCCCGACGGCACGGCATGAACGGCATTTTATGCGCCGGGCAAGTATTTTATAGGTTGTTACCCGTCCGCGCGGGATTTTCAGCAGCGCTTCATATACAAGATTTTGAAAACGCGTAGGAGTCTTTTTATCAGAAATCATTGATTAAATAATAAACAAATCGCATAAAAATACAAGCAGTTTTCTGCTTGACCGACAGGGGCGGCTTCTGCAGGATTAGCTCCCATGAGAAACAAACACAAAGTCGGCATGGATCAATTGGTGTCATTGTGCAAACGGCGCGGTTTTATTTTCCAGAGTTCGGAAATTTATGAGGGTATAAACGGCTTCTGGGATTATGGCCCGCTTGGTTGTGAATTGAAACGGAATATCCGCGAGGCCTGGTGGAAAAATATCGTCCAATTCCGGGAAGACGTTGTCGGGCTTGACAGTTCCATCATCATGCATCCCAAGGTGTGGGAGGCGTCGGGGCATGCCACGAGCTTTGTGGATCCGATGGTTGATTGCCGGAAATGCAAAAAGCGTTTCCGCGCCGATATGCTTTGCGAGGAGCAGGGGCAGAAGTTAATCAAAACCGAAACCGGGTTTGCGTTGCCGCCGGGGATCAAATGTTCGGCCTGCGGCGCAACGGAGCTGACCGCGCCGCGGTCGTTCAACCTGATGTTCAAAACATTTGTCGGGCCGGTGGAGGAGGATTCGTCCGCCGCTTATCTGCGTCCTGAAACGGCGCAGGGAATATTTGTCCAGTTCCAGAATGTTTTGGAAGTTTCGCGGCGCAAGGTGCCTTTTGGCATCGCCCAGATCGGCAAGGCGTTCCGCAACGAAATCAATCCGCGTAATTTTACCTTCCGTTCGCGCGAGTTTGAACAGATGGAGCTGGAATATTTTGTCAAACCCGGCACGGACCAGCAATGGCACGATTACTGGGTGGATCAGCGTTTGCAATGGTATTCCCAGATCGGCCTGCCGCCGGAAAGCATTTCCAAGTATAATTATGACCCAAAGGAGCTGGCGCATTATGCCAGCGCCTGCGTGGACGTTATGTATGATTTTCCATTCGGTAGTCAGGAATTGGAAGGCATTGCCGCGCGCGGCGCTTTTGACCTGACCCAGCATCAGACTTTCAGCGGCAAATCAATGGAATATTTTGACGCGGAAACCAAGGAGAGATATGTGCCGCACGTCATTGAGCCCTCGGCCGGCGTGGACCGGATCGCCCTGGCGTTATTGTGCGAGGCCTATCGCGAGGAATGGGTGCCGGCCTCTGACAGCGGCGGAGAATTGCAGGAAGCCGAACCGGGCAAGCCGGCGCCGCCGGGATACGAAGCGCGCTTAGTTCTGCGTTTTTCACCGCAGATTGCGCCGATTAAGGCGGCCGTATTTCCCCTGCTGAAAAACAAACCCGAACTGGTGGGGCGCGCCCGCGAAGTTTTCGCCATGCTTCAGAAAAAATGGCCGGTATTCTGGGATCAGACCGGCGCCATTGGCCGCCGCTACCGCCGCCAGGATGAAATCGGCACGCCATTCGGCGTAACGATTGATTTTCAAACTCTGGAAGACAGCACCGTCACCCTGCGCGACCGCGATTCAATGAAGCAGATCAGGTTGAAAATTGATGGGCTGGGAGAATACCTGGAAGAAAAAATAGGATGATCATGCCAAAAAAAGTCATCATATCCGAAAACGCCCCCCGTCCGGTTGCGCGTTATTCGCAAGGCATCCTGGTTGAAAACACTCTTTATGTCCAGGGCGTGATTGCGCTTGACCCCGCGGCCAACAAGCTCGTTGATGGCCCGATGGCTGTCCAGGCGCGCCGCGTTTTTGACAGCATCAGGGCGATTGTTGAAAAGGCCGGACTGACGATGGCCGACGTCGTCAAGGTAACGGCTTTTCTGTCAGACCTGGATGATTATCCGGCTTTCAACGAAGTCTATCGTCAATATTTTATGGCCGATCCTCCGCCGGTGCGCACCACGGTTCAAGCCAGGATGCCCTTTGGCGCCCTGGTTGAGGTTGACGTGATTGCGGTCAAATCCAAATAGGACCCCCGCTGTAATTTGCGCGCCGTGATATTGCAGTAAAACAACGATTGCTTTTTTGTTTTGATTGACTAGAATTTTAATCTTTTCGGGGAGTCAACATCAAATATAGAATCTCTGGAATGCAATGGAGCATGGAAGAGGAGGGATAAATTGAAAGATATAGCAATCAATGACGTGCGATCATTTGTTCTTCTTGGACATACCGGCAGCGGTAAAACGACATTATGCGATGCAATCCTCTACAAGACTGGCTTGACCGACCGGTTGGGATTGGTCAGCGCCGGAACAAGCCTGAGCGATTTTACGGAAGAAGAAATAAGCCGTAAAAGCAGTGTGTATGCCCAGTCGTTCAGCGTCATGTTTAATGATGGCAATAAAAAGAGCCAGATTGTGCTCATAGACAGTCCCGGCGTTGACGATTTCGTCGGCCAGGTCAATTGCGCCTGCCGGGCGGTTAATTCCGCGCTTATATCGGTTGATGCCGTCGCCGGCATTCAGGTCGGCACAACCAAGGCGTGGCGCCGATGTCAAACGCTGGCAATACCCAGGGGAATTGTTGTCACCGGGCTTGACCGGGAAAACGCAAGTTTTGCAAAAATTGTCGGCGATATCCAGTCGGTCTTGGGCGCCAAATGCATACCCGTGATGCTTTTTGCCGATGGTCAATTCGTGGATGTATTGGCCGAAAATAATGACCAGGGCCGGATCGGGGAGATGATTAAAAGCTATAAAAATGCCCTGGTTGAATGCGCGGCGGAGACGGACGACGCATTGCTTGAAAAATACCTTGGCGGCGAAAAACTTGCGGACGAAGAGCTTCAAAAAGGACTGCGGAAAGCTGTTTTGAAAGGGAGTATCATCCCGGTCTTCGCGGCCATGGCCTTGAAAAATGAGGGCATTGACCTGTTGTTGAAAAAGATAATTCAAGTCTTTCCCGGTCCGGCCGACGATCCGATCAAGGATGTCGGGAACAAGCCGGTCAATCCTTCGCCTGACGCGCCGTTTGTTGGTTATGTCTGGTGCACGGTCAACGATCCCTATGCGGGCAAATTAGCCTATCTGCGCGTTTGCGGCGGAACATTAAAGGAAAACACGGAATTGATCAATGTGGCCAAAGGGCATAAGGAACGGGTCGGCGCTTTGCTTGTTCCGCATGGCAAAAAGCCCGTGGCCGGCAGCGAAGCCAAGGCTGGCGATATTGTCGCCTTGCCCAAGCTGAAAAATACGGCAATTAATGATGTCCTCTGCGCCGTCGGACACAAGGTTGAATTCGCGCCGATTGTTTTCCCGAATCCGGTGGTCTCGATGGCCGTATCGGCCAAGGAACAGAGCGATGAGGATAAAATCGGCGTTGCGCTGGCGCGCGTGGTTGAAGACGATCCGACCCTCAGGGTTGAGCGCCGCGTTGACACCAATGAGATTATCGTTTCCGGGATGGGCGATGCCCACCTTGACGTTGCCCTGGGCCAGATGAAAAGAAAAAGTAATGTCACGGCTGAATATCGAACGCCCAAAGTGCCGTATAAGGAAACAGTCACGGGCCTTGGTGAAGGACACTATAAACACAAGAAGCAGTCCGGCGGCCGCGGCCAATACGCGGAAGTCTACTGCAAAGTGGCTCCGAAAAAAGCCAATGAAGAATGGTTTAACGACGAGGTGGTGGGCGGGGTCATCCCCCGTAATTTCATACCGGCCTGCGAGAAGGGATTTCTTGAAGCCATGCCGCACGGCGTTCTGGCGGGCTACCCGATGGTGGATGTCAAGGTTACCGTCTACGACGGCTCATACCATGATGTTGATTCTTCTGAAATCGCTTTTAAGATTGCCGCCGCCCGCGCCATGAAAGAGGCGACGAGCAAAGCCAAGCCGGTCCTGCTCGAGCCCATTGTGACGGCCAGGGTAACTGTTCCCGATCAATATATGGGCGATATCAACGGCGACCTTAATCACCGCCGCGGCCGAATATTGGGGGTTGAGATTGAAGACGGTCTTCAGGTAATCACGGCCGAAGTGCCCATGGCGGAAATGTTCCGTTACTGCTCGGAATTGAGGAGTATTACCGGCGGGAGAGGGTCGTTTGAAATGAGTTTTACCCGTTATGACATTGTGCCCAGCAATATAGCGCAAAAAGTTATCGCGGGCGCCGAGAAGGTGAAGGAAGAAGAGTAGCAGAACGGAAACGTCGAACATTCAACTTCCACATTCAACCGGAAAAAGATAAAAAGATTTTTTCGGTTGAGTGTTCAATGTTGAAAGTTGAAGGTTCTGTAAGAGCAAAAGGCTTTCGTCATGTTGGGGCTGATTTGATGGAACCGGTTGATTTAAGCAACGTCCTTTCCCATTGCGCGCTCTGTCCGCGGCAGTGCGGCGTCAACCGCCTGGCCGGAGAAACCGGGTTTTGCCGGGCCGGAAAAGAGGCGGAGATATACAGATACGCGCCGCATTTTGGCGAGGAGCCGCCGGTTTCGGGAAGCCGCGGTTCCGGCACGATTTTTTTCAGCCGCTGTACGCTTCGTTGCCTTTATTGCCAGAACTACCCGTGGAGCCAGGAGGGCGCGGGGACGAAAATATCGGCTGGGAATTTGGCGGCAATTTTACGCAAACTGAAAACGCAGGGGTGTCATAACTGGAATCTGGTGAGCCCCACGCCCTGGTTGCCGGTGATTTTTGACGCGCTAAAAAACGCCAGATCTGCCGGTTGCTCTCTTCCGGTTGTCTATAATACCAGCGGGTATGAGCGCGTTGAAACATTAAGGGCGCTGGAAGATATTGTTGATGTGTATCTGGCCGATTTGCGTTATGCCAGGGAAAGCACGGCGGATGATTGCTCCCGGGCGGGCGATTATGTAAAAAATTCGCGGCTGGCCCTGCTGGAAATGTGGAAACAAAACGGCCGGCTGAAAATGTCGCCGGATGGCACTGCCGTTTCGGGCGTAATTTGCCGGATTTTGATTTTGCCGGGATTGGCCGGCGAGGCCTGTGAAAATATCCGCTGGCTGGCCGAAAATATCGGGACGGATATTGCCGTAAGCGTAATGGCGCAATATACGCCCGCTTATCAGGCGGGAAAATCGGCGAAATTGAACCGGATAATTTCCGGCGATGAATATCGGCGGGTATGCCGCGCGGTTGAAAGGGAAGGTTTTTCCAATGGTTGGATTCAGGATTATAACGGTCCCGGAAACCCGGAACTGGCCGGCTTCAATATGCCGGCGCTGGCGCCGGAGTGTTTGCCGGGGTAGAATGCATATTTAAGGAGGTAGGGCGGACGCGCCGTCTTAACTTATGAGCGCCATGATTAATTCCAAGGTGATTGATTTGCCGACTGAAGACATTCTGCGGGCGGCCGGAAAATATCCGACGCCGTTTTTTCTTTATTCGGAAAAGAAAATTCGCGCCAACTGCTCTCGCTTTAAAAATTCTTTTCGTTCTTTTTTCCCAACTTTTGAGCCGTTGTACGCCGTCAAGGCCAATAACAATCCGCGCCTGCTGAAGATGATTTTCTCGGAAGGTTTTGGCGCGGATGCCTCCAGCGAGGCCGAGGCCTGGATCGTCAAGAAGCTGGGCGGGGAGGGGATGTACACGGGCAATTATACCTCGGAAGATGAATTCCGTTTTGTGATCAAGAACGGCATGTTTCTCCTGAACCTGGATGATATAACGATGCTGGCCACGATTAAAAAGATCGGCGTGCCTGAATTTCTTTCGTTCCGCGTCAATCCGGGCCTCAGCCGGGGGGGCATGAAAAGCCTTTATCTGGCCGGACCCGACGCGAAATATGGCGTGCCGCTTAAAAAGATAGTAACGGCGTATCGGCGCGCCAAGAGTATGGGGGTGAAGCGGTTCGGCCTCCATGCCATGACCGGAAGCAATGTGCTTGATGAATCATATTTTGAATCAGTGGCCATGATTCTCCTTGATGTGGCCGGAAGGATAAAAAAAGACCTGGGGATCCGCATGGAACGTCTTAACATCGGCGGCGGGTTTGGCGTGCCTTACCGGCCTGATGAAAAAAGCCTGGACCTCCTGAAGGTCGCACAAGGAGTGCGCCGGGCCTTTGACCGGCAATGCGCAAAATATGATTTGCCGGAGCCGATCCTCATGGCCGAGCCGGGTCGTATGATTATGGCCGACACGGCCTGGCTGGTCGGCCGGGTAAATGTGATCAAGGAAAGTTATAAAAAATTCGTCGGCATTGACGCCGGAATGAATGATTTGCCCAGGCCCGCGGTATACGGCGCTTATCATCACCTAACCGTCGTCGGCCGGAACCTGGCCGGCAAGAAAGAGAAAGTTAATGTTGTTGGAAGACTCTGCGAAAATAATGACCAGTTTGCCCAAGACCGGCTGTTGCCGGTCGTCAGGGTGGGGGATTTGATCGCCATTCATAATGCCGGCGCGCATGCTTATGCGATGGGACACAATTACAATACCCGCATGCGGGGCGCGGAATACCTGATTACGCAAAGCGGCGCCTTGGTGAAAATACGGCGGGCGGAGACTTTTGCCGATATTTTCAAAACGACCGGCATTACGGGTTGATTTCTTTCCGGAATAAGTCTATTCTCGCTTGATTGGTCGTAAATAAAGCGGAGGAAAAAATGTTTTCGGGAGCCTATACGGCGATTGTGACCCCTTTCAACAAAAAAGGGGAAGTTGATTATCAAAAATTACGGAAACTTATTGAGCGTCAAATCAAGGGCGGCATAGACGGCATTGTGCCGGTCGGCACAACCGGCGAGTCGCCCGCATTGGATTATGACGAACACCGCAAGGTCATTGAAGCAGCCGTTGAAACCTGTAAAAAACGGATTAAAGTTATCGCCGGCACCGGGGCGAATTCAACCCGGGAAGCCGTTGCTTTGACGCGGTTTGCCGCTGAAATCGGCGCCGACGGCACACTGCAGGTGGCGCCATATTACAACAAGCCCAATCAGGAAGGATTGGCGCGGCATTTTCTGGAAGTGGCGGAGATCGGCCTGCCGGTTATTCTCTATAACATACCCGGTCGCACCGGGGTTGAAATCGCGGTGGATACCGTGGCGCGCCTGGCAAAACATCCGAAGATCACGACCATTAAAGAGGCCGCCGGCAGTGTCATGCGCGTCAGCCAGATTCTTGACAAATGTGATATAGGCGTTCTTTCCGGCGATGATCCGCTGACGATCCCCATGATGTCCGTCGGCGCAAAGGGCGTCATCAGCGTTGCGGCCAACATCGCGCCTGGAGCCGTTGCCAGGATGGTTCATTTTGCGCTGGATGGAAACTGGAAAAAAGCCATGGCCATGCACCGGCAGTATTTCCGTCTTTTTTCGGATGTTTTCCTGGATACCAATCCCATTCCGGTCAAGGCCGCGCTGGCCATGCTCGGCCTGATTGAAGAGGAATATCGTCTGCCGCTTTGCCCGATGAGCAAGGCGCTCAAGGACAAACTGGCGCAGTGCCTGCGGGAATTGAAATTAATTTGAAGCATAGGATTTTCAAAAAGGCAGGGCCGGACTGGCAGTCCGGCCGTCCGAATGGCGGAAGCACGGCGGGGCAAAGCGGTGCCCCCCCCCCCCAAAAAAAAAAAAAAGGTTGGGGGGAAAAAAAATAAAAAATGCCCCTTTTGGGGCCGGGGGGAAGGAGGGGGA
>Ga0074199_1002529_pt1 | contig 10697 bp, 11 predicted proteins | sample EPASupsiteSAE347_FD_64528 | JGI IMG/M metagenome (GOLD analysis project Ga0074199, IMG submission 64528) | Bioremediated contaminated groundwater from EPA Superfund site, New Mexico - Sample SAE3-47 | ecosystem: Environmental > Aquatic > Deep subsurface > Groundwater > Contaminated ...
GGCGGGGGGCACAAAAAATAGTTTTTTTTCTTTGTTTTTTTTTTTGTCTCACGTGGGCAAAATTTTAACCGGGGGGGGGGGGGCTCGACGTTTCGGATCTCTGATATGGCTCGGAAGAGGATGCGATGACCCCGCCCGAGACCCCACGGTTTTCTGTCATCCTCGCGGATCCGCCCTGGCAGTATCGGAACGCGAGGACGGGGGGATCGCATACGTCCGGCGCTTCGCAGCAGTACGAAACCATGCCAACCGCGGACCTCTGCCGGATGCGGTTGCAGGACCCGATGTTGACCGCTCGTTCCTGGAATGGCATGAGAAGGAGAAGGGCAAATCGAGTGACTACACGATTGAGCGCGAGCGCGAAGGCCGCCCCATTAGGCCGCGCAAGATCAACTACTACATTAGGAAGATCATGGCGCTCTACCTCGCGCCCGAGGCATTCGCCGAGGGAATTCGGGACGGGTGGCTCACCGAGTTCCAGAGAGGTATGCGCAACTCGTTCCGCGAGGATCGGAACCCGAAGTACCGGCTGAACCTCCACCAGATTCCAAAGAAATACTTTGCGACCGTCCGAAACTTTAATGGGGACCCCGACGAGTTCGCGGAAGATTACCCCGAGTTTGTCAAATAACCATTTCTATTTTCAACAATATTTTGCGCTTATTTTCGGCAATGTTCTTTAATTTGTAGTATTTCATTTACGAGATTGGAAATTATTTGTTGGGTTTCCATTTCTTTTCTTATTTCTCCACGATGTTGTAACCGCTGCGGCATTGTATATAAAAAAGACCGTGGCCTTCATCGTGCCGACGGATCAGCGGATGCGGAGGTCGGGTCGGCTCCTGAGTCGCTGAGCTAGCGCGGGGTTGTAGATGTGGCAGACCGTTCCAGCCGCGTCGATTCCCGCATGCACCGACGCCATCAGAGCATCCAGGATCGCCGCGAACATATCAGCCGGGACCGGTCGCGGAAGCGCCTGCCAGAGCTCGTCGCGGTCGTACTCTCCGCTGTGCTCCCGGATGAACGCCTCGACCATCTGCAGGGTCTCGGCATCGATGCCGGTTGATGCCTGAGCCGTGGTCGTCATGGTACTGCATGGCCGTTGAAGAGATTTATTAGTATTCCGCCCCGTTCCCTTCATGTTCTTTGCCGTAGAAATTGTGGTGCCGGTCGGCTCGCCGTGGTTGAAGCAGAGTACGCGCGCCAGCCTCGCAAATGACGATGGTTCGGTAAAACCCGATCGTCACTTTTTCCCATTTGATGCGCCCTGATCATCAGTTTCCGGTCCCTGCTTTGGGCGCGAGGCCTCCGGGATCTCGGCCGCCTTCCGTCTCTCGATGAAGGCTCGGACCTCGCTTTCCGTTACGCGGAATTCCCGACCGAAACGCACGGTTTTCAGCTCCCCGCTCCTTGAAAACCGTCGCAATGACAGGACACTGTAGCCCGTGAGCTCCCCGACGGCCGCGAGCGTATAATGTTTCTCGATGTCGCTCATGCTATCAATGGGTAGGTCAAGGCCGCTTTTAGTCATACCGATCCGTTTCTGGAATTCGATCCCCTTTTCCATCACCCATGCTCCTCAGGCGTCTCCTCGACGACAACGATCCTGCGGCGGACAAGGACCCGTTCCAGGCAGTCAGCGTCATCGGGGATGCCCAATCTCGACGCCATTGCCTCAATGCCCAAGCGGGAAATTCGAATGGGTTCCGCCATCATTCCCCCCGTTTGGGTTTCACCAACGCATCCCATTTCCGTTGGAGTTCTGGCCCAACGCCTTCAAGAATCATTGCGACTAGTTTCCCTGACTCGCACAATTGCCACAGGATCTGCTCGATCTCCTCGATCATTTTGTCTCTGTCCATCTCGGTCACGCCATCACGCCCTCGACCGATTCTGCACGGCTACAGCGCGGGCTGCGGATTCGCCCATGTCGGAGCTCCACCCCACGACGCATTAAAAACCGTTCAACCGGGCTCCATGAAATCCCATACCGAGCTCCAATCCGTTCGAGGGAATCGCCCGCGCAATATGACGCGACGATATCATCACCGTGATCATCGAGGATTTTCATAACCCGTCCCGATATCCATGGGCCTCCGTTTGCTGCTGGTCGGATCCTAACGCCTGCCTCGATCAACAATCCCTGCATCGTGGTTATGTGAACCCGATTTTTATAGGCGAGATTCTGGAGCGATTCCCCTGCCTTGTAGGCCTCGACGAGCTCCGGGATCCGCGGGAGCACCTCGTCACGGATTCGCCCATAGTGCGACGGCCGCCGGGGCGCACCGCGATCGCGGTGCATCCTGACGTAATCTGCCGCGGTCGAGGGAGCGATGCCGACGGCCGCGCTGATCTCCATCGTGTTCCGGCCGTCATCCCACAGTCGGAGAACCTCGGCGACGATGGGCGCTGGGAGCGGCCTGCTCCCGCGCCGAGAACCATATTCGTTTTCCGCCTGGTCTATCAGGGTCCGGAGCGGGACCAGGGCCACGGGTGCGGCGGCGAGGTCCTGGTGATCGAGGCGTAACAACAGTGCCACGCCGATCACCCCCGACGAGGCCGGATTTCGTACTCCGCGAATAGGCGGCTTACGATTCGATCCGCGATATCCTCGGCTAACATATCCAGAGAGTCCGCAAAGGTCGCGTCCTCCTCCTCGCGAGCCGGTTTCATGGCCCAAGGCGACTGTTTTGCCATGCTATGCATATTGTAGCATTTGATATAAATAAGTATGTGCAGATTATAGCATAATGTTACATTTAAGAGGTTATGGGCTCTGGGGTTCCTTCCGCAAATGATGCCCTAGGTTGGCCAGCCCTCTGGAAATGTGGCAACAGATAACACATTACGGGCTGAGGAGAGGATCGGGAAATTAACAGAGTAAGAGGATTGTGGACCCATTTAGGACCCGTCGCGGGTGCTCAGGGTCCTGTTTTGGGTTCTTGACGATTCCAGTTGGGCGAGTGGACCGGAATCATGGCATGCCAATGAAGAAGGCGACGAAGCCGCGAATTTGGTTCACGCGCTGGAGCGGAGAGGGTTGGAGCCGCGAGCCTCCGCCCCGGTCGCGGCGGCGATACATCCTCGCCGTACGAGCATCTGAAAATTCGATTATTTGAACTCTCTTGCCTGTGGGAGATAGAGGCTCAATCCAGTTTCACCTCGATCCGCCCGTCCTCCGTCAACCTGCCGAACGCAGGGATCGAGGGAATATCGATATATTCGATTGCGACTTTGAGCGCGTCCAGCTCGGACGATGAGAGGGCGAGGTCGTCCAGCGTGGCCCGGACGATCAGCCGGCCCAGGATGTTCGCGGTCTCGTTTCGGGTCAAGGTCTCGGTAGTTTCCATGATTCGGTCTCCTAATAGCCGATGTGGTCGCCGTGGGCGGCCTGGGTTGCGTTCTCGTTTGGTGGCAAAGAACGGAAGGGCTCGGCGGGGATCCCGGACCCGACCGCGGCCGGGCGCGGGGCCTGGTCCTCGGTCGCGGACCATTCCCGCCCCATCTCGTCGAAGAGGGAACGGACGTAGGCGTTTTTCTTTTCCTCGTAGCCTTTCCGGAGATCGAGCGGCGGCAGCTCGAACGCGATAGGGTCGAGCTTAAATGACAGGCCCTGCGGTTCGATGTTGATGTTGTAGAAATATCGTTTCGCCGCGCCGTCAAGCGACTTGTGGGAGTCCACGCCGAACAGGTGAGCATAACTCATTTTACGCGCACGGTCGATCCCGGCCATCACGACATGATGGCTCATCAATCTTCTGGCGTTAACGTCGAGCATTTCCAAATTCGGCAGCGTAAAAACGACATTCAGGTTCAAGTATCGAAATATTTTCAAGATGTTCGAGAGGTTGATATTCTGTTTGCTCATCGAGCGCCGGGCGTCGAAGTCAACGGCCGCCTCATCGAAAATAAGAACCCTGCCTTTTTCGAGGGTCTGGACTTTGCCTAGAAAATCAGAGACCCGGAAAACGATTTCGTCGGAGGTGAATTTCAGATCGAGCTTCCGGGCCAGGTCGAGCGCGGCCAGGGACTTTCCGGATCCGGTCTCGCCGGTGATAACAATCAGATTATTTTTGTTCATCGCTATCCGTTGCCGGAGGATTAGCGTCCAATCGAATGGCCCGACGTCATCCAGCGTCGGGGCCCGTACAGACCGCTGTAGATTCGTTTTAAGCGGTTTTACCGGGGGCGTGGGGGGGTTGATATGGTTGCGTGCTTCAAGCGGTTGCATTGGTGGCCTCGCCGGGGTCCTGGTCCTTGAATTCGTCCCACTCGATCCAACCCTCGGGGGCAAATCCCGCACCGCCTCTCAGGTTATCGTAGAAGGTGTTTGAGAGCGTCGCGGGTTCGCCGGGGTGGTTCGCCAAGACCGATTCGAGGCGTTCGAGGTGGCTCATGAATTTGAGCGACTTGGACCGGACGACATACCGGGTTTTCCCGGCCGTGAACTCGATCCCGTATTTGATGGCCTCGCGCGCCTGTGTGCGGGCGCTACAGGTTGCGAGATGGGCGCGGAGGGCCTGATTGTTTCGGAGGACTCTCCCGCAATACTGGCACGCGGTGAAGTCCCGGGCCGGGCGGTGCTCCTTCTCGGCGGCCACGGCCTCAGCCATCCGTATCTTGGCTATGGCTGCTCGGGCGCTGATCCAGTTCGGCAGGACCCCCTTGATCATCGGGACCGGGATCCGGTCGGGAAAATCCATACTCGGTGTCTGAAAATTCGAGTATTTGTGTTTTACCAGTAAAGGCGGCGTTATCTAGGAAAGGCTGACTAAGTAAAGGCTGCCTATCCTAAATTAGTGCTCCCTAATATCCCCAGGAGGTTGCCGGACCCCCCATACAATTATGATCTAAGAGGGGTTCACTTACCCAAACGGTTTGAAGCGTTTTGAACTAGTTTCTTCGGATCGGCTGCGAGCGGGTTAAATATCAGGGTTTTTACACGCCAGCTATGGATACTATACCGCCTGATACTCTCGTCATCGACCCGGCCGGGACTCCTCAACGGGTGCAGCTCGGCCAGGCTATGGACATCGTTGCTAAACGGAACGGGATCCATTTCAGGGTCAGCAAGTCGCCGCCGTATCGAGCGCCCCCGCGGCGGGCGTGGGAGAGGTCAGGCTAGGCCACGGCCGGCGCGGTCCTCTCGCTTGATGAACCGGAGGATGGTTGAGGTACTCACATCCTCCAGCCGGGCGATCTTCTCCCACGACAGCCCCTGTGCGCGATACTCCTCCATCCTCGTCCTGTCCAGCTTCCGGCGCGGTCGCCCGAGTGTCTTACCTTCTGCCCGTGCGCGGGCTACTCCCGCACGGGTCCGGGCCGAGATACGCCGGGCCTCATCTTCTGCCAGCCAGGATACGAACGCCAGCACCACGGTACGGATTGAGCCTAAGTCGGAGTTCATCCACTCCTCGCGCGGGCTCAATGATTTGACGCGTACCTCGTGCTGTTCCTCGAGATCCTTGATGATGGTCAGGGTCTCCAGCATGTTGCGCCCGAGCCGGCTTATCTCGAACGTGTAGAGGGTGACCGGTTCGGCCTGAGCTTTGATGTAGGTCAGCATCTCGGTAAATTCAGGACGGGCCGCGGCGGGCTTCATGCCGGAGATACCAACATCCTGGTAGATGCGAGAGCAGCCGGCCTCACGCAAGAGGACCAATTGATTTTCGATGGTCTGCTCCGACTTACTCACCCTCGCGTACCCGATGGTTATCATAATCCCTGTGTTTGCTATATCACCTTTATATAAGGAGCGTGTGGGATTTTGCTATCGGGTATTCATCCGTTTTTGAATGAAGTTCCGATGTGGCAATATTGCCACATCGGAGAGGAGCCGGTTGGAGCCAGAGCACCTGAAGGAGAGGCCGAGCCCCGGCCGATGGCATCAACCAGTCAGGACGGCCCGGACCCCCTCGGCCCCGGGGCGATCTCGTCCCTCCATCCGGGCCACGAAAAAGTACCGGTGGTACCGGCGGTACCGGTGGCGTAGCCACACAGGGGGGGGCATTTTTGCTGTGACGAGCGGGCGATTTTCTGCATTTTGTCATTTATAAAAAATTTTGGTGTGAATTTCTGTGACTTTTCACTATTCCGTGGTGGTGGCGCAACCTCACCCCGGAGCAGCGGACGGTGCGCCCGGCGGCACGCTCTCGATACAGTTGGGATCAACTTCGATTATTTGCGGGGGCTGTGTGGCTACGCCACCGGTACCGCCGGTACCACCGGTACTTTTTGGCTCGATGTCCTCGTCGATGTAGTGTGGCCCGCGCAATATCCCAGGGCATGGCGGTATCTTGGGTCGGGCGGTCGCGTCGATCGTAGTCTGGCCATCGTCGGGCGCATCGTCCTGATCAACGTAGTAGTAGCGCGAGACCATTTCGGCCCACGCGCGAGCGTCGGGCACGATCAATTTCGAGATCGTTAACTTCCGTTCGCCGATCCTACCCTGCTCGCCATCCTTCGCTTTGGCGACGGTCTGAATCTTGATGCTCGTGTCTTTGGTTGCGAACCCGATGCCCCGAAGTGCCTTCGTCACAGCGCCCGACTTTAGCCCCATCGCCGCGGCGATCATGCGGGCCTCGACGGCCTGGATCTCACCGTGGCGATAGTATTTGCCGAATTTGGGATCGTCCATCAGGTCCTCGTCTCCGTTGGCCAGTTTCAGTGCCAGGTTGAAGAACAGTCCATCAGGCGATGCGGCACGCTCGCGGCGTATCTCGATCTGCCGCCGGCGCACGTAATCGATGAGCCGCTCTTTGCCGTCGGGAAAGACACTGAGCACGAGAGAGAGCGGCCTGAGCAGTTGCTTAAGCCTTGGTTCTACCTCAAGATCCGACACGTCCATCATGGCATCGGCCGTCACGTCGGCCCAGTGGGCGAGCGCGAACCGTGCCATATGGGCCCGAAGGACAACCACGGATTCATCATACGCGTCGTTGAGTTCAACGGGGATATCCCGCCGGCGGGTCTCGCGTGGCGAGAACGACAGTACGCGCGCTTCCGTGGCGTTATCGCCGAACGGCCGGCGCATGCCTATGATCTTCGGGCCGAACGGGTCGAAGGTGTCTTGAGTGCCCGGATTGTTCTTATCCGACAGGACAAATGGCCGGCCTTTCTCGAAGCCCAAGTTTAGATATTTCACTACCTGGTTACTGGCACCGCCTTCGAGGTCGGATTCATCGAGCACGGGCGTACCGTGCCACTTCTCTTTGATGCGGAAGATGCCGGAGAACGACGATGCCCCGCTCGTCCTCGTCGGCAGGAAGCACAAATCCGATACGGTATCGATGATACGCGATTTGCCTTTTCCCGTGTCGGCCAGGAATCGCAGATATGGCGCCGTTCGGGCCTTTCGATAGAACCACGTATAAAACTGGTAGTAGATGAATAGCGTTCGATCCATATCGGGCATATCCATGTACGCCTCGAGATGCCGATCGATTGCGGCGAAGAGTTTGCCGGCGTCGAGCACGCCGGCCTGCTCCATCGCTTCCTTCGACGGTAGACCGACGATGATCGCCGGCATGCCCGAATCCTGATGAATCGGCAGCTCTCGCGGCACGATCGTGATCCCGTCATCGCCGACCACCTCGCGCGCAAATGCAAGGGTGTCGGCATCGTCGAGATGGGCGAAGTAGTGCACGCCTTTGGCGTCTCGCACGTCGAAATAGAGTTTGCCGCCTTTCTCGAAGTGCGCAAGGACGTGCTTTTCTGGTTGCTCCTCGTCGGACTTCTTACCCTTCTCGGCCTTCTTCGGCTTCGGTTCGACGAGTGCCCGTATCTCATGCCATCGATTCCTGCCTTTCGTCCCGCCGCATGAGTCGTGCATACAGCGTGCATAGATGCCGCCATGCTCGGCCTGGCCAATATACGCGCCGTCCTCGTGGGCACCCTTTGCCCACGGGCATCGCTCAAACTCGCCGAAGAACCTTTGGCCGTTTTTCGCCTTCTCGCGCACCACGATGCCCAGGGCGGCCAGCTTCTCAGAATGATAGGCGAGCCATGCCCGCAGGTCGGGCCCATCGCCGGCCTTGGTGCTCGCCGATGGGATGCCGGCCGGTGTGGTCGGCGTGCTCGGCGAGGTCGTTTCGGTGGCTTCGGCCGCGAGCGCCTGCAGCTTCTCGATGGGTACAACCTCGATCGCGTCGGGCACCACGAGGAGCGCGGCCCGACGGTGCGGCCGGTCGGCCCGGTTGGCGCCCTTTCGGTTCGGCGTGCCGTATATCCTGATGATCCTGGGCGCATCGGCAACGCCCGTATCAACCTTCACGGCCTCGTCCGAGAACCTCGCAGAGAGCGCCTGCAGGCAGCGATGCACCACGCTGGTAGCGTCGGCATCATTCGGCAGGTCGATCCGATAGAGCAGGTGACAGCCGTTGCCACTGTCGCCCACGACCGGCGCCGGCCAGCCCTGTGCGGCGAGATGCGCGGCCACGGCATCACCACGGGAGAGCGCTCCAGCCTTCTCGGCGTCGGTTGCCCCGATACCGCTCTTCCGTTCGGGATCGATATCGACGAGGAGCCACCGCCGGCGGATGATATCACGCTCGCCGGCGCCCGAGACGGCGCGGCCGATCGTATTGTCCCGGCGGGCGAGCAGGTCGGGATCAACACTGTTCAGCGACCAGTAGAACGCTGTGAACCTCGAATCGGCGGCGAGCGCGTCGATCTTCTCGGCCAGCGTGTCGAGATTATCAAAATATCCATTCCACGGCCCGCTCCCATCGACGAGTGCCCGAACCTCGACACATTGGCCGGGTGCGAAGAGCACGCGTGCGGCGTGGCGTATATCGGCGATCGGACTCTCCGCAGCGCTCATCGCGTCATCCCCTTCCGGGCCTCGGACGGTGTCACTGGATCGCCTCCGCCTCTGCCGTGTTCGCCTCGGGCGGGGTCATCGCATCCTCTTCCGAGCCATATCAGAGATCCGAAACGTCGAGCCGCTCGACCTGGTTACAATTCCGGCACGTATGAGCAAGTGAAACCCGGAGATAAATTCGTCTTCGAGCTCCGGCCGATTGACGGCCTTCCACAATCCGACAAGGTCTAGCCCCTTGGGGTGCGACCAAAGGACGTTTACGATCCTGACGATCGGCCCCTGGTAGCGCTGCCGGATCTGTGCTCGGGTGATGCTCGTTGCGTGATCCGGCGGGATTGCTTCCGCTATCATATCAACGCCTGCAGCCGCTCAATTACGGCGTAACCTCGTCGTTTGGCACGAGTCGCCACGTTCCTTCCCGGATCAGTTTCAACGCCCAAACCCTCTCGATAAGATCGAGGTGGTCCAGGGTGTCCTGTCGGATGCAGTATCCTGGGATGATCCGGGCGTTGGGGTTAAGAGGGGCGACGCCTAACAAGAGATCACCCCTTTATCCGGTGTTTGGCTCTGGGGGTGTTCTGGTGCGGGAATGCCGGCAAGCTTCTCCCGCTCCAGGGCTTCGATTTTCTCTTTCAATGCCTCCTCGAGGGTCCGTGAGAACGGGATCCCTCGCTCGATCGCCTGCTCCTTGAGCCTCGCAGGGACCGAAAGCGTTACGTTTGATCTGACAATCTGCATTCAATCGCCTCGTTCGTCCGTACTAGCGTACGTGTCTACAAAAAAACAATGGGGAACAGAGGAAATAAATGCATAGGCTCGCCATCGGGCAAGGAATCAGGGAGATATCTCCCAAAACTCCCTATTTTGGACGTATTTCTTTACATATCGGTTTATTGGAAAATCAAAGGGCAAATGGGCCACCGTTTTGCCTTTGGGACGATATTTTGCCGGAATCCCCTCGGGAAACACGATAATTTACAGCTATATACAGCTACTATGATGTTCGTAAATTAGGGGTTTTCGAAGAGCTTTTATGTGCTCTTCGCCTGCACCCTCCGCACCGCGTCTTCGAACGCCGCCCGGAATTCTGGATCCGACCAAATCTGTTCCCGAGCGATCTTCACATCCTCCACGGCTTCAGCCGTTAATTCGAGCCCGCAACAGTTGCAGTATCGAGATGTAGGGGCGTTCACCGTGTAACAGCGTTGGCACTGTCGCGGATCAAGGGCATGGCTCGTCTTCGCCTCTTCGGGAGGCGTGATCCCGTTCATCTCGGCCGTGGCTCGGTCGATATCGTGGTTGCACAGGTGGGCGTATGTCTTGAACTGGTCCGTCGTCAGGTTGCCCCAGCACATCAATTTGATGGCGCTCTCGGACATGCCTTTCTGAATCAAGTGCGTGATTCGCGAATGCCGGAATACATGCGGGGTCAGGTGCTTTTCGATCCCCGCGGCCTTCGCGATGATCCGGAGCTGCTTGAGAACGCCGGCGTACTGCAGCGGTCTGTGGCCGATGCTGGTCAGGAACACGAAGGCATCGGGGGTTATCGGTTTCGGGTACGCGTCCTTCCACGTGGCGAGATACGGCCGAGCCATCACCACCGGGATATAGCGGTCGATCCCGGTCTTTTCGGCCGTATTGATCTGGCAATTCCATGAGGAAAACTTAACCTGGCTCCACGTCAGGTTCCCAATCTCGCTGATCCGAAGCGCTCCCTCATAGAGCAAGGCGATCAAAGCCTTGTCCCGCGGGATCTTTGCCGTAGAAATTGTGGTGCCGGTCGGCTCGCCGTGGTTGAAGCAGAGTACGCGCGCCAGCCTCGCAAATGACGATGGTTCGGTAAAACCCGATCGTCACTTTTTCCCATTTGATGCGC
>Ga0074199_1002532_pt1 | contig 10690 bp, 6 predicted proteins | sample EPASupsiteSAE347_FD_64528 | JGI IMG/M metagenome (GOLD analysis project Ga0074199, IMG submission 64528) | Bioremediated contaminated groundwater from EPA Superfund site, New Mexico - Sample SAE3-47 | ecosystem: Environmental > Aquatic > Deep subsurface > Groundwater > Contaminated ...
TTGAATCATAAAGAGGTTTAAATATAAATTCAGGTAATATATGCGAATCCCGAAGAACTTTTTCTTCACCGCATAATTTACATTTAGCCATAATATTTCTTTATGAATCTAACATAATGTATTATACACTAGGTTCATATTTTCCTCTTATCCCAGCTGAACAGATAATACATCGCCGTAACCAGCAGCGCATCGGAGAGATTGCAAACCTGGCACTGCGGAAAGAAACCGTTATTCATCACTCCGGCCTTTTAGCTTTTTTCGTTGGGCCGGCGGCAGGAAATTTTCACCGGTTACAATCCTGCGCCCGGTTTTTTGTTCCAGATCTACGCGGGCTTTTTTTGCTATTCTACCGCCCTTTTTCCCGGCTTCGGCATTTTCTGTCATTCCCGTTGCTTCAGTGCTTTCGGCAATTTGCCTTGTTGACAGTTCTGCCAATGCGGTAAAGATAAGTTCCGCTTCGCTCATATGGTCGCGCAGATTCTGCGTTTTCAGATCTTTGATCGCCTTGTGCCGTTTGACCGAAATATCACTCCATTCCTGATGAATAATATTAGTCAGAATAGCGTATTCATCTTCGCCCTTAATGTCATGATCTTTCCAATAGTCGGTCAGCTTGTTGCGGGTTTCCTGTCCCATCATGCGCTGTTGAATCCATTTTTCGCTTCTTCCATGCTGTTTCCAGTATTCGCGGGCGCGGTCGAGGGATCGGGCCGGATCGTTCATATCCTGAATGCGTTCGTAGCCGACTTTGGCCAGCCAGAGTTTGATCGGCTCGGCCTTGGGGCTTGGAACGGATTGAACAATACGCAGAAGCGTCTCGGGATCGGCAACATCGGTCAGCCGCATTTTCCTGTCTTCCGCAACCATTTTCAACTGGTGACAATTTGTCACCGTTTGACTTCCTTCCTTTTTCAGGCGTTCTTTCAACTTGTTCCAATATTTTCGCGCGGTCTGGTACTCCGGCTGCTGAATGAGCGCCGCAACGATATCGACCACAGAAAAATACCATTTCTCCGCCTTTTCATCAAAAACGCGGCGGATTTTGAAATTCTCGAATACCGCAAGCGCTGATTCTTTATTCATATTTGCCTGTGGTTTTCGAAATTTTCTCCCTCATTACTTACACTTCTCTCGCTTACCCTAACCTAAACAGAAAATATAATCCTCCCACCAGCACCGCACCCGACAGGGTGCAGACCAGATTGACAACATCGTTATTGATCCAGCGGTAGCCCGAGATCAGAGCCGTTTCGTTACCGCCGCAGTGTTGCAGTTTCTCGGTATTCTTATTACAAACCGGGCATTGATACTGGGCCTGGATCGTGCCGCCGATGACCGAATCGATCAGCGCGCCGAGGATCCCGCTGATGACAATTATCGCGAACAATGCCAGCAGTGATTTTTCGATCGGATAAATGCCGCTCAGGGTTAGTACGCCGGCACCACATAAAAATCCTGAGGTTCCCAATGCGGTTATACCGCCCGAGGTTCCGGCCGGAACCGATTTGCCTGTCAGAATATGAATCGGCTGACGGCGGGAAAAAGCGCCGATCTCGGTGCCCCAGGTATCGGCCGTCGCGGCGGCCAGCGAACCGAGAAACATCAGGTAGAAAATCTCCTGCTCGGTGTAAAAATAGAGAATCGCCATGATCAGCGAGACGCCGCCGTTGGCGTAAACCTGTAAAAGGTCGCGGTTACTGCCCTTCTCCTGCATATTTGACAAGAGACCTTTGCGACTTTTCCCGACTTTGGACAGAATTGATGACAGCACGAAAAAGGTCGCCATCGGCACCACCCAATTAACACCGCCGATAGAGAAAACGATCGAGCCCAGAAACATCGCCCCGGCCGCGCCGCCCGGCGTCAGCGCCTTCAGAAGATAGGCCGTATATGCCAGGAAAAAAGAAAATAACACCCAGCCGAGAACCGCGATCTGCCCCTGGAAAGTCAGACTCTGCATTACGTCAATCATCAAAGCCGCGCTCAGCGGCAGGCTCAGGTTATCCGAACCGGCGTGCGAAATGGCCTCGCCAAGCATCGCTACCACTCCAACCGTCACGGCAATTACAATCAGACTGCTCAATCCCGGACCGGGTATCCCGTCAAACCAGCGAAACAGCGGCAGAAATGCCAAAACGATCACGAATGTTGTCGCAAATACGACCAGCGAACCTCGCACCGACTTCTGGTCCTTCCAGAATCGGAACATGTGCGGTTTTTTGGCGGCCGAACCGACAATCGACGCCAGCGGATCGGCCAAAGTCATTACCAGCATGCCGAGCATCAAGATCGCCGGATCGGAATGCCAGTACAGCGCGATCAGGATCAAATAGGTCAGCGGAAAAAATACCGTGCCGTAGGACATCCGGGCGGTCGAATGCATCCCTTTCATCTGACCGGCTTTCAGCGCGACCGCATTCAGGATGATAAATATTCCGGCCAGCACCGCCGGCGGAATCGCCGATTTGAAAATCAGCGGACTGATGATGACTAACAGACCGACGCCGATATGCACGAACTGGCGGGTTTGTTCACCGCTCAGTTTGGAGCGCTGGCGCAGCACTTCGCTCAGGCCGACAAAACCCAGGATTAAAGCCAGGAAGATGGCAAAGGTAATCCATTCTGATGAAAATGGTACGATGACAGGCATTTGTTCGATTCTCCCCATTAAAACTGGAAGATTTTAGGATTTTTAAAAGTTATTTCCAAACGGTTTGATGATTAAATTAACTTGTATGGCCGCCGTGACTAATGACCGCGAACTGAGCGTGAAAAATATCTCCGAAGCGCAATTTGTATGCGCCGCGGCCGGCACCGGTAAAACCAGTGTCCTGGTCGAACGTTATCTGGAAATTCTGTTGTCGGAGACCGCCGGGATCGAACAAATCGTCGCAATTACCTTCACCGAAAAAGCCGCCAATGAGATGAAAGAGCGTCTGCGCCTGGCGCTGGCTCAAAACCGGCCGGGAGCCGATCCGCAGAAAATCGCCAGATTCATCGACCGGCTGAACCTCGCGCCTATTTCGACCGTGCACAGCTTTTGCGCGCGCATTCTGCGGGATAATGTCGCCGATCTGAACTTCGACCCGCTATTCCAAATCTGTGATGAAACCGCCGAGCGCATCATCCGCACTGAATTCATGCAAAACTTTTTGGAACAAAAATTAGCCGTCCGCGACCCTAATCTGGCCGCTTTAATTCGTCAGGTGTCATTAGGCGAATTAATCGAACTGCTCGATCTGGTTTATGAAAAACAGGCCGAATGCGAGCCGATTCTGCAACGTTACCATAATCTGAATATTGCCGAATATCTCGTGCAAACGGAAAAGGCCTGCTTCGCCTATAACCTGAAGATCCTGGAGAATTTCTTCAACGATCCCGCTGTCCGGGAAATCCTGCCACAAATTGCCACCGCTCAAACCGGCCGATCCGACGATACTCTCCAAAAGGCATTCGATACGATTCTGACCGCTGAAGCCGACGTACGGCAGAAAAAAATCCCGGCTTCGCTGTGGGACAATTCCCTGCGGCGGGCACTCGACGGCCGCAAGAAAGGCAATACGCAAATTTGGGGCTCGCGCATCGAAGATTACCGGACACTCCAAAATCAGATCAAAACCAGGTTTGATCCGCTCAAAGACACTTTCATCGCTTTCGATCCCGATACTGAAGAAATTCAGGCGGAATTTCTGGCCAACTTCGCCCGATTCGCCAGTGAGTTTTTACTTTCTTACCGAACCGAACTGCGCCGCAGAGCCTGCCTGGATTTCACCGGCCTGGAAATTGAGACGGAAGCATTACTCGCCCGGCGCACACCAGCCGTTATTCAATCCGCCCGGCGTTTTAAACACCTGCTCGTCGATGAATTCCAGGACATTAATCCGATCCAGTACCGCATCATCCGCCAATTGCAGGAAATCAATCCGGACATGATTACCTTTTTCGTCGGCGATGAGAAGCAATCCATCTATCGTTTCCGCGGCGCGGAAGTCGAGATTTTCAATACCCTGCGCCGGCAACCGCTGGTGCGGCAACTTGCTATCAACTACCGGAGCGGCAAGGCTCTGATGGATTTTTACAATTTCTTCTTCGCTAATTTCCTCGGAACAGATTTGCCGGCGGAACGTTTTGCAGTGCATTATCCGGTGCCGATTCAGGCACACGATGATTCGGTCACGCCGCAGACACCCGTCGAATTGATCTTGCTGGATGAAGACGAGGAATACTCGAATTTACCGCGCGATAACAAAATCGCCGATGAGGAATTGGAGGCGCAGGTTGTCGCCGGGCACATCCGGACTCTGCATCAAACCCCGGTCGTCAGATCAGCGGGCGGTAATCGGTTGGCTGAATACGGCGACATGACCATTCTTCTGCGTTCGCGCAATCACCAGGTGAAGTTTGAAACCGCTTTGCAAAAGGCCGGGATTCCGTATTATGTTTTAACCGGCATCGGATTTTACGATCAGCCCGAGATAGTTGACCTGATCAATTATCTGCGCGTTCTGCTGAACTGGCGCGACGAACCGGCATTAGTCGGAGCTTTACGTTCACCGTTGGTCAGCCTGAGCGACGCCACTTTAACGAACCTGTCTCTGTCGACCGGACTTTGCGACGGGATCGACCAATTTCTGCAAATTAAGGAACCGTCCGCAGCGATCGATCCGGCCGAAGCGGCCCGCCTGAGAAAGTTTTATAATGACTACGTCGAACTGAACCGGCAACTGGCCCGGTCTTCGACCGCGGAAATACTGGATGAAATCGTTCGGCGGACAAACTGCCTGCCGCTCCTGGCCGGATTACCGGGCGGCGCTCAAAAAATTGCCAACGTGAAGAAATTAATCGATCGGGCGCTGGAATGGGAAGCAACTGAAAACCTGACGCCAATCGACTTTATCCGGCGCATCCGGATTTACCGCACTCAGGCCGTGCGCGAGGGCGAAGCCAATTTAGCCAGTGAAAAAGGCGACGCTGTAATCCTGATGACGATCCACGCCGCCAAAGGTCTTGACTTCCCGATCGTTTTCCTGCCACTGTTGGCCGGGAAGATCAATTATAAAAACGAGCGCATGCTCTTTCATCCGGAGGTCGGCGCGGCAGTAGCGCTCAAGGCCGGTGATAACGATAATTATGCTTTTTATTACGAATATCTCAGGCAAATCGAACGGCGCCGGACATTGGCCGAAGAAAAACGCCTGATGTACGTTGCAATGACCCGCGCCAAATCCTGTTTGGTTTGCACAGCGATGCCCGCCTCCGGGGCGAATAGCGACCATGAAAATTCGCTCTGGGATTTGAGCTCTGAAATATTCGATTTGGCCGCGGCTGAAAATCTCTGCCGGATCGAACGACGTACGAAAACGGAAATTCTACGGCTTTCCGGCCAGTTAAAAGTCGCCGATAGTCCTATGACAGCTATGCTAAGCGAAACGGAATTACGTCGAATTCAGGAGCAAATTCAGCCTGTACAAATCAAACCCAGCGTGGAAAAGATAACTGCCACGGCGCTGGCCGATTGGGTAACCACGGAAAAATCCTTTCAGTCCGGATTCGCACCGGATTTCGACACTCCGCTATCACCGACCGAACGCGGCACATTGATTCATAAAGCCTTCAGCTGGTGGGATTTCAAATCGGCCGAATCTTTTCGGGGAATGCTTTCCGACCTGCTCAAGCCGCACCGGCTGACAGATGAGGAGTCCCGGTCGGTTATCGACGAATTCAGCGCCTGGGCAGACCGCCTGCTCGAACCGGAAAACCGTCTGCGCCAAATGATCCTGGCCGCCGGAAATGTCAAACGCGAAGTCGAAGTTTTCGGACTGTATGCGGCGACAATCCTCGAGGGCAAAATCGACCTGCTCCTCGAAAACGAGGACGGCACTTTGACGATCGTCGACTTTAAGTCCGATCGGATTGAAAATCGTCCGAATAAAAGCCTGTTAAAAAAATATTCAACCCAACTGGATTTTTACGGTTTTATCCTTGAACGTTGTGCCCACTGCAAGGTCAAGGAGCACGCGATTTATTTCATCCGCACCGGTTTATTGATTGCAACGCCGGTAGATGAAGCCCGATTGGATGAAACCGAACGCTCCGTCCGCAATTTCATCGACCGCACTACCTGTTAAAACATTAAAAACACGTCGGGAAATGTAAACCGTTAAGTTAGTTTTAACCCGGCTCATCGTCTTTGAGCACATCTTTGTAAAAGGTGTCGACCTGGCGCGAACCGCCCCGTAACATTTTCACCAACCAGTGGGCGAAACTGCGCAATGGTGAAAGATAGACGATCCAAGTCACGATCCTGCTTTTAAATCCAAGCAAAGCCAGATAATCCACCGGATCGCGTTTGTAACTGAACTGATGAGTTTTAATTTCTTTAATATCGTGATTGATCTCAATATCGGCGGTGCTTTCCGGAAGCATTTTTTGTTTCCAGGCTTGCCGAATGTAGCCGATCGAGTGTGGATCGACATTCATAATGTCCATGAGAATCAGGTCAGCCGCTAACGGGCTTTCAGCCGCAATCACCAGATCCATTTTAACCGGTGTGCCAGTTACCGGGCCGTTCACATCCAGAAAATATTGGCCGTCAACGACGGTAATCTGGGATTTCAGACGCCGCATGATTTCAAGAATGGCATAACTGAAAAAGTAATGGTTTCGCAGGCGCATTGAATCCGGCACACAACCCCAGTGGTTTTTGATCGCACCGGTAAACCGCGTTACGAAGTGCATTTTAGGTACCGGGACGCTGATTGTCATATCGGCGTTTTCGACGAGTTCTTTAGCCAGCGGGATAATTTTCGTGCCATGCGGAGTGATTACCGGAACCGGTACGGTTTCCAGGCGCGAGAGATTCAGCAGACGAACATTCCGCGCCGAGCAAATTTCGTACAAATGGTGGGTACGAAAAGCCTTTTCGGCCGGATAGGAGTTATTGCCGCCATCCGACTCAAAGACCGCCAGGTGCGCCGTCCGTTCTTTCAGCACATCCAATAAGGCGGTTATGAATTCCGGCGAAGTGGTTACGCCTTCGCGGTATTCGGGAAAAGTCAGATTGGGTTTAATGTAAATCCTGGAATCAGGATAAATTTTATCCCGCCAATTGATCCATTCCAGACAATCCCGGATTTTGTTCCTCAGATTATCTGAATCGAATTTTTCAATAGCGACCCGCTGGTTCATATTACTGATTCTCTTGAAAATCCGGGTTAAACATTTTTTCTTTGTGGGCTACGATGTAAGTACAAATCATGTCGCCGGTGACATTGTTGGCAGTCTCAAACATATCCAGAATTGGATTGATACCCGTCGCCAACGCTACCATTATGGCGATCTGGGCGCCATTCAGGCCGAGCGATTCGAGAATTATAAATAGTAACATCAAACTACCGCCCGGAACACCGCCGGCGCCAATTGAGGCCAGGACTGTCGTAATAACCAGAATTATCAAATTTGTCAATGTTAAATCGATACCGAACATATTTGCCGCCAGAATGGCAAACATTGGTAAATGCACACAAACTCCATCCATATTGATCGTTGCTCCCAGCGGTAAAGTAAAACTGGTCAGCTCCGGCTTGACCTTTAACCGGGATTGCATTGTGTGGAGTGATACCGGCAGGGTCGCGGCACTACTACGGGTAATGAACGCGGTAATTATGGCCTCGTCCATTTTCCGCATGACGCGCACCGGATTCTGATGAGTTATCAGGGCGATCATTAGTGGGTAAACCCCGAACATCATTATAACAATTCCGCCAATCACTCCCAATGTTACACTCACGTAAGGCCCAACGATGTTTTTCCCGTATAATCCGAAATTGATCAATGCCAGCGCAAAAACGCCAATGGGTGAATATTCGAGGATCCAATCTACCAATTTGAATATTACCGTCCGGGCCGCATTTAAAAGTGAAATGATGGATTCCAAACCCCGGTGTTCAACAGAAGATTTTCCCGATTCCAGCAGTACCCGGATTCCCAATCCAAACAACAGTGAAAATACGATTATCGCCAGGAAATTGTTAGTTGCCAGCGCCTCAAACGGATTTTGAAACATACTAAGCACCAGACTGGCCAGACTATGCGTCAAAGTAGGGCTGGCGCCTGGGATAGATTGATCCATACCGAGTGCGCCAATTAGTCTTTCCCAGCCGGCCAAATTCGAGCCGGACCCGGGATTGATCGCCAGCGCCAGAACCGCTCCGACTATGGCAGCTAAAGTTGATGTTGCCAGATACCAGAGAATAACTTTCAGACCAATGCCGCCAAATTTGCGGAGCGTAAGACTGGCGGCGCCGGTTACAATTGAAAAAAAGATCACCGGAATGACGATCATTTTCAGCATGTTTATTAATAACGAACCCAATGGTGCGATGAATTGCACGACCGTTTCGGTTGCCGGTTGTCCGATTACTCCGGAATATGCCCAGAGCAAGCCGCCGATGATCGAGCCGGTGCCAAAACCAATCACGATTCGCAGGATCAGGGAGGTTCTTAAATATCCGCGCAGGAGTTTTTTAAGCATTACTCTGAATTTCTAAGATTATTCATAAGTTCAATCCAATTGTAATTATTTGACAACGAATATTCAAGGAGAATTTTTCCGTCTGTTGAAAAATACTTTTTGGTTTATGCTCAGAAATGATAAATTACACCGCTTTTTTGCAGTGGCGAGGTAGCTCAGTCGGTAGAGCAGGGGACTGAAAATCCCTGTGTCGGCAGTTCAATTCTGTCCCTCGCCACAATCAATTTTCCGACGACAAAACGTAATTTTAGTACGCCTTTTTGTCATTCATTTTCACTATTACAGGCTATTAAAAAAGCGCAAATTTTAGTATATTTCACGGTAAGAAACCGGATACCGAACTGGATACCGGTTTTCAGTCTTTGGCGGACAAGGAAAATACCTAAAGCAGATAGCCGGGCGATTGTCCCGGCTTTTGTATCTGCGCCTGCGCGAATTGTGGCGGTTATTACTAATTTATATATCAATACCAGTAAACGACTTCGATTCCTGAATTGCTTTCAACGGTTTTTCCATAAGCGAAAACCAAAAAAGGGCGGGCGGGTAGGATATACTAACTTGCACTTGATTGTAAAGTATTTTTTAAATATTTCTAATTGATAAATAAAAGAAAAAATGCTAACATTAAACAAATGGGAAATTTCCCTAAAACATGCCTTAAATGGGAACAATGGGTGATTGAAAATGCGTAAGTTTTCACTGATGCTCTTAATCTTTTTACTCCTCTTTTCTTCTATATCTTCACAGACTTTATTCGATATTGTATCGAGTGGAACGCCTGAAGAATTAGAAAAAACAATTAAAGCCGGTGCAAATGTCAATGAAATTGATTCTCTTGGGCGAACTCCTCTGATGTTTGCCGCCAACAATAATCAAAAACCTGAGGTAATTACTGCCTTAATCAAGGCCGGTGCGAATGTCAATGATCGGGATCCTAATGGAAGAACTCCTCTGATGCTTGCTGCCGGGTTTAATCATAATCCCGAGGTGATTACGGCTTTAATCAAGGAGGGAGCAAAAGTCAATAGTCGGAGTGATAAAGGTGTAACTGCTTTAATGTTTTCTGTTAGTAGAAATCAAAATCCTGAGATGATTAATGTTTTAATCAAGGCTGGTGCGAATGTCAATGATCGAGATTCAAGGGGATATACTCCTCTAACATTTGCTGCCTGTTACAATGAAAATACTGAGATGATTGAAGCTCTAATAAAAGGCGGCGCAAATGTCAATGATCGTGATTCAGAAGGAGAGACTCCACTGATGCTTGCCGCCGGGTTTAATGAAAATCCTGAAGTGATTACTGCCTTAATCAAGGCTGGTGCAAATGTCAATGATCGATCTTCAGGGGGGTATACTCCTCTGATATTTGCTGCTGATAATAATCGAAATCCTGAGGTAATAACTTATCTATTAAAATCTGGCGCTGATGGAAAATTAAAAGACAATAATGACAAAACTGCCTTCGATTATGCTGGAAATAACAAATATATTAAGGGCACTACTCAATACTGGGAATTGAACGAAGCGCAATATAAGTGACAATTTTTGACAAAAGCCGGATAGGGCAGATCACCTGAAAACCGTAACCCTTGACGGCTTCCGGCTTTTATCTTCATAAGGGGCTAAAGAAAGGGTTTAGCGATGACTGAATCAAATAATCTTACGCCTAAAAATGGACTTCTAAGCGATGAAGACAAGCGTTCGTTGTTAGAAGACAAGATCAAGGAAGATGAAGACTCAATATTCTCAAAGGAGCAATATAAAAAACATAAAATAGCGGTAGCAAATATCGGCATCAGTATTGATGACCGATACCAGTTTAAAAATAATCCGTTAGAAGTAACAAAAAGTGCAATTAGGCAATATTTTATAAACAAAGACAAAACAGGAATTTTAAAATTCTACAATGAAGTGGTATTAGAAGTTTTAAAAAAACTTGAAAAGGAAATTTGTTCTTTCCATACTTTAAATCTACCAAACGGGAATAAAATTGAGTCTTACGAAGGTTTAAATTTTTTCCCCGATTATGTAAGACCATTTAATGAAATTAATGCCTCAAAATCCTATCTTGAAAAGTTATTCTCTAAAGATGAAGATTTAAAAAAGGGTACTGACTGGAGTTTTAAACACATTATTCCAATTCCCGGTAGTTAT
>Ga0074199_1002533_pt1 | contig 10688 bp, 10 predicted proteins | sample EPASupsiteSAE347_FD_64528 | JGI IMG/M metagenome (GOLD analysis project Ga0074199, IMG submission 64528) | Bioremediated contaminated groundwater from EPA Superfund site, New Mexico - Sample SAE3-47 | ecosystem: Environmental > Aquatic > Deep subsurface > Groundwater > Contaminated ...
CATCAGAAATAAGCAGTATATCCTGTAGTATCTACAGAACTTAGATTAATTCAAGTAGATGAGGTTGTTTCTTGGAGAGGAACTTTATTTTCATCTAGAAGTATTCATAGCTTATCTCAAATTGTATATGGAGATCTATCCTGATAAGTTCATGTATTTGTATCGTCAGCATAGATTTGATTAGTAATATCAACAAAAGATGATAAATTTATAGTTTCTCAATTTTCTAGATATCACATTAGTTGAGCTTTTATTCTATCTTTGTCTACAGTATAGATATAGCTTTTTGCATCTTTTGGATCTAGGGGAGTTTTGTTGATTTTAATGATATTGGAAATATTATCTCATATATATCATTGGATTAAGGTTTCAGTTCCTACTAAAATTTCTAGTGTGTCTCATTCTGGGAGAGGATAAGTTCCGGATTTTACTTTTTGAATTGCGAGTCATTGTTGGATTGATTTCATATCAGTAATTCTAGCGCTATCTCTGGCTGATTTTGAATGTCATTGGAATGAGAGTAATGCAATGGTTGCGAGAATTGCTAGAATTGAGATTACTACGAGGAGTTCGGTGAGAGTGAATCAGGCCTTGAGACCGGTCTTACCAAAAAAGACCGGTCTCTTATTTGGCGAAGTTTTTAGATTTGTTGTTGATTTCATAGGGGTTATTATTAATAATAAAGTATAGGCATAGTAATATATTTTTTAGTGAAAGTCAAGATTTACTCAATTTGTCACAAATAAAAACTTAAAACAGATGCCGTGGTCTCGGTTCTTAAAATACGCTCTCAGAAATTGATGATAGTGCAATTATTTTTGGTAAAATTTTCTATTTCTTTATCAGAAAATCATCCCTCGGGTCAGACAAAAATATTGAATTCATTTGGGGTATTTTTGATTTCAGATAAATTTATGCTTCCAGAGATTTTTGTATGACAGATTAATTTTTGTCAGTTAATTTTGCTAAAATCTATTTTATCTACAAAATAAATTTGAGGTAATTTGTCTCATCAGCATTGCTCGAGGGCTTCTTTTATAATGAAATTAAATCTCTCTATTTTTTTGTCATTTATGACTAATTTTTGACTTCTTTCTGTATTAAAAAATGTGAAATTGCTAATTCAAACTTCCACTCATTTTTGGAGAATATATTCTATTTTTTCATATTTATTTGGTAGAGCTTGATATAGATTTATTAAGGTTTTTAAATCGCGATTATTTTCAATTTTTCTATCTAATTTAAGTGTAATTCATTTTTTTGTAATTTCAGAAATTGAGTAAATATAATTAAATCAAGTTGAGTTGAATAAGATAATATTATCTCATAATTTAGATCTAAGCACATGAGAAATTTGATGAAAAAAATCTTTATCCTCGATGAATAAATCTTTTTTTAGTTCAATATTTTGGTAAAATCTTTGCATATTTAAAAAAAGTATTTTATAAGTAAATAGATTTCTCAACAGGCTCAAAATGACAGAAGAAGAGAGAGTTTTAATATTTTTCTAATACTGAAATTCTGTTGGGAATAGATGGATGAGTTGAGAAAAATTCGTGGAATTTACTCATAAATCAGGTGGTTTTTGGGAATGGATTTTCGATGCAAAGAGCAGAAATACTATCCTTTTTGATACTTTCAATTGTAGAATCTTGACTAATATTTTGAAGGGCGCTAATCATTGAAGCTTTATCTTTTGTGAGTGCTACTGACCCAGCATCCGCGAGATATTCTCTTTTACGACTTACAGCGAGTTGAACGAGTGGCAAGACTAAATATCATAAAATAAGCAATGCAAGTCACACTAAAATCAAGATTAATTTAAGTTGTCCAGAATCTTTTCCGTCAGAACTTTTTCCGCCTCACATATGAAGGCCGGTTCTAAAAATTACTTCTCAAATGGCTGCAATAGCTCCGATAAAAACTATAATTGTAACAAGTAAAAGTCCGTCTTTATTTATAATATGAGTGAGTTCATGAGCTGCAACAGCTTCAATTTCGGATTTATTTAGTTTGTTTAAGATTCACCTCGAAAACACTATCCAAGATTTTTTCACATTCCATCCAACCGCAAAAGCATTGAGACTATCGTCTTCTAGGATTCCAATATTTGGCACACTTAGCCCACGAGAAATACACAGATTTTCCACAATATTATAAATTTCTGGATTTTCAGCACGAGTTATAGGACGAGCATCCGAGAAAGAAAAAATTATTTGTCTATAAAAAGTAAAGGAAATGAGCGCCCAAATCAAAATAACTGGTCATAAATAAGTAAAAATTTGAATTGAAGAGGTAATACTTTGATTTAAATAATAGTTTGTAGGCTGGATTATCTCCGGATTTTTACCAAAATAAAATACCGCAAAAATCACCAAAAAAACCACACCAAAAACTAATACTGGAAATAAAACAAGTAAGACCAATGTCTTAAATCTATTCGACCAAATAGATGATTGTAAACCAATTACTGCCATATTTTTAATTTATATTTTACTTTCCCAGAGATTTATTATTTCTAAAATTTCTTTTTCAAAATCAGGAATATATAATATTTCAATTTTTCTGTTATTTTTAGAATTTAGTTCCGAAAGTCAAATTTCTCATTCATAATATCCCTTTTTTATCATTTCTGATGTTTTTTTACATCAAAAGACAATTTTTGAAATTCATGACCAATTTGCAACAGAAAAACACATATTACATGGCTCAAGTGATGTATATAGTATAGCTCAATCAAGATTATTGGTTTTATTTATTTTACAAGCTTCTCGAATAACAGAAGTTTCTGAATGACTTGTGGGATCATTTAATAAATTACCAATACTTATTCATTTTGAAATTATTTTATTATCTTTTACTAATAATGCACCAGCGGGAAAACCACCTTTTTTTATAGATTCTTTTGCTTGATTAATTGCTAATTTTAGGTAATGAATATCATTCATATTTAAAAATTTTAAAACTTAACTGCTGGTGCTTTTTCTGCTTCTTCTCTGTTTTCTACTTCGAAGAAAACTTCAGAGCGGAAGCCAAAAATTCCGGCTATAATATTTGTAGGGAAAACTTGTATATAAGTATTGTATTCATTTGTAGTTGAATTGAAAAATCTTCTAACTGCGGCTAGTTTGTTTTCAATATCAGCTAATTCTGTTTGTAATTGCATAAAATTTTGGTTTGCTTTTAGCTCTGGATTACTCTCGGCTATTGCAAATAATTTACCCATTGCTTGTCAGAGTATATTGTTTGCAGCGATTTTATCATCTATATTTTCAGATTGCGAATAAGATTTGCGAGCTTCCATAATTTTATCAAAAACTGTTTGTTCGTGGGCCGCGTATCATTTAACAGTTTCTATTAAATTAGGCACTAAGTCAAATCTTTGTTTTAATTGCACATCGATATCAGCAAAAGCATTTTGTCTGTTGTTTCTCATCTGTATAATCCCATTATATTTCGCGACAACGAAAACAACAAGTAAAACTAGAATAATAATAATTATTAATGTAGAGCTCATAATTTTAAAATTAGAAAATAAACTCATTTATTATAAATTTTAATTAAATTAAATCAAATATAATTTTACAATCTTTTGACCAAATTTACAAAATCTGTTATAATTACCTTGCCAAAAACTTTTAACAAACAAAAAAGGAGGAAAAGCCATGGCACAGACAATTAGATTGAACGGAAAAAATTATAGTCTTCACTCGGACAATGAACTTTGGATTCCGAGTGATGGATTATTTGGCGGAAGTGGTAGATTTGTATTTCGGCTTGGTGAAGATGGCGAAAGCTATTACAACCAACAGGGAAATGAAATTAACCACCTGAGAGGCAAAAACCTCGAGGAAGCCGTCAAATCCGTTTGACAAAATCCACCCCGTCGGGGTGGATTTTCTTTTTCTTGTTTTTGAAATTTATTTTAATCTAAGCTTAAATATTTCTCTTCAAACTTGCTGTCCGGGTCTGTGATAGAGGAGACTTCCGCTTCTGGTTTCTCTGAATTCAGTGTTGTCTGGGAGGAGTTTTTTTGTCTCAAATCCGAGGTCGCGTAGGAGCCTGTAGACTTCTTCGAAATAAATATATTTTCATTTAAGTTCCCAGAATGGGAAACAAATCACCAAATCTCATTTGAAATGAATTTTCTTTAATCAGCTAAAAAATCATTTATAAATTTTGTATAAAGCATCTCTTTCTAAGTCTATTTTTTCTTCTGTTACATGTCATTTTGTCATTATAGAGCCTAGATATCATTCTGAAATTATTGAGATATTTCTAGTTCATTTTAGAAAATCTACTTTTTCAATTTGAGATGAATCTTGCTTAAATACTTCAGCTTTTGTAGTTTGCTTTAAATAAAAAGAAATATTTTTACTCGTAGCTTCGACCATTTTTTCATTTAAATCACTTCCATAAACATTAGAATATCCAGAATTTAGGGCCTCAATCAAAATAGTTCCAAGTCCACAAAATGGGTCATAAATCGCACTTCAACTATTTCAAGTCATATTTATCATCATTTGGGCAAGTTTTGGCGGAAGCATACCAATTCACATATCACGGGATTTTCAGAAATCACGAGCGCTATAACTATCAACATCCTGGTAGGCTATAGTTTTTCCGAGAAATAATCTATCTTCGGCTTTAATAAAATTAAGTTCTATTCAAGTAGGGGTTCCCAATTTTTCTTTTTTAAAAACTGCAGCATTTACATTATTTGAATCTTTATTTACAAATCTAGCGTTTTTGAAATTGGCTTTTTTAAGCTCTTTTTTTACCTTAATTCAGGTCATAAAAATATTTGAATTCATTCCATATTGGGCAAAAGCATAGCAAAATTTACCTGTTTCAAAATCTATTTTTTCTGAAATTATTTTTTCACTTTCAACTGGAAAATTCTTCTCTTCTTGCAGCTCTTCTAATATCTCAATAACCTTAATGCTTCAACCAAGTTTATAGAAATTTGAAGTAATGTCATCCTCGCTAATTCATTCAAAAAAGGCAATTTCTCTATCTGCAAAAATTAGTTTTGAATTTGGGAAAAAATTAAAAATCTCGGCTATACTAAGGCGAAATTCTCTTCATAAGATAAATGCTATCATTTTAATTTAATTATTTTGTAAAATTTTGTTTCTCAAATGCAATAATTGTTTTTTAATTTTTACACTTATTTTTAGCTTTATAACAGAATTTATTTTATCTGCCAATTCTTGTTTTTCCGTTTCTTTAACTTGTTTTAGATGAGCTTCAATATTATATGGAAGAGAATTTGAACTTATATTTTTCTCTGATAAAATATTTTTTCATTTTTGCGCGATTCAAATTATTTCCTCTATAAAAGCCTTTCAAACTATTACTCAAACCCTATCTTTCATACCCTGAATTACGGGCATATCATAAGCTTTAATTATTGGTAATTCAATAAAGTCCGGAGCAAGATAATCTTTAATTTCAACAATTTTTGTCATAATTAATATTTAGAAAATAATTATTCCCCAATAACCCTCTCCAACCCAACTTTCCCACTCTCCTTATCCACACTAAGTACTCTGTATTCAACCATATCTCATACTTTAAGATAATCTCCGATATTATTTACTCTTTCTTTTGCTATTTTTGAGATGTGAATCATTCCAGATTTGTTTTGACCGAGGTCGATAATTGCTCAGATTCCGTCAAGGATTTTAGCTACTTTTCCGGTTCAGGTTTCTCATACCTCCACTCATTTAAGCATTTTTGTAATAAAATCTATGGCAGCTTTTCAAGAAGCTTGATTTTTAGCGGTTACAGATAATAATCATTCATCTGTAATATCGATTTCAACTTCAAATTCTTTTGTGATTTTTTGAATTGTTTCTCATCATTTTCAAATAACTTCTCTAATTCTATCAGTTGCAATTTTCATACTTAGAATAAATGGTGCAAATGGAGAAAGTTCTGTTCTTGGTTTGTCTAATTTGCGAGTCATTTCAGTTCTTATATAAGAGAGAGCTTCTTTTGATTGAGCCAATACCTTAGCTATTACATCAAGACTTAATCATTTAATTTTACAGTCCATTTGAAGAGCTGTAATTCAAACATCTGTTGCTCAGATTTTAAAGTCCATATCTCATAAGAAATCTTCTTGGGCTTGAATATCAGATAATATTTCGTATTTTCAAGTTACTTCATCATAAATCATTCACATTGCAACTCAAGCAACTAAGTTTTTAATTGGTACTCAGCTGTCCATAAGTGACATAGTAGAGGCACAAATTGAAGCCATCGAACTAGATCCATTACAAGTCATGGTTTCTGATACACATCTTATAAAATAAGGAAATTCTTCTAGACTTGGTAGGATTGGTTCAATTGCTTTTTCAGCAAGTCTTCCGTGTCAGATATCTCTTCTTGATGGAGCTCTTAGTGGTCTTACTTCTCACACTGAATAAGGAGGGAAATTATAATGGTGAATATAGCGTTTTGTATTTTCTTCAAACATATCATCAATAATCTGTACATCTCCAGGTCATCCAAGAGTCGTAATAGTCAGAACTTGGGTAATTCATCTCTGGAAAAGGGCAGAACCATGCACTCTAGGTAATACTCCAAAATCTCAACTAACTGGTCTTACTTCTTTTAATTTTCTTCCATCAAGTCTTAATTTTTTCTCAAGTATATTTTTTCTCATATGTTTTTTTATCACTTTGTAAACACTTTCTTCTATTTCAGCTATTGTCATATCTTGTGTATCCTCACTATATCCTAACCAATTTTTAACATCAGCACTAAGATTGTGCATTTCCTCGTGAAAATCCATTTTGCTCACGTAATAAAGTGGTGTCATTTTATCTTCGCTAATATATCATTCAATTTTTTTGTATAAAGTATCACTTAGAGTCTTAATAACTATTTTTGACTTTGGAAGAGGATGAACTAGAGAATAATTTTTTACAAAATCCAGTTGAGCTTGGCAAAGCTCTTTAATAATAGAGTGAGCAAAGTTAAAAGCTTTTAGCACCATTTCATCAGTCGCCTCAATTCATTGAGACTCAATCATAGTTATAGCATCCATTGTTCCAGCTGTTGTAAGATCTAGTTTAGCGGTTTTTAGATCTTCTATAGTTGGATCAAATTTTAGATTATTGTCGGCATCAACTACCACTCTACATCCAGAAACTGGTCATTCAAACTCGGTAGTTCCTGATAAAAGTAATCATAGACTTGCCCCAGTAATCCCATAAAATCCGTAATCACTTACTCCTGAAGAAGATAAGATAGTAGAAATTATTTGTACTTCATTTAATACTCATTTTGGGAACATTGGGCGAATTGGTCTGTCTATTATGCGAGAATTTAATACAGCAACCTCACTTGGTCTAGATTCTCTTTTCATAAATCTATTTCAACCAATTTTACCTGTTGCATAGTATTTTTCTTGAAATTCCACAGTCATCGGAAAAAAATCAATTCACTCTTTTGGTTTATCACTAATTCAAACTGTAGTAAGAAGATAATTACCAGCCTCATCACTAATAGTTACGCTTCCATCTGCGATTAGCGCGAGTTTTCCACTTTCAAAAGTAAGTGATTTACCTGCAATATTGTAAACCTTAGAAAAAGGTTTGTGCTCTAAAATTTTAGAGTCATTTAATGAAATTATCATAAATATAAAATTAAAAATAAATTACTTATTTTTGATAAATTTTTAGTCTTTCATCTCTGGGGATTTAGAAAAATTCTCAAAAATGAACTACTAAAAAATCACTTACCAAAATAAGTGATTTTATTATATGTAAAAATGGAAAATAAAGAAATTTATTTTTTAATCTTTTTCTCTATTTCTGAAGCCACTTTTGGATTATCTCTTAGAAATTGTTTTGCATTTTCTCTTCATTGTCCTAGTTTAATTTCTCAATAAGAGAAAAATGCTCATGATTTTTCAATAATATCTTTTGCTGCTCAAATATCTATTATTTCTCAAACTTTAGAAATTCCCTCAGCAAAAAGAATATCAATTTCGGCATCTTTAAAAGGAGGAGCTATTTTATTTTTAACAACTTTAACTTTTACTCTATTTCCTGTGGCTTCTTTTCAGTCTCAAACTGAACTTTCAATCTTTTCTTTTTTTCTAATATCAAGTCTTTGAGATGCATAGAATTTTAGAGCATTTCAACCCGTAGTTGTCTCAGGATTACCGAACATAACTCATATTTTCATACGAATTTGATTAATAAAAATTACAGTTGTATGAGATTTTGATATTACTCAAGTGATTTTACGAAGTGCTTGACTCATTAGGCGAGCTTGAAGTCACATATGAGAATCTCCCATAGATCATTCTATTTCAGCTTTTGGAACTAGAGCGGCTACCGAGTCCACTACAATCAAATCTACAGCCCCACTTCTAACTAGAGCATCCACGATTTCTAATGCTTGTTCTCCATAATCAGGTTGCGAAACTATTAGCTCATCAGTATTTACTCAAATTTTGCGAGCATATTCTGGATCGAGAGCGTGTTCTGCATCAATAAATGCTGCTGTTCCTCAGGCTTTTTGCATTTCAGCAATAGCATGAAGAGTTAGAGTTGTTTTACCAGATGATTCTGGTCAGTATATTTCAATTATTCTTCATTTTGCATATCATCCACCAAGTGCATCATCTAAAGCTAAACTTCCTGATGATGTAGTTTCTACTTTTTGAACTTGTTTATCTCAGAGTTTCATTATAGATCCAGCTCAAAATTGCTTTTCTATCATAGAAAGTGCTTGATTTAGAGCATCCTTTTTATTATCTGTCATAAATATATAGTTAAAAATTAAATATACACGGAGTATATAAGAAAGTATATAAAATGCAAATCTTTTTTTAAAAATTACTTAATTTCATAAAAATCAACAAGTGATTCTTGTGTTCAAATAGAGATATTTCGTCATTTACAAATATGACATTCGTATATATATTTATTTGGATTTAGTCTTGTAGTTTCTACAATGCGTCTACAATCACGACAAAAAAATTTAATTTCTCATCTCTCTACATTAAAATTTTCTTTCTTTTTTCAGAAAGTTGGAACATTTATTAGCTCATCATATGTTGTCATATTTTCTTTATTAAAATATATTTCCAAAAATTCATTTATTTGTATCAATTCATTTAATTTGGGCTATTTGCTCATATAATTCTTTTTCTTTTTTTGTAAGACTAGTTGGGATTTTTATTTTTATTTCTACAAATAAATCTCATTTAACATCCCTTCAGACATCTTTTACTCAATCTCATTTAAATTTTATAATTTCTCCATCTTGAATTCATGCTTTTATTTCAATAGTTCTTTCTCATAATAGCGGTAATTTTACCTTCTTTTTTATTCAAAGTACAGCCTCAACTGGATCTAGGACTAAGTCATAAAATAGATTTGAATTTTCTCTCACTAATCATTCAAAACTACCCGGAACTCCAAAAATTACATATAAATCTCCATTTCTTCCATTAGTTCATTTATTTCATTCTCATTTGATTTTTAAAGTCATTTCATTATCAATTCAGGCTGGCACATCAATTTCTTTTTTGATTTTTTCTACAATTCTCTTGTTTCAATTACATTTCTCACATTTTTCTTCAATAATTTCTCAAGCTCAATGACAATTTGGACAAACTGAAGCTTGTTCAATAACTCAAAAAAACGAATTTACTCTTTTTTTCACCTGTCAAGTTCCATGACAAATACTACAAGTTTTTGGAGTTGTTCATTTTTTGGCTCAAGTTCAAGTACAATCAGAGCATATTTCTTTTCTATCAAATGTTATAGTTTTTTTCACTCAAAATATTGCCTCCCCGAAATCAAGTTTTACATTTATTTCAATATCTTCTCAGTTTTCACTTTTTTTCTTTCTTCATCAAGTACTTCCTCCAAAACCTTGTCCAAAAAATGATTCAAAAATATCTCAAATATCAAAGTCCACATTAAATCATCCTCATCCATTTCAAAATCCTCACATTCACTCAGTAGAGCCAAATCTATCATAATGAGCCTTTTTTCAGGCATCACTCAAAACTCCATAGGCCTCATTAATTTTCTTAAATTGAGCTTCCTTTTCTTTATCTCAACCATGTCTATCTGGATGAGAATCCATCGCCTTTTTGCGATATGCTTTTTTTATTTCTTCTCATGTGGCATCCTTTGAAACCCCAAGTATATCATAATAATTTTCTGCCATTTTCTTATAAATTTCGTTATTTTAATAAATACCGGAGTATTTTACGGAAAAAATTTAAAAATCAATAAATTTAAAAAATTCCTTGACTTCCATAAAAAAATATACTACACTTCCAATCAAATAGAAATTTTCTATTTTAATTTTTTATAATTAACTTAATTTTATGAAACCACTAAACAAAACTAAAACTCCCCTTACTCAATACTTTCGTTTCCCCCTCAACTGAGGGGGACTAAGGGGGAGTTTCTGATTCACCCTAGTAGAACTAATCGTAGTTATCTCAATACTTGCAATCCTCTGAACTATAGCTTTCTTGAGTTTCTGATGATACTCATCTAAAGCCAGAGACTGATCTAGAATTTCAGATACTATGTCACTCTCAAAATGATTAGAACTCTACTCTGTAAAATCTGGTTATTATCCAAAACCAGAATGAACTCTAACAGAATGAATTATAAACTGAACTGTCGTAGCCTACAAATGAG
>Ga0074199_1002535_pt1 | contig 10681 bp, 12 predicted proteins | sample EPASupsiteSAE347_FD_64528 | JGI IMG/M metagenome (GOLD analysis project Ga0074199, IMG submission 64528) | Bioremediated contaminated groundwater from EPA Superfund site, New Mexico - Sample SAE3-47 | ecosystem: Environmental > Aquatic > Deep subsurface > Groundwater > Contaminated ...
CGTTGAGGGTTTTCGCAACCTGGTCAATGACCCTCGCTTTGCCAACCACCCCATGGTCCTGGAAACCCCCAAGTCGGATGATCTCCACGAAGACCGCGAAAACCTGAAGCTGTTGCGGAGTCTGCTTAACTAAGCGAAAATGGGAACATCTCCAGTCTCAAAAATGCATTTCAGCCCCCGTAGTTATCCAGTATTGCTTGCGGACGCGCCCCGGTGTATGGTTAAGCGTTTAAAAAATAATGGTCGGATCGGAGACCCCGCTGCCCGGCCTCGCTCTCTGGAGAGTACCGCCATGCACTGCTGGGATTTCCACCGCTGCGGAGAAAAGAGAAAAAGCTGCCCGGCCTTTCCCAACTCGGGAAAAAGCTGCGCCCTGCTGGCCGGCACCATCGGCTCCGGCCAGCCCATCTTCACCTTCAGCCAGAAGAGTGAACGCTGCCTGCGCTGCTCCTTCTTCCACAGCGAGCATTACGTCGAGGAATTCGAAGGCGCCATCGAACACGAACCATTTTAACCGCCCGCCCCGCATATCCACCACCCCGCCTGTAAAATTAACAAGGTTGCCCTCCCCGCGCGCACCCGGAACAAGACCAAGGACAGATCATGAAAAAAATCAGCCAGTATTTCCTGCAGGGCCTTCTCTTTCTCGTACCCGTGGTGATCACGGTGTATGTGGTTTATGTCATCTTCTCCAAAATCGACGGATTCTTCCCCTTTGACATGCCTGGGCTCGGGTTTCTGCTCACCATCGGCCTTATCCTGGCGGTGGGGTTCGTGAGTTCCAACCTGCTTGCCAATAGCGTCATGCTCCAAGTGGACCGGATTTTTGCCCGGATGCCGCTGGTGACCATGATCTACACCGCCATCAAGGATCTGGTCGATGCCTTTGTCGGAGACAAGAAAAGCTTCAACAAGCCGGTTCAGGTTGCCCTTGATGCGGAAAACAGGATCAGCGTTTTGGGATTCATTACCCGGGAAGATCTCAACAGCCTCGGGATCGCAGACAGCGTCGCCGTTTACCTGCCGCAGTCGTACAACTTTGCCGCCAACCTCATCATCGTCGACCGGAGCCGGGTCTCTCCCTTGACCGCCAATCCGAAAGAGGTCATGAAATTCATCGTCTCCGGCGGGGTTTCCGCCTAAAAACCAGGTTTTTTTTGTTGGGCCGCCAACCTGAAACCGACAGGAGCTGAGCGCATGTGCCAGTTCTGCACCCAGCATGGGGAAGGGAAAAAATGGTACGAGAACATGGCCAACTACACGGCCGGGATGTTCCACCAGGTCAATTCCCCGCAAAACCTCACCCGCTTCCTGCGCGGCTTTACCAAGTCGCTCAGGGATGATGTCGCCACCGCCTCCCGCTGGCAACGCCGCTTCCCGCGCATCTACCGCTTCATCGCCTATCCCATCCTCTCCCGCAGGATGCAGAAAACCCACTTCGGCCAGATCGTGCCCCTGGAAGACGTGGAAGCGATCCTCTCCCAGATGGAGCACATCGTCCGGCTGCCCTGCGTTTGCCGCCGGGTCTCCCTGGGCACGGAAAAGCGCTACTGCTTCGGGGTGGGCATGGACCTGACCCCGATCCTGGCCGAGGTGCCGGATTTCGCCGCCTTCGAGTACTGGACCAGGGAGCAGGCCATCACCTTCATCCGCCAGCTCGACCAGGAGGGCAAGACCCACAGCGTCTGGACCTTCAACACCCCGTTCATCGGCGCGATCTGCAACTGCGACCAGGATTGCATGGCCTACCGGGCCCAGATCACCCTGGGGGTGACGCGCACCATGTGGAAGGCGGAGTACGTGGCCGGGATCGACCCGCTGCGCTGCACGGGCTGCAACCTTTGCCGCAAGCGCTGCTTTTTCGAGGCCATCGGTTTTGACCGCGACAACAAGAAGTGCGTGGTCGATGCCGCCGCCTGCTACGGCTGCGGCGTTTGTCGCCCCGCCTGCCAGCACGACGCCATCCGCTTGATCGACCGCGCGGTCGTGCCTGTCGCGGCTGCGAACTGGTAGGTTCCCGGCATGCAACCAATCGACAAACTGCTAAACCGCATCAAGTGGGACAGGGAGTTCGGCGACGCCGCCTTTGAGATCGGCTACCATGACCGGGTGGCCGCGATCATTGTCCGGCGGCCGCTTAATGACCTGCTCTTTGAGCCGGGCAACAAGGAATCCTTTCTCCTCATGGACGAGGAGGGGGTGTATCAGCGGATTCCCCTGCACCGGGTGCGCGAGGTATACCGCAACGGGAAGCTGATCTGGCAACGGCCCGGGAGCGGCGGGATACTCCATTGAGTCAGCGCGCCATCGCGCAACTCCCCCCGATCCGGGCAGGGAAATGGCTAAAAAAAGAAGGAAAGGATAAGAGACCCGAAGCTGTGATTGTCGGGTTGACCGTCGAATTCCTTGGTCCGGAGCACCTGGGTCCAGGTCAATTTGAATTGTTGAAAATAAAGGGCTGCCCCGCCTGCCAGGTCAGCGACAAAGGGCTTCTTGCCGACGCTGTGGCTGTCGGCAAAGGTGTTGCCGTCCAGAAAGATATCCCGCAGAACAGCGCGGCTGTTCACCGCGGCAAAGAGGTACCCGCCCTGCTGCTGCCTCACGGAGAAAGCGGTGTTTCCGGCAGGCCGAATCAAGCTCACCCCGAAATCATCCGGCAGATTCCAGCCCAACCGGGTTTCAAAACCCGTATTGGCATAGGTGGCGACATTGCCCAGGGAGCAGCCCAGATGGGAGATGGCATCCATGGCAAAAGCGCCGTTGCTGAAAAAGGGGGCAAACTGCCACTTGCGTTCGTAAATCGCGGCCAGCCCCGGCTCGTTTTTCAACTGGTGCTCCCAGCCGTTTGGCCGTTGCAGGTCGCGGAGGTCATGCACCGCCTTTTGCGTCTCCTCGGCATAGGAGTTCGGCCCGATCATGCCCAGCTGCAGCTCGATGGTGTCCATCCACTCGCGGCTTCTGGTATGAAATGCCGTCGCACAATAGGTCCAGCCCGCATAGGGGCGGTCGTCAACAATCAGATCGTTGCGGGAGATATCGGCAGGGGTATACATGTTCTGACCCACGGAGAATTCCACCTTGCGCTTCAAGGCCGGATCGGGATCGTTGATAAAGGGGAGCCGGGAGATGTATGCAAGGCTCCACTCCGGCAGCTTGCCGCTCTCGACAAAGCCGGCCAGGTCCGGAGAGATGAGGGAGATCTTGACCCCGTTGGTGTAGTTGCGATCCGTGCCGGTAAAAAGGTCGTTTTCAAAGGAGACATGCACGGTCCACGGCAGTTCCGGTTCTTCCTGGGCCAAGGCGGGCATTGCCGTAGCGAGGCAGGAAAGGCTCAAGAACAGCCCGGAAAAAAAGATCAGGGAACCGGAACGGAAAAGGGACATTGCAACCTCATGGGAGGCAACGGGCAGGTGCGGGACAAACAAAGGAGGGGCAATGGCCCTGGCCGTTTCTCGGCCGCCATTACCCCTTACACCGGAAACTAAAACAGCGAAATGAGATACAGAGCCGCGGCAACGCAGATAAAAATGACACCTACCTTGGCGGCGACGTCCGATTCGTCGTGTCCGTATCCATGCGGGTCGTCGTGATGCTCGTCGTGTCCACTCATGTTGCAATCCTCCTGGGGCTTTTTTTATATCGTCGGCAACGGGGAGCCGCTGCGGCTGAACAGCACAGTTCCACTTTTTTCAACTTATAGCCTTTGCTGGCTTTTTCAAGCATTAAATCGCGCCGGGGCAACGCGGCGCTTCACCCCTCTTCCTCCGGAAACCCGGCCGTTTTTCAGGCTTTCCTTTGCGGTTATTGCCTGATAGCATGGGGGTTGCCATCGACAACAATAATGGCGAGGTCGCTCTCCCGCACCATGAAAAGCCATTGCGCTGCCTGCCCCTTTTATTTATATAGTAGGGGTGTCTTTTTGTTGGGTCTGTTTTTCACTAACCTTGAAAATAAGGATGAGTATCCATGCTGCAAAAAATAATCAAACCCGTGAGTTTCTTTTTGGTTTTTTCCTTTCTTCTCCTCGATGTTTCCGTGCACACGGCAAAGGCGCGGATGATCGACACCAACACCGTCATCGCAGCGCAGCAGAAAGAAGCGGTCCAGGCGCGGGTTACCGCCTTTTTGGGTCGCGAAGATGCGCGGAAGGTCATGGAGCAGCACGGCGTCGATGCTGTTGAGGCGCAGAAAAGGGTGGCCAGCCTTTCCGATGCGGAGCTGGCGAAAATCTCCCAGGCCATGGAACAGCTGCCTGCCGGTGGCGATGGGCTGGGGACGGTCGTTGGCGCCGCGGTTTTGATCTTTCTCGTCTTGTTGATCACCGACATCCTCGGTTTCACCCATGTTTTTTCCTTTGTTAAGCCCCAACGCTAAGCGCCGGAGACAGTCGCGTTTCCTTCAGGCCGGCAATCGGATGATTGCCGGCCTGTTGTTTTTAGCGCTGCCCCTTGTTTTGTCCGGCTGCACCACTCTGTCGACACGATCCCTGCCCCGGCCGCCCAGCGTCCCGAGCAAGGCCCAGGTTGCCGGGGTGCCTTTTTTTGCCCAGGATGAATTGCAATGCGGACCGGCATCCCTGGCCATGGCGCTCCAGTGGAGCGGGGTCGTTGTCCAGCCCTCCGAACTCACCCCCGAAGTCTTCACCCCCGGCCTCAAAGGCAGCCTGCAAAGCGGACTAATCGGCTCGGCCCGCCGCCATGGCCGGGTCGGCTACCCGATCACCGGCAGCGAAGCCCTGCTGGCCGAGATCGCTGCCGGCCATCCGGTTATCGTCCTGGTCAATCTCGCCTTCTCCTGGTACCCGAAATGGCATTATGGCGTGGTGACCGGCTTCGACCAGGAGCGCGACGAGATTATCCTCCACTCGGGACTCATTGCCAACGAGCATCTCGATTCCAGGGTTTTTCTCAATATCTGGGAGCGCGGCGAGTACTGGGGGCTTCTGGTTCTGCCCCCTGAACGGCTGCCCGCAACCGCGAAAGAAGAACCTTGGCTTGAAGCCGTTGCCGGCCTGGAAAGGACCGGCCAGTGGCAGGGAGCGGCAGCCGGGTATGACGCGGCCCTGAAACGCTGGCCAAAGAGTTTCACCGCCTGGATGGGGCTTGGCAACAGCCGCTACGGCCTGGACAATCTTACCGGCAGCGCCGACGCCTTTCGCAAGGCAACCCAGCTTCAGCCGAAAAACGGCATCCCCTTCAACAACCTGGCCCAGGTTCTCAGCAAACAAGGCAAACGAAAAGAGGCCTTGGCCGCGGCGCAACGGGCCGTGGACCTTGGCGGCCCGCTCACCGAGACTTTTCGCAAGACATTGAAAGAGATCAAGACAAAATCAGCCCGCTAAAACGCACAAGGAAAAAGTCAGCCGTATGCTCCAAACGCCCCGGTTGCCTTCAACTCGAAAGACAGCCGGGGCACGGGTGAATCGATCAAGCGGTTACATTCAGCAGGGAAGTAGAGGCTGTTGGGTCTGCTTCCTTGCTAAGTTTTGTCAATTGCTCCAGCATGATTTTCAACAGATCGATCTGTTTCTGGCTAGAACCAGTGGTACTTGAAGATTGGGCCTGTGAATCATCACTGGATGTTGCCATGGCCATGCCTCCTGGCGGGGGAGGTGGCGGGGCAAAGCCGCTTTTATCCATGAATGACTTCAGCTCGTCGGTATTGAGCGAACCGTCGCTATCGCTGTCGGCCGCCGCAAATGTTTCATTGTCCAAGGAAATGGACTGACCTGTCATCTTCTGCATCTTCTCCGCCATGGCTGTCAGCTCATCCTTGGAAATACCGCCGCTGCCATCCGAATCCACCTTTTCAAAGAAGTCCTGCGGCCCATGGTTGCCGCCACCGTTGCCAATCAATGCCGTATCCGAGGACGCACCATCTTGATCGCCAGACCCGGACTGCAACTGCTCCAGCAATTTTTGCAATCCGGCAATCAGGGAGGAAAGCGCATCTCCACCGGAGTTGGCGGCATAGGCCGCCGCTGCCCGGTCCTTCGAAGGTGGTATTGTCCCCATTTCTCCCGAGCCTCCCATTTCGCCGGGAGGGCCAAAACCGTTGCTTTTCATGAGATTCATCATCTCATTCTCACTCAACGTACCGCTGCCATCGGTGTCGTAGCCGCTAAAGGATGTGTCGTCCACCTTAAGACTCTGGCCGGTCTTGCTGCTGATGTCCTCTGCCAGCGTCTTCAACTCGGCTTGGGAGACCCCTCCGCTACTGTCTACATCCACCTTCTTGAACAAATCTTGCGGCCCTTGCCGCTGCTGCATGGCCTGCATGGCCTGCATGGCATAACTGCCGGAACTGCCGATACTGCTTACCATAATCTGTCCTCCTGTATGGAATTTGGTGCTGCATCCGATGATGCGCCTGATTTCCATATCGGTTGAAGAACGACTCAACAATGTGGAAAGAAAAAGGAAAGGATCCCGTGAAATCCGAATGCCCATGCGAAAATCCCCCTGGTTGTGATAAAGAGGAAACTGAATCCGGACAGATCTGAGGGTAGACAATGAAAATCAGCATTACGCGCAGACTTTTCTTGGCGATCATTTTGGCGGCTGGCATGGCGATGATCAGCATGGTTCTGATCATGCAGTGGAGCATGAGGCGCGGATTTATGCGCTACATCAACACGATGGAAAAGACTGGCATCTCCCGGCTGGCCAGATCCCTTGAGGATGGATATAGCCATGAATCCTGCTGGGAATTCGTGCTGCGCGCCCCAACCGTATGGCCTCAGCTGATTATTGCCTCGATTCCCGGCGGTGACCTGCCTCCCCCACCAGTGGACTCCCGGCCCGGTTTTCCTCCAGGACCACCGTTTGGTCCCCCGCCGAACCCAGAAATGGGTGAAGGGGCACCGCCGAGACCTCTCCCCCCACATCTGCCTCACCACTTGGATCAGCGTCTTTTTCTTCTTGATGCGGACAAAAAGGTGCTGATCAGCCAGGTTGCAATCCCTGCGCACAGCGAGACAACACCGTTGCTCCATCAGAAAAAAATTATAGGATATTTGGGGCTCTTACCCCGCGAAAAACCCTCCGAGCCACAGCAGGAGCGGTTTCTCAAGGAGCAATCCCTGGCTTTTGTCCTGGTGGCCGGGGTTGTCCTCCTGCTGGCCACCGGGCTCTCGCTGCTTCTATCCAAACGGCTGGTCCGCCCGCTGCAAGATCTGGCCGGAGCGACACACTTGCTGGCTGCAGGACGATTCTCCACCAGAGTGGAAGTGGTCTCTGCCGACGAATTGGGGCAACTGGCCGAGCACTTCAATACCCTGGCCATCACCCTGGAAAAAAACGAGCAGGCCCGCCGCCAATGGGTGGCGGATATCTCCCATGAGCTGCGCACGCCGGTGGCGATCCTGCGAGGCGAGATCGAAGCGCTTCAGGACGGCATCCGTCAGCCAAATCCCGACTCGCTCCGCTCCCTGCACGGGGAGGTGCTCCGCCTCGCGCATCTGGTGGAAGATCTTTATCAGCTTGCCATGTCCGACCTCGGGGCGCTTACCTACCAGAAGGAAAACTTGGATATCATAGGACTGCTCAAGGAAACTATCGCCATCCACAACACAAAATTCTCCGACAAGGGGGTCACGCTCACCAGCACACTTCCTTCAGAAAACACGGTGGAAATATTCGGGGATACCGGGCGATTGCGTCAACTTTTCGCCAACCTGCTCGACAACTCACTGAAATACACCAACGCCGGAGGTGAACTGCACATCGGCACGACCTGCCATGCGCGCATCGTGACCATCGATTTCCAGGACTCAGCGCCAGGAGTTGCCGAAATGGACATGGAAAGGGTGTTCGAACGCCTCTACCGGGTGGAGATCTCCCGAAACCGCGAAACAGGCGGCGCCGGCCTCGGTCTGGCCATCTGCCGAAACATTGTCGAAGCCCACCAGGGAAAAATCTCGGCTAAATCCTCCCCCTTGGGCGGCCTCTGGGTCCAGGTCGAACTGCCGAGGACAAAACTCCAATGAAACAAATGATTCTGGTCGTGGAAGATGAGCCGAAACTGGCCGGGGTGTTACGCGACTATCTCCGGCAAGCGGAGTTCAAAACCTTTTGGATTGCCAACGCATCGGCGGTGGTTCCTTGGGTACAGAAACACGCCCCCGCCCTGATCCTGCTGGACCTGATGCTGCCCGGAGGATACGGACTGGATATCTGCCGGGAAATACGTACCTATTCAACCGTGCCGATCATCATGATTACCGCCCGTATTGAAGAGATCGACAGACTCCTGGGCCTGGAATCCGGGGCGGATGACTACATCTGCAAACCGTTCAGCCCCCGCGAGGTAGTGGCCAGGGTCAGGGCGGTGCTCCGGCGAACCGAGGGGAATCCCTCCACCGATACCGCCGCCGGCCTCGCCCTGGATCAAACCCGCTACCAGGCCACCCTGAACGGTCATGACCTGGGCCTCACCGCTGTCGAATTCAGATTGCTGCAATTCTTTTCTTCAAAAAAGGGACAGGTCTGCACCCGACAACAGTTAATGGACAACATCTATTCCGATGAGCGGGTGGTGGCTGATCGAACCATTGACAGTCATGTCATGCACTTACGCATAAAAATCGCTCTGGTCGATGCCAACGCGGAATTCATCCATTCCGTGTATGGGGTGGGGTACAAGTTTGAGCTGCGGGAAAAAATGGAGAGCTGATCTGGAAACGGCGTTATTTAAGCCCGGTGGCTTCTGATTGAGAAAACGCGCCGGCCTTGAAACAACGCGTTTATTGCCGCGCTTCCAAGGTCATGCTGCACGGGCGGCGGCCCAGCTTGCCTTTCAGCTGGTAGCCGCTGCCATCGAAGATGCCGCTGAGGCGCGCGGACCCCTGACGGCCGAGCCTGGCCGGAGCGCCGGAAATAACATTGCCGGTCATGGTCAATTGACCGTCAACAGCCCTTCCTTGCAGAAACACATAGCCCGGTTGGCCTGCTTCTCCCCTTTCAAAAACAAATCCCCCGTCGCGCATGACAACCGGCTGGCGCAGGCGTGACTCGGGCCGATCGTCAAAGGCCTCGCAGGACAGGGTGGCGATCCATTGCGGAGAGGGTCCCGCCGCGGGTTTTGCCGGTGGTTCGGCTGGCTTGGGGGCAGGTTCCTGCACGGCTGCTGGCAAGGGGGCGGGCGGCGTTGGCGTGGCGCGGGAGTCCGGCTGTGGGGCGGTTGCAGCCTTGGCGCGCGCTTCGGCCTCGCTGCGGCGCTTGATCTGTTCCGCTTCGGTACGGGCCTTCTCCAACTCCAGCTCCGCCTGCATTTTTGCCATCTGCCCTTCGGCCCGCGCTTTTTCCAGCTCTGCCTGGGCACGGGCCCTTTCCGCCTCCAAACGGCTTTGCTCCAGCTCCCTGGTCATGGTTTGCGCTGGGGGTTCGGCCTTGGGCAAGGGTTTTTGCGGAGCCGGGAGGAGGAAATACCAACCCAGCGCCAACACCGCCACGGCGATGGTCAATCCCGCCGCCCAGGCGATGCCGCGCCCGCGGGTTGCGACAGCCGCCTGGAGCTTTATCGGGGCGTTGGCCCCGGTCAGCTGGTAGACGTGGATGGGACGGGTGATATTCTTGAGATTCCGTTCGCCCAGATCGGCAAAGCCGAGATTGATCTTACCGGAGATCTGGTCGTAGACACTGGAGGAAATGCAGATCCCCCCCGGTTCGGCGATGCTTTGCAGCCGGGCGGCGACATTGACCCCATCACCCAACAGATCGGTGCCGCTGATCATCACATCACCCAGATTAACCCCGATGCGAAACAACATCCGCTGCTCGGCCGGCAGCGCGTCATTGCGGGTCTTGAGCGCTTCCTGCATCTCGATGGCGCAGCGCACCGCCGCCACCGAACTGGAAAACTCCGCCAGCACACTGTCGCCGGCAGTATTGACGATGCGCCCTTCATGGGCCTGAATAATCGCATCGACGATGCGCCGTTGATCCGCCAGAATCCGCAGCGTCCGATCCTCGTTTTCGCTCATCATCCGGCTGTAACTGACCGCATCGGCCGAAAGAATGGCGGTCAGCTTACGCTTGATCTGAAAATCGTCGGTCATGGTGATTTCTGATCCTTGTTCCCGCCCGGTTATGGGGACGCAAGAAGAGACACGCGCGGACATCTGGCGGAGGCAAAACCCGGATCCGGCGAAATCGCTGAATCCGGGAGTCTTACGGTGGCGGAATGGATGGCCCGGGACGCATCAAGAAACCCATGCGCCCCCTGCCCTGTTAGAAGTCCTCGAATTCCTCGCCCATGGGGATGATATCCTCGGGCTTGGACGAGGCTGCCGGTTTCTTGGCCGCGGGAGGCAGAGCCTTTCGCGCGGGCGCTGTCTTTTGCGGAACAGCGAGCTTGGCCGCCGACCGTTTGAGCTGGGTCAGCCGAGAGGGGACGCTTCCTCCGGAGGAGGCTTTTTCTCCATCGCGGATAACCATTGCCCGCAATTCCCCAACCGAACCATTCATCATCTCCGCCTGGGCGCTCAGTTCTTCCGAGGCGGAGGCGGATTCTTCCGCTGCCGCGGCGTTTGCCTGGGTCACGGTGTCGATCTCGTGGATGGCCTTGGTAACCTGGCTGATGGCGTTGGCCTGCTGGCTTGCCGCCCCGGCCATCTCGGCGATGATCGTGCCGATGCGGACGGTGGACTGGGCGGCAACGTTAAACGACTCGCTGGTCTCGC
>Ga0074199_1002536_pt1 | contig 10675 bp, 11 predicted proteins | sample EPASupsiteSAE347_FD_64528 | JGI IMG/M metagenome (GOLD analysis project Ga0074199, IMG submission 64528) | Bioremediated contaminated groundwater from EPA Superfund site, New Mexico - Sample SAE3-47 | ecosystem: Environmental > Aquatic > Deep subsurface > Groundwater > Contaminated ...
TTAAATACTGTGCGGCCAATGCATATGGAATTTGTTGAACCAAGTAAACGCTATGCGGATGTTATTATCCCTGAAGGAGGTTTTAATGAAGTGGCAATCGATATGGTGGCCGCACGGCTAAAATCATTGCTTGGATAATAATTAACGAATATTTCTAATGTTTTTTTAAGATTAGTCTGCTATAATAAGCATTGAAAATAAAACTTCAGGGGGCGATCGGTTTCGACGCGGGTTACAAAACCTTGAGGTGCATGTCGAGTACGTAATCTATCTCGTTAAAACAAGATTACAAATTATAGTTGCAAACGACAACTTTTTTGCTGACAGCGTAGCTGTCGCTGCCTAATCTAAGGCAAAGCAATCATTATCAGTGTGTGCTTATACGCGCTGCCTAATGATCATATCATATAAGCTCGTAGCGTGAGGTGTCTGACATAACGCTATTAAATTTGCATGGTCAGAATCGCTGCTTTTTCCCCGCCTGTTGGGAAAAAGTTAGTTAAAAATAAAGACAAGTGCTAAACATGTAGTACCGAGGGTAGCGGATTTGCGGACGCGGGTTCAATTCCCGCCGCCTCCACCAATGAAATTTCCAACAACATTCTAAAAAATTCCACAAATCCAATAAAATACAACGCTTACCGGCATTTTAAAGACCGGTAACATCCTAAGTAATTTTATAAAATCCAGTTGTTTTAGTAGTACCGATAGTAGTATCATACAGTTTATTAGATTACTGGTACTACTAAAAATGGCAAAAATAGCGAAACCACTGACAAATACCGAGATCAAACAAGCAAAACCCGATAGTAAAGTTTATACGCTTTCCGATGGTTATGGCTTACAACTAAGAATCAAGCCTAACGGGTCAAAGTTATGGTTATTTGATTACTTTAGACCATACACTAAAAAGCGCACTTGCTTAAGTTTTGGTTCTTTCCCAGAGATATCCTTGGCAGAAGCTAGAAAGTTACGTGATACCGCTAGACAATTACTTGCTAAAGACATCGACCCCAAAGACAATCGCGAAGAAACAGAGAATTTAAATAAGGCTGCTTATAGCAATACCCTTGAACATATCGCCGCTAAATGGCTAGAAACCAAAAAAGGCAATGTTTCAGCCGACCACGCTATATAGTCGCGTATAATTAAAAGGACATAGTATTACAAGAAAGCAGCTAAATAGCCACTAATTTGCGAGGGATGTTTTTGTACATCTGCAAAAACATGCTCCAAAGCCCCAAGTAGCGCGGCTTTTGATTCAAAATAACGATTATGAGTTCCTGATACTCGCGTATGATGCCAAAGACGTTCTGTGGCGTTTAGTTCTGGTGAGTATGGCGGTAAATTATATACTTCTATCCATTTCCGGTTATCCTTGAACCAGCTCCACACCTCACTGTCTTTGTGATATGAGGCATTATCCTGGATGTAAAAAATTTTCTCATTATGGTATTGCTTAGCAATTTTTTCCAAAAAAACAAGATAAGTTTGAGCATTGAATACCTCATCTAAACCGTAGATGAATTTCGCCGAAACAATGTCAACACACCCAAACACTTTTACCGACTTTCTTGCGCCCGTTACCGGAATTTGTGGCTGGCAGCCGCGCTTTGCCCATGTGGCATGCAAGGTAGAGTCCTGCCTGAATGATGCCTCATCCTCAAAAATTATTTTAGCACCTGTTGCTCGCGCTTTTTTTTAATGTTGGGATAGGTGTATCTTTGCCATTTCTTTTGTGCATTCGCATCAGCATTGATAAGCTGTTTTCGTGGTCTCTGCAAAGAAAAGTTCATTTTATATAACATATTTCGAACATGACCAGGATGGTAGCTAACGGAAAACTCCTCTGCGATAACATGGGCAATCATGATTGAATTCCACACTCCCGAAACAAATCCATGTGCAACCGGTCCACTTTCAATAATATCGCTTAATTGGTTTAGCTCGTGCTCAGTCAACTCGGGCTTCCTGCCAGAACGATGACCTTCCAGCAATCCTTCATAACCAAATTGATCGTAGTTTCTTAGCCAATCGGAAACACACGATCTGGGAGAATTAAGAACATTAGCAATGTCACCACTTGTCCTACCTTCGGCATTCATCAGGACAGCATGGATTCGTTTAGCAACCCTGTATGTTCCGTCTTGTTCAGCTTCCTTCTTTAGTTGCTGTAATTTATTTTTGGTTTGATGATGTAAATAAATTTGTCTTGGTTTCATTTGTGTCCCCTAAAGTTGATTCCAAAACAAATTATATTTCAAAACATTATGTATGTCTAATTATACGCATTAAAATGCTAATAAATAGCCTGCAAAGCCAGTTGTAAGGCATTTTAAGCATGTTTAAATATAGATTATTACTTTAGAATGTTGTGAATATGCAGATTGTGAGATAGTTGCGACTGTTTAATTATACGCGGCTATATAACGACTCTTGGCGTTCGCTTACGCTGCATATTTTTCCCCAGCTTGGCAAAATACCAATCCATAAAATTACCGCCGTTAAAGCAATTGAAACAATCGAAATTGTGGCATTAAAAGGCAGCCTGGAAACTGTTAAACGTCTTTGCCAGCGTTTAAATGAAATAATGATTTTTGCTGTAAATGCCGGAATTATAGCTGCTAATCCGCTAGCAGGAATCAGCAAAGCTTTTCAGCCACCAGTTAAGAAAAATCTGCCCACACTTAAACCGGAACAATTGCCAACGCTAATGCAAACGTTGGCTATGGCAAAAATAAAGCTCACAACGCGCTGTTTAATCGAGTGGCAACTACATACAATGGTTAGACCAAGTGAAGCTGCTGGCGCACGTTGGGATGAAATCGACCTTGATAATGCTATTTGGCATATTCCTGCAGAGCGGATGAAAAAGAAAAAGCCACACTCAGTACCATTGTCACCACAAAGCCTCGCCCTGCTTGAATTAATGAAGCCGATAAGCTCGCATAGTGAATTTATTTTTCCTTCGGATAAAAGCCCTAAAGAGCATATTCACCAGCAAACAGCCAATACAGCACTGAAGCGTATGGGTTTTAATAAACAACTTGTTGCACATGGTTTAAGAGCCTTAGCAAGCACTGTGCTAAACGAGCAGGGTTTTGATCCTGATATTATCGAGGCAGCTTTAGCCCACACTGGAAAGAACGAAGTGCGTAATGCTTATAACCGCGCTGAATACCTTGCGCGCAGAAAACCAGTTATGAACTGGTGGAGTGAATATATCGATCAAGCTGCTACAGGGAACATGAGTTTGACCGGTAAAAAAGGGCTTAATATAATAAATTTCAGAAAAAATGTTTCTAACTATTAGTTTGGTTACGCACTTCACGGGCAACTGCTTTAGCAAATTCATCTAGGCTTGGAATTATTGGTATTTGTGGGTTATGAAATTGTCGAAAAATTTCTGCTTGCCTAAGTAGTTGTACTTCTCCATAACTAAAAAAGGTTGTCATCATTTCCTTATGACCTAAATTTTGACTCCATGCTTTAAAATATTCAGCAGTTGAGCAACTTCTTTCTCCAAAACTTACCAATGTCTTACGAAAACTATGTGGGTTAAAGTAAGGTAATCCAGCTGCATTAACCTAAATTCTGCAGTTAGCCCCTAACCTCCAATTATTTTTCTTGGATTTTTTTCGCACGCAACACTATTTGTTTTTCAATTTAGCAAATCTGAACAAGCAAATCTGGCGGTTTTAATATCCGGCCTTTCAGATATTTTACAAAAGCAGCACTCAAAATATGGTACCAGCATTCGCGCGTTGTTAACTGCTCCGCACTTGTTTGCAGCTGTTTCAAAAACCGCGATATAGTAGCTAAACGCTGATGTATTTGTTTTGCTTCTCCATGAGTGCTGCTAATAGTTAGCATTATTTGATTAGCATGGAATGTTTGTTTGCCAACAGCATGCAAAAGCAGTGGTCGACTAGTTAGCGCTTCCATGTGTTTGTTTGGATTTATTAGACGGGTAAACAATGTCCACCAGTTGTAAATTAAAGCAATTACTCGCGCCATCATGCTGCTTCTTTTTAAATCATGCGTAGTAAATCCAAGCCAACCCCATTGGTTTTTGAGTTCGTCAAAATTATTTTCACTGTCTGCTCTATCTCGATAATGCTGGGTAATGGTGTAAATCTCATCCTCCAGCGATGTCACTAGCACAGCATATTCGTAGACACGCATCTCTGATTCAATTTCGGTAAAATTCATTTCCAGTTGTCCGGTTTTCTTATCTTCGGTCAGCACACTAACTTCCTTAGGTACTTGCTTCCTTAGGATGATTACACGCCGCGGATATTTCCAGCCTTGTAATTTTAATTCAGATTCAATGCCTTCCCATTTTTGACCAGCATTGTGCCAGTCATTCTCTTCCATACAATAGCTAATTAATTGCTTGACGTTTTTGGTCTGTTTTAACTTGAACAAATAAGGCAGTCCAATATGCTCAGCTTGTGTCATAATCCCATCGGTACCAAAACCACAATCACCTCGAATAAAATCAGGCCAATGATCCTTCGGTAATTCTTCTAAAAATGACCACAGACCCGGCGCTGTATGTTTGCTAGCATTCTCGTTCCCTGGATGTACTTCAATATCGAGCATTAAACGTAAATTCGCTATCATATATGAATGATAAGTATGTGAAGGTCTGCCAGGTTTATGCGAGTTATAGCCAACAACTGCTCCTTCTTGTTTTCCATACAATGTCTTTATCGTTGTATCAACATCCAATATCCATGGCTCTGTCAGCAACGGATAGTATGTTTGCAAAAGAGATTTTTTCAACCAATCAATTCCAGCTGATTCCTCAATATTATATTTTAGTGCTCTGCGCACAGCATCCTCGCTGGCAACTTTACTCATGCCCAGCAAATTCGGATTGACGTTATCACATAGAATGCTTGTGATATGCGAATAGCGTTTATGACCCGCCAAGACTGACAACAAAACCGTTCCAAGTATGTCGCGCTTATTGGGAGCGTTTGGGCTAGTAAAAATCATAGGGCATTGCTCAACCCACTCGTTGAATATGCCGCCAGTTTTTAAAAATTCGATGAAAAATGCCAGTTGACCCAGTGGTGTTAATGACGCCTGACTATCCCACTTAACATGGACTCTTCCACCAAATGTATCGACCGGAATTGAATCTAATGCAGGTAAATTACCTGCGTTTTTGTGTTCACCCATTAGGTGAGTGTTGTTTTTGTTCATTGCTAACCTTTTGCTAAACGATTTCAAATGGTTATGAGTTTACCACATTTTTCAACTGCAGAACTTAGGATCATCAGTCACTTGGTGCAGTAATTGTCCACCCTAATCAGAAAGCTGTAATACCGCTAGCGCCAGAACCAATTACCAAAATTGATGGGCGAAATAAAAATGACTGTGAGCGAAATGCCAGTAAAAGGCAGCTTACGGATATTAGAAGAGAACATCCTCATATAAAATTAATCGTCGTAGAAGATGGCTTGGGCTCCAGTGGTCCACATATCAAGTTACTTAAAAGTTTGGATATGCGTTTTATTTTGGGAGCGAAGCCGGACGATCACAAATACCTTTTTGAATTTGTAAGGGCATCGAAATGCAAAGAGAAAGAGGAGAGAACGTCGGATGGCACAATACATCGCTACCGTTGGATCGAAAAGGTGCCACTGAACGATGCTAACTACGATTGCGAGGTAAATTTTTTAGAATATTGGGAGATATCCAAAAATGGTAAAGAGCAACATTTTACCTGGGTAACAGATATTCCCTTAACCCCAACAACTGTGCGCATAGTAATGCGAGGAGGTCGCTGCCGCTGGAAAATAGAGAACGAGACATTCAATACTTTAAAAAATCAAGGTTACCACTTTGAACATAATTTTGGTCACGGTAATAAACATTTATGCACTGTGTTTGCTTACCTGATGTTTTTGGCCTTTTTGGTAGACCAGATACAACAACTGTGCTGTGAGTTTTTTAACCGAGCACTAATAAAAATGCATAATAAGAAAAAATGTTTATGGGAAATAATGCGTAATTTGTTTGTCACATATTACATAGAATCATGGGTGGATTTTTACGATTCAATCGCGTACGGCTTTCGCAGAGGGACGCTAAAAGCTGATACGTCTTAGTTGATTAGTAAAGGATAAGAACTAAAAGGATTTAGGAAAAAGGTGGTAACTTTGAAATTTTATGAGTATGCAATTTAGGCTTTTAATAATTTACCGATGTCTTTGGTAGGGTAGTTTGTTCGCCATAATTTATTTGGTTTGTTGATTGGATTTTAAAAATTTTGAGCGGGAGCTGCTGAACATGCACCGCTTAGCTGTCAAAGCAAAATAGAAATGTCCGGTTTTTAGCAAAGTAGAAATGTCCGGTTTTGCTAAAAAAATATATAGGACTTTTCTGACTAAAAAATTATTAAAATTCGATGCATTGCACCGCCCAATAAAAACATTCTCAATACAAACCAAACTTGTTATCATCAATATGCGACACAGGCGGAAGCGCCGATGATCGCAACGTGACTACGGGCGGCTTCGGTCGCCCAAGTCTTAAGTCACGTTTCCAAATACTTCGGGTTTAAGGGCAGAGCCCTTTTAAAATAACCCGCCGAAGGCGACCTTTTAATTAACAACTAACTGACAAAGCCGCATACCTGGTTGCAGGTTGCCTCCAAGGATGGTCTGCTCTTGGTTTGTGCACCTTTTTCGCAATACTATCAATTTTATAATTTAGCGTTTTTGCATCTACAATTTCCGCCGTCTTTTTTTGTTTTTTATAGTACGTTACTTAAAACCCCCTGCGTTAGCTGGGGGATGAAGTATTCCTGAATTTAGTAAGCTAAATTCAGGCGGACATAGTCCGAAACAGGTGATACCACGGGCGTAAGCCCGTGGAGATTCACAACAGCTATAATCTAATTTTTTGCCCTTATAAAGTAATACTATTTTGCCATCTAAATCTTCGCAAACAGTGACTTTAGCGTTGCGCAGACCATAACCCTGAGTTTCTGTCTTAATTTGGTAAACTAAGTTCTGGTAACTAAATTCTAAATTTTTAGATATTGTTCTAACGTTTTGGAAGCTGAAAATTAAATCCAAATCTTCCATCTTTTCCTGTAGCTTTACATGTGCATCAGCATTGCTTTTTGGCTCAACTGCAAATTTTTTATTATACTGTTCTGCAAACTCGGGTAAGTAGGTATTTGCTGTTTCCATATCGTTTATTTTGTGCAAGCGCATTTCTTTTATTAAACGGTCTTGCAAGATACCATTTGCTCGCTCGACTCTGCCTTTTGCTTGAGCACTATTAGCGCATATGGTTTCGATACCCAATGCTTTCATTGCTCGTTCAAACTGTGTTATTCCTTCATGCTTTGTTTCAGGCATATTAACTCTGAAAATACCGTGACGGTCACTGTACAACGCCATTGGTAAGCCAAAATTATTTATATATTCTCGCATTGCCCTAAAATATCCAGCCGTTGTTTCACTTTTTTCAAATCGCAAATTTAATAGTCTTCCTGTAGCATCATCAATAAAAACTAACAAACAACATTTTTCACCTCGTCCTTCAAACCAATCATGAGGAGAACCATCAATTTGCACCAGTTCACCCAGACAACTCCTTCGCTCTCGCATCTGATGTATTTGCGCTTTTTTACGGCGCTTTGTTACCCAAATATTTTCAGCCACCATCCATTGTCGTAAGGTTTCTTTCGATAGATCAATGCCGTGATTTTCTAATAATTTTTCTCCCAAAAAAGTTGGTCCAAAATCAATGTATTTTTCTCTAATAATTTTTACAACATTTCCCCTAATATCTCTGCAAATCTTGTTGTTGCTTGGTTTTCCGCGTTTTTTCGATACCAAGCTTTCCACACCTTGTCGTTTGTAATTTTTTAGTAGCCTTCTTACTTGCCGGCAACTTATATGCAAAAGCTTGCCAGCCTCGTTCTGCCTTAACTCCCTCGCCTCCAGTTTTTCCAAAATCTTCAGGGGAGTATAAAAATAATTGTGTCTGGGTAATTGCGGGAAGTTAAATAATTTCCCCTCTATAATAAGGGTTAAATATTTTCTGTATTAACTTTAACAACCTTATTAGGAGGGGAAAAATTATGTTAACGACAAATAACACCAACAGAGCTAAAAACTCATTTGCTGATGAAGTTGTCCAAGATATGGTAACTAAAATTCAAAATGGTGACAACATTGCACCAGCACAAATTTTACAAACAGCAATGAATTTACTTATGGTAGCAGAACGAAATTTACATCTACAAAATTCCGTGCAAGACAAAGCCAATGGTTTTTTTGATCGTGAACTTGGTACTGCATTAGGAACCATCAATCTTAAAGTTCCGCGCGATCGAAATGGTGATTTTAGACCCGCTATTTTGCCAACTCCGTATCAACGCGATGTGGAGGAACGAGAAAATATTATTCAATCTTTATTGATAAACGGTTATTCGCCCAATGCTATTCAGCGATCACTCAATAGTCTTGAGCTACACTACAACCCAAAAGAACTTGAGCAAATTAAAGATGAATATTTAGAATTACAGAAGCAGTGGCAAAATCGTCAATTGCCGCATGATGCTATCGCAATATTTATTGACGTTTATCACTGCGAAGCCTGTATTAATAATAAAGTTCGTAAAGTAGCATTATACGTTATCGTAGGTATTGATTTTAATGGTCAAAAAGATTTGTTTGGTTTGTATCTTTATGAAGGCAGTGAAAATAAGGCTTTTTGGTTACAAACTTTAAATCAACTTATTGAGCGTGGATTAAAGCGCCCGTTAATAGTGGTTTCTGATGATTTTCCAAGCTTAAAAGAATCAGTAGCGACTTTATTTCCCAACGCTCTTCATCAGTTATGCTTTATTCATATGCAGCGAAATGTTCATCGTAATATGGGCGTTGAGGATGCTAAGCTCTTTAACCAAGCATTGAAACAAATTAAATTCATGGATGATGCTGAAACTTGTATGAATGAATTTACTGAGCTGTGCCAAAAGAACCAGAAACAATACCCAACTTTTATCGCTAGTTTGCTTGAGGACACGCAAAATTATTTTGCTTTTAAATATCTACATCCTGATGCGCAAAAGCATTTTTATACAACTAATATCGTTGAATCAGTAAATTCCACTTTGGAAAAACTTAGAATACGGATGGGCGGTTTTTTCCAATCTCAGGAAGCATTGCACGTTAATGTTTTTATTAACGTAAACTTCCACGGGCTTACGCCCGCGGTATTTAGTCGACGGAGAAGTCGAGTACAAGCTGCGCTTGCCCTGAATCTTCCTTCCCCTGGTTAGCTATATATTTCTGGATAATTTGTTCGTTAATACCAACTGTTGACACAAAATATCCATCCGACCATATTCCATCAGTTCCCCAATATACATCTTTCAAAAATCGAAACTTTTCCTTCAATCTTCTGCTAGTATTAGCTTTGATTATTCCAACCACTTTTGCCACACTCATTTTTGGTGGAATACTCACTAACATATGTACATGGTCGCTGTCATGACCTATTTCTATAATTTCAATTTCTGGATAGTGATCTTTTAACTCCTTCAATCTTTCCAGCATATACGTGAAGATACCATCGTTAAAAATCTTACGACGATACTTCGTTGCAAACACCAGGTGGTATTCGCATTTATATACGCAATGACTCTGTTTTCTATATAGCATCACTCCATATTAAAGCACGATTCAGGGTTAACTTCATCCCCCATCACGCTGGGGGTTTTAAGTAACGTACTGTGAATCTCCACGGGCTTACGCCCGTGGTATCACCTGTTTCGGACTATGTCCGCCTGAATTTAGCTTACTAAATTCAGGAATACTTCATCCCCCAGCTAACGCAGGGGGTTTTAAGTAACGTACTATAAAGAGCGCGTAATTTTGTGCCAAGCAACTCTTCTAGCGTGTACGTGGTCAATTCAGATTTATTTTTAAACCATGAACTTTCAACTGCATATGTTTTCTGTCCCAATCCTAAAACTGTAAAATGTTCGCGTGTATTAATTTCAACTTTTAAACGCATTGGTGTAATTGGATAACTTTCAGAATCAAATCTATAAATTAATGTCGCCCTTCCCTCTTTTAACTTCCATTTTGGTTCACCCAACCAAGGGTTTAACTGTTTACGCAAGGCTTCCAAAATAGAACCAATTGCACCAGTATCAATTTGAACCAAATCAATATCTTCCGAATACCGTGCTGGCGGTTGAATAAATAATTTGTGTAAGGCAGTACCACCCCTGAAGGCTAATGATTTTGCTAATAATGGTTCCAAAAAAATTTCTACGATAGCACGGGATAAAACTAAGTCTTGTTCAATTTGTGCTTCAGATAACCAAGGGGCAAATTCTCGCCATTCATTAATGTATGACTGTGGAATCATATATCCGCCTCTATTTTTTCATTAATATATAAATGCCAATCCAAATTACTACTAACATTGTTAAATGTTTTATCAGGACGCAATGGAATTAGGCGTGTTTTATGTTTAGCTAACCACTGCTTAAATAAACTAATGATTTCTTTATTTGCATCTACAAGCTCCAGCAAATATCCAAGACGCTGTATATCAGATAATTCTAAACTCACATTTTCAAAAATCTGCACAAATTTATTTTTATCAAATTTTTCCTGTAATTCGCTTA
>Ga0074199_1002538_pt1 | contig 10666 bp, 10 predicted proteins | sample EPASupsiteSAE347_FD_64528 | JGI IMG/M metagenome (GOLD analysis project Ga0074199, IMG submission 64528) | Bioremediated contaminated groundwater from EPA Superfund site, New Mexico - Sample SAE3-47 | ecosystem: Environmental > Aquatic > Deep subsurface > Groundwater > Contaminated ...
AACCAGGGAGTTTTCTCATGATAGCATATATGCTTGAGTATAACCGTTATATGCATATTTTTGGTATTGCAGTGGTTCTCATAATTGCTTGGCTGTTGTCTACAAACCGTAAAAAAATAAATTATTGGCTCGTGCTCAAAGCACTGGGGTTGCAAATTACTTTTGCGCTCCTATTCATCGAGATTCCGGCAGTCGAAGTCAACTTTTTTGATCCTTTGGCAAACGGATTTAATGCACTTTGTGGTTTTGCACGCGAAGGAGCCCAATTTCTCTTTGGTAATCTGGTTAATAATTGCCAAGATAGTTGGGGGTGTGTATTTGCATTTAGCATTTTGCCATTAATCGTATTTTTTGCCGCACTTGCTTCTATCTTATCTCATTATGGAATTATTCAGGCTGTTGTTCAAGTCATTAATCGCATAATTCGACCACTGCTTGGTACCAGCGGGCCAGAAACACTATCGGCAACATCGAATTTGATATTGGGCCAAACTGAAGCACCGCTACTCATCAAAAATTACTTGGCAAATATGAGCGAATCACAAATTTTTGTGGTTATGGTAAGCGGTATGGCGCATATGAGCACCGTGCTATTGGCTGTCTATAGCCAAATGGGTATTCCTATGAAGCATATGATCATATCAGCAGCCATGGGAATTCCTGGCGCAATTTTGATCGCAAAGATGATGGTCCCAGAAAAAGACACCGTTGTTCCTACGGCAACAGAGTCATCAGAAGGCAAATCTAAAGGGAATATTTTCGACGCTATCTTCCAAGGCACATCGACCGGAACCGCTATTGCTGTTATTGTCGGCGCCATGTTGTTAGTATTTATTGGCCTTCTGCCGCTGGTAGACGCTCTTATTGGTTTTATTGGTAGCAGCATAAACGATGGACTTTTATATATTTCATCATACCAGTTGCCGCCACTTTCATTAAAATATTTCTTTGGTTGGCTCTTTGCGCCATTTGGCTATTTATTGGGCTTGAGTGGTAAAGATTTAGCGCAGGCAACCGAGCTTATGGGAATTAAAGTTACTATTAACGAATTTGTCGCATTTAGCAAAATGACAAATGATATGCACTTTTCAGAACGCGCCACCATGCTGCTTACTTACGCATTAGGCAACTTTGCCAATTTGGGAAGCATCGGCATGCAAGTTGGTGGTATCAGCGCACTGGCACCATCATGTCAGTCAATACTCGCAAAACTTGGCATGCGCGCCGTTGCTGCAGGTTCGCTGGTTGGCCTACTTTCGGCATTTATTGTTGGTTTGCTTGTTTAGCGCTACCAGTTTAAGTCAAACATGAACAGATCGTGCGTACAACCATCCGGGATTTTTGTCTTCATTAGTAGTGGCGTCAGATTAAATTTTTTGCGTACAAACAGCCGAAATAATTTTTGAATTTTTGATGTTTGCACTGCAGCACGTGATTGCACAAAAAGTTCATGCCCAATGCGCGATGCACTAACCTGGCTATAGCCAGCACCGTTAAGAAGCTGTTTAACACGCACGAGATCAAGTGAAAAACCATAGGCAAGTTGACACCAAGCAAGGCTTACCGGATTGCATATGATTTTGGCCAACGTATCATTTGAAAATCTACTTGCTAGCGCAAGATGTTGAGTCAGTAACGACGTCGCTTGTCTTATAAGTTTCCGTTGTTGCACAACATTTTTGATCGGCTTTGACCACGAAACATGATAATCATAAATCGTTTTTATTGTGTTGCCCAAACGCGTTAAGAATGACGCCTTTGGTGTTTGCGCAACAATAGGAAATCCAAGTTTTCTCTTTGTTGCAATAAAAATACTATACGGCCATGTATAATTGTGCGGATTACTAAGATCGAGATCAGTGGTTTTCGCATAGCACATCTGTATGCCAATTACACCAATAGCAAGACATACCCGCGCTCTCGTTTTCGTGATCATAATAACCTCTATTTTTAACTTTTTATAATTATTGTTTATAAAACTTATTGTCCGTACGTTTCAAGCGGCTCCGGCAACTCAACGGCAGCACAATTTTTCGAAAACTCTTTGCATGAGCTGATAATGCAGTCCATATCAACATCAACACGCCCCACTTTATCTCGTTTTTGACGTGTCAGTTCATAACAAAGCGCATGCTGACACGATGGCACACCAGCAGCTTTCAAAAATCTATTTACACGAGCAATAGGACTTCCATGGGTGTCAAACAACCAATGCTGCATAGTCAAAAAAACGGGGCTGCGAAGCATTACCCCATAATGAGCGTGCAAATCTAGCATGTAACGCGCACCGGCAAGCAATTTATCAGGCTCACGCTTGAAGCGCTTTATTTTATACGAATCTGCACGATATTCGTCGATATGGCACAATAAACTAGTAACAGCCATAGGCACAAAAAAACGTAGAGACTCTCGTGCTAATGGATTTCTCATCTGCGTAGTAGCACGACAAGTAGCTATTGTCGCGGTAAAAGGCAAAAGTACACGCCAAATAAATTGACAGTTTCGCATATGTCCAATTTCATGCGCTATAGCTGCTTGATCTATCAAATAGCGTAAGACCTCATTGTCTGTAAGCGGCTGGGATAATTCGCGCTTTTTCAAAACATTTTCAATGGAAGCAAGAGGCACAAACATATGCCGACGGCCGGGAGTAACGCATGAAAAATGCGTTGGTACATCTCTAACACATATTTTTGCAGGATCTCTACCTGCCGCTCGCAACTCGGCTCTCACATATCCCAGCGCACGTGGGTACACACGTCCAGAAAGTTCATCACCAAGCTGCACAAAACCTTCAGCACAATACAATAAAAAACCAGCTGCAGACTGTGTAAAAGGATAAGCAGCGCCAACATAGTAAAGCCACTTTTTATCCCACTGCGCATGCACGTTCAACACCATACCAGCAACAGCAACACCGAGCAAAAGCCGTTTGAAAATAAACTTTTTCAAAAAAGACATCCAAAACCCCCATTAATTATTTCAACTACACCATAATATCAAAAATTAAAAAATTTGTCAATTTAGTCGATCCATGGATTGAGGTTGTGAATAAGTGCTGTGCGAATGGTGCTAAAATCGAGCCACCACAGTGGGGGTAGGGGATTGATCAGCTTGGCAACTGCTTGACAGTTGATAGGTGTAAAGATCGTACTTGCTGCTGTTGATTGCTCAAGAAGTTTGTCAAACAACACCGTATATGTTTTATGAACTACCGGATCGTTAGTTATAATTACATTTTCGAAATTATAATCTTGTGCACTCATGGTTATATTATATGACCCGGTCCATGTTACTGAATTGTTATTAATATTACGCTCAAAAAGCACAAACTTATTATGCATAAGCCCACGACTCATGGGGCGAAAAATATAGAGATCAACGGCTGCAGCCAAATCACATAATGTGCTGGTCGGACGATTGCTCGTGAGCATAGAGTGGTCAACAATAATAGTAACCGATACATTGCGTTGTTGCGCTTTTTTGAGCGCCTTTGCCACTACTTTATCCGTCAAAAAATATGAAGCTATTTTAATCGAGCGTTGCTCGCACTTAATAAGACTCACGAGCACCTGTCGCACATTATCATAGGGTGTTGCAAACGCCTGCAAAATGGTACCATCTGGACGCACAAGTTGCTCAACATCATAGGAAAAAAGCACGGGCATGACCAAAAGAACACATAAAAAACGAAGAAAATATGGCATAAAAAACCTTTGGGTTGATTGTAGTTAGAGTATAACAAGATTAGATCTCTTCTGAAACTATCCGCTCGTATGGATTCGACAAGCTCCCGACTTCGCAGTAAGCTTCGGCGGGCATGGCAGAGCATGGGTACCGAAGGGCCAGGCGAAGCTTTTTACTTTACATAAAATTTCGTAGAACAGGTTAACAAAAACGAAATCAAACTTAATCAGGAACAATATATGAGTTCGTGTATTCAGCAATCGCTACCCGCAACTGATCACGCTCATCAGCACTCAACACCGGTGCTATTCTGTCAATAATCGGTTGCACCAATGCTCGATCGTCTTTTTTATGGGCAACTGCAGCCTGTATAACCTGGACATACAACAGCGCCTGATCATGCGGCTCAAGTGCTACACTCACATCGTTAACGACACGCAAAAGATGCGCAAGCGAGTGTACCTGCATAAGTGGCACAATCAAGCGTTGCAGTGAAAGCGTAATACGCGTTGGATGACCAAGCTCCAGATAGTGCTCGACCAATGCACACACCAGATCATATTCATGGGGAAACTGAGCGACTAAATGCTCATAAATCGCCACCGCTTGTGCAAGTTTATTACTTTTTTTGTACATTTGCGCAGCGGTTATATAGCTCTGGATCGCGCCTTCGTCGTTAAAAAATAATAACAAATCACCTTCAAGCTGCTTGGCGAACGCAGCATCGTCAACGGTATGCATGAGCAATTTATAGATACCAAGCGCACGCTCTTTTTCACCGCGCCTAACAAATTCAGACAGCTTAAACCACGCAATCTGATATTTCTGACTCTCCAACTGACTCATGGTAGCTCTTCCCCGTTACTACCCAACGTAACTTTTTTCTACCATAATACAAATGCGATAATAAGCAAATGTTTTGGTTGACATATCACGATTTAAGCTTGTACCAAATGGACGCAAAATGGTACACGATGTCTTCAGATATTTGGCAATAGGCGGGACAGTTATGCATAGGTCCGGATTTTGTCAAAAATATTTTTTTGTATACAACATTTTTTATATTTTTGACAACTGCCGCATGGGCATAATTCATTACGACCAATATGAGAAAAAATTTCTATGTACTCATTAAAGTCAAAGCAATTCATCCACAACATTTCTTCAAATACGTGGTTGCTGATAGGTTTATAATATGTACCACTATATACGTAGAGCTTTAAGCAATTTTCAACAGATAATTTAGACACTTTCTCCAATATTTCTGGAGTCACGCCAAATTCATCGTAAAAATTTTTAACAACATCATCAATTTCAGATCTAAGCTCGTTTGGATGAATATCACAAGCAAGTGAGAAAAAAGAATAGGCGGTATTACGATCTTTTACAAAGCCAAGATTATACAGTCTTTTAAAATAACCTATGAGATCTTTTCTTGAGATCATATTACTGGCAAATATTCCAACCAGACTTTTTAATGCAGCGTGTCGAGCCCAAGAATCAAGCGTTTCATTTTCTATAACAGACTTAAGCTGATCAATATCTCCATTATACGTTGAAATCAACATCCGACTCAATGATTCCGTTATTATATTTTCCAACAATTCACCAAAAATTTTTGAAGGTAGATATAGAAAACGAATTATGTATGGAAATGCTCGTTGCTCACGAAAACCTGCTAATAGATATAGACTGAGAATGTAATCAATACGACCAAAGTCGATATAGTCAAGCGTACTTTTATTTTTATACTTATTTAAAACATCATCCAAAATACTCAAGAGGATAGGAGCGGTCTGTTCATAATTTTTTATAACTTTACTGGCAGCCTGTAAACACAAGAACTTTTTATTAAGCGCAAACCGTACGTCTGAGATTTCTTCGCACGTTTTCTCACAATAGGAATATAAAGATAAACGATCAAAGGTCCTACGAACTCCACTAATCCCGGCATCACAAACAAAGGTTGATTCTAGAAATTTAAGGTATTTTTCGGCCTTTTCAAAATCCCTTAAAAGCGAAAAATATTGAGCCATAACAAGATAAAATACATATATTTCGTGCTGATCGAAATATTCTTGATTAGGATATAATAGTCTTAATTCATACTTATTATCAAAGATTTTAGAAATTTCATTCAATTTTTTTTCTTCAAGGCACAGCTTTGCATACGTACATTTTGAGAAAATATTTCCAGGTAATTTTTTATACAATTCAGTAACACTATCATTCCAAAATGCGTTACCATAAGCAAAAAAAATTTTTGTAAGAAGACTATAAAATGGTAGGGGGTCTAAATATTTTTTTAACGAACTATTTGCAAGTATAACGGCATTATACAAGTCATCATTATTTATATGCTTTTCAATTTCGCGCAACACGCTGTTTATTTCTTCAGAATATTCAGCCTTATTTTGAAAGCTTTTATGTGAGCTTTGTATCATTTTATCTCTTTATCAAATGATTTACTGGTAAATCAGGCTTCTGGTGTAACAAGTTTTACTTTTTAATTTAAATAATCTTTGTTATATAAAATTAGCCGTCTCAAAAATCGATCAACAAAAAAAGATTTGGCTAATGAAACTTCTAGAACAGTTTATCAAAAAACCAGCTCTATTTCAACGCACTGTTAGCCTGACGAAAGGAGAGCTTTTCGCACCTAACCCGTAGCAATGGTGTTAGAAGCACTGATCAAAACGCAAAAGCGATTGTTCCCCACACCTTCCAATCATGTGGCGCGCTATTGTCAACAGCGCTGCGGTACAAAGCGCCCACCAACAATTTTACTGGCACACGATCAGAACCACATTGATATGCAAGCGTACCATACACCGTATGCACTAATGCCGCTGGCGTAAGCGCCGAATATTTATCAAGGCTATCAACGGTAATCGGTACATACATCTCCGGATATGTTCCTGAGCTTGGTATATACGAGTAATCAACCAAATCACTCGCCGCTGAAAACACGCGTGAATTGATACTGTCAAAGCTGCGCGTTTTTGGTGTGTCATCACTCACTTCCCATTCGCGCAGGTAATTGGTAAATGCCTGCAAACCAAGCCCTGACGTCATACAGGCATTGCACAAACACGTGTCTTCTGCCTGCCGCGCATACCCATGATACCCCAATTCACACGAAAATTTTGTTCGTTCGTATTGCAAAGCCGCATTAACATCCAAACTCCATTTTGGCTCAACACTTACACACAGCGTCGAATAATTAATAAGTGGCGCCATGCGGTCAAGCGCCTCAGTTACGTTTGCTGCTACTGCTGGATTGCTAAGCGCATCATCATTTTTCCATACCAACATATAACGGCTCCACGGCTTATTTTTCAAATCAAACGAGCGAAGCTCATCATGCGCACAGGTATAGCGCAACAACCCACTCACGGCAAAATTAAAATCCGCTTCTTTTGTCGACTCTACCGTATAATTACCCGCAACACCACCAAAAACAGTCACATGGCGCCCATTGCCAACCACCGGCTCGAACATATAGCGTTGACATACTTTGGAGCCAGTTGGAATCGTTACACCCAAAAAACTCTGGGTAACACCAAGTTCTTCATTAATATGGTCATGCCCAAGCGTAACTTCAACTTCAGGCACGCCAGTCTTTTTTAAGCAACCACCACAAAACTTGCCATAGTTCCACTGCGGACAACCGGCACTGATCATCGCACACAGCGTTTTGTAGCCATAGCCGCTATCAGGTCCTGTGCCACCACTATTGAGTATACGTTCACTGATATTTAAAGAGTGCCGCAATTGCACTACTGACGTTGCAAGCATTGCCCATACATCGCCCCAGTCACGACGACAAAAGTCGTAACGCGCAACAAAACCAGCACCGACTTCGCTGCGGCGCGGGCAAAATAACACTGAACTACTATAGGTCATATCAGGAACAAGACTGAGAAAATCTGCTGTTGCTTTATCTTTAATCGGTTCAGTAATGATATTCATAAATGCAGCAGTAACCTGTGAACCACGAAAACTCGATGAACCGTCCTCAGCAATACGCATGCAGGCCGCATCATCAGGCAGATAGTAACGCCCCAACTCTTGCTCGTCACACGTTCTGCCACCAAAAATGGTGGCCTGTAAAAGGCCTTTTTCACCATACACATCAAGTAGTGCTCGTCGCTCAGGATCATTAAAAGCAAAACTTGGCTTAAAAGTTAAAAATGATTTGCCATAAACGCCATAGAGCGCATGCGTACTGAGCAAAGCAACTAAGCAAAGACGTACTTTCATCACAAACTCCTATTATACCAATAAATAAGTACTAGCATAATAACAAACCAAGTGCAATAAAAAAGCGCCATCGATTAACGATGGCGCTTTTTTATATCGAGTACATAACTCGTAATTATCGTGCGGCTATTTTTTGATACTATTTATAAGCATGATAATTGCAACCGTTGCCCCACCTGCGATAGCAAAAGGCGCAACGACTCGTTTAAGTACCCACCCAAGTTTTGATTCTTGTGCAGGCTCTTCAGGCGCAGCAATCATCGCAAGTCCCGCTGGTTGTGCAGCCGAAGCTCCAAAACCCTGATCGATAAGCGATTGTACTGCTTCAGCCTGAATAGCATCAACTGCTTCATCATAGGCAGCAAGCTCACGCTTTAGGTGCTCAAGCGCTCTATTGCGCTCCATGCTATACAGCCCGCTGCATAATGTCAGGATTAAAAAACAACCAATTCGTTTCATAATTCACCTATTATTCACCGGCTGGGCCAGCTTCACCATCAGAGCCATCTTGTTCAGCGCCCCCTGCAAAAGAACCGAAATCTGAACCTAAAGCTTTAAGCGCTTCTAATGCAGCTGTAGCAAGTGTTTGATTTTGTTTAGCAAGCGCCGCAAAACGTTCTTTTTCCGTTCTTTCTTGTACAACGCTCTTCGTTTTTTCAGCTAACACGCCCCCCTGCGCAGCAAGTTCTTGCGTAAGACCTGTTTTGTCAGCTTTCAATGTTGCCACAACAGAGGCCAATCTTTCTTTAACTGCGTACAGTGATTCGGTAGCCAATTCAAGTTCAGCATGATCAGCATCTTTAAGAGCTGGCGCTGCTGCCGCTTCTATTTGTGCTTCAAGTTCAGCAATTTTAACGTTGAGTTTGCCGTTGATAACAACTTGTGCGTTGCTAACTACACAAAGATGTCGCTTTAAGATTCCCAGATTGTCTCCAGTAACCAACCTCAAGTTATCTCTAATAAACAAGTATGCTTCAAGTTTTTCTGCTTTTCCATTAAGTGTGCTGTCAGATAATCCAGTTATATGAGTAGTCAATTGTACAACTTCTGCTGACGCAGGAGCTGGTGCAGGAATTGGCGCAACAGGAGCCAGTAAAGCTACAAGCTTTGCCTCAACTGCAGGCCTTAAATTACGACAACCAAATTTTGCACCTAAAGCATTAATTTGCTCTTGAGTCAAAGCCCTGATGTTGGTTTTTACTGTTTGGTAATTACCGCTCAAATCAGCACCTTCAGCTGGATTTACAATCGCTGCAACGGCAGCGGATAATATTCCATTCAATTCAGCAACATACGCTGTTTTGAGTTCATCAACTTTACTGCTTACACCGTCCAAGACCAACATTCTCGATCTTGCAGGTCGTCCAACCAGCGCGGCAAGTACAGTTAAGTCTTCGCCAGCAACACCCTCTTTGAAGTTCGCTTGAATGGTTTGACAAGCTGCCAACTGCTCTTGAATTGATTTAGCTTGATCAGCTTGTAAAGTATCCAGTGCGGTTTTAACTTTTGCTACAGGCGATTGCTCAGCAGCTGGAGCATCAGCTGGGCCAGCTTCTGAAGCAAATGCCAGCGAAAAGCTGGAAAAAAGTATACACAATAATGACAATTTAAGTGTTTTCATAAAAATATCTCCATTTAATATATTCATTAGATCCGTTTCGTACGTTATTTATTTTGTACCGTTTTTATTATTTTCTTCTTTTCTTTTAATTAAATCCTCCCTTTTACCTCATCATTCCTTCTTCTGCTAAGTCTTCAAGCTGCTTTAATACCCGCTCGGTCTCTACTCGATATTCTTCGGCAATTCTTCGCCATGCATCACTGCCCGCCGAAGCAAGTCTACGTGCAAGTTCATTCAGCGCTTGCCTAATCTCTGCATTGGTATTAACCGCATTGGTATTAAAATCACCAAGAACAAATCCTCTAAACGCTGTCGGTGCATGCCGCTTTGGATTTAAGCTCAAAACCGTTTGCGCAATTTCAAGTGCATGCTGACGCGCATGTTCACGTTCTAGCGGCACACGTGATCGGTCGCTCATACACACCGCTGCACGATTAAACTCTTTTTTGAGCTCCTCAATCTGCGGATCGTATGGCGGAGCCGCTGTAACTGATCCTACTAAGCCACACAAAAGTGCAGCAATTATTTTTTTACCCGCAATTCTATTCACGATTATTACCTTCAAGTAAAAGCTTTGCCCATTGAGGTAATGGTATTTCCATCGTGGTACCATAATCTATACCGCGCGCAAACATATCCTCACCAAAATGGTAAACAGGTTCATAGTGCACATTTACTCGCAACAAGAGCGGATCCATCTGCAGCTCATATATCGATTCACCGCTCGCTGGCATCTCACGTGCTACCGCATCAAATGCTGAATGGGCACGTAAAAGCCACATAGCAACTACCGCCCCAACGCCAGTCGTACCAGCTCCCAATTGCAACAGGTGATCAGCGCACCAGGTGCCCGCACGCGATAGAATACCCGGTCTTTGCGGTTGTTGCTCAACATGTGCAGCAGGGGGAGCCGCATCGCCATGTACTGGCAGCTCTTGCACCTGCGGACCACGTGCTTCTTCAGCCTGACGGCTTGGATGTGATACTGGCCTACGAACATTTCGACCAGGAACAACAACACGCAACTCAGATAAATTAATAAGATCTCGTGCACCACTAATACTACGACCAATTGCTTCAAGCGCTGCTGTGATT
>Ga0074199_1002539_pt1 | contig 10665 bp, 13 predicted proteins | sample EPASupsiteSAE347_FD_64528 | JGI IMG/M metagenome (GOLD analysis project Ga0074199, IMG submission 64528) | Bioremediated contaminated groundwater from EPA Superfund site, New Mexico - Sample SAE3-47 | ecosystem: Environmental > Aquatic > Deep subsurface > Groundwater > Contaminated ...
CCCGGTTCGGATACCCCCCCAAGGAGGGGATCGTAACATGTTGCTCGTCAGTCTGTTAAGCTCCCCTCCAACGGAGGGGTGGCGCAAGCCGGGGTGGGTTCCGGAGAGACTTTTGAAATTGGCTCCTTCATTTCCGAAAAAAATTACCATTATCCACCGACTCAATCCAGCAAATATCGAATTTGCTTGAAGGACGCGGCCGAATAATATATTTACTTCTATGAATGGTCATAAAAAATCTGGGGGGAAAATTCATGAAAAAAGTGTTGATTCCGACCAAGCTTGAAAGCGTCGCCCGGCAAACCCTTGAAAAACACGGGGGTTACCAGGTTATTCAGGACGACAAGACCGATGTCAACGAGCTTTTCAAACAACATCCCGACGCCCACGCCCTCATCGTGCGCAGCGAAAAAATCACTCCGGCCCTGATCGACAAACTGCCCGCCTTGAAGGTGATCGTACGCGCCGGCAGCGGCTACGACACGATCGACATAAAATACGCGCGCAAGAAAAAAATCGACGTCCTCAACACTCCCGGCGCAAACGCGAACGCCGTGGCCGAGGAGGTTGTGGCCCTGATGCTGGCCGATGCCCGGCACATCATTGCCGGCGACACCACCACCCGCGCCGAAAAATGGGAAAAGAAAAAATTCATGGGCCGGGAAATCACCGGGAAAACCATGGGCATCGTCGGCCTGGGCAACATCGGCCAGCTTGTCGCCAAAAGACTCTCCGGCTTCGAAGTCAAACTGCTCGGTTTCGACCCCATGATCTCGCAGGAGCGCGCCGATGCCATGCAGGTTGATCTGGTGGATTTGCCGACACTCTTCGCGCAATCAGACTATATCACCTTGCATGTGCCTGAAAACAAGCAGACCAAGGGCATGGTCAACGAAGCTCTGCTTTCAAAAATGAAGGAAAACGCCACCCTGATCAATTGCGCCCGCGCCGGCATCATAGATGAAAACGCCCTGCGCAAAATCAAGGCGGAAAAGAAAATCAGGTTCCTGAACGACGTCTATCCCAAGGATGAAGAAGGCAAAAAGAGCGTGGCCGACATTGCCGACATCATGCTGCCGCACCTGGGCGCCAGCACGGTCGAGGCCAATACCAACGCGGCCCGCCGCGCGGCCGAGGAACTGATCGAATTGGACGAAGAAGGCATCAGCAACTTTGTTGTCAACCGTGAAGTGCCCGCCGGGCTCAACGAGGCCTACGGCCGGCTGGCTTACGTCCTGACCAAGCTCTGCCGCCACCTGGTTGGAAGTTCCACCAAACTCGCGGCCATTGAAACTTCGTTCTACGGCTCGCTTAAGCCATACAGCGATTGGCTTATGATCCCGATCGTGCGGGCCCTGGGCAACCTTGAAGAACAACCAACCGACCATAAGGAAGCCCTGCAACATTTGAAAGAAATGGGTATCCAGGTCAACAACCGCCCCGTTGATTCCGGCAAGGGGTTCGAGAATTCAATAACCATCGACCTGATCAGTTCGGTCGATTCCGACAAGCTGAACCGGGTCAGCGTGCGCGGCACGATCACGGAAGGCGTGTTGATGATTTCCCGGATCAACGATTTCGACAAGCTTTATTTTGAGCCCAGGGGGCCGACGGTATTCTTCATTTACGAGGACCGCCCGGGCGTGCTCGGCCAGATCGGCTCAGCGCTGGCCGCCGCAAACATCAACATCGAGGACGTGCGCAACCCGCATCACTTGAAACTGAACCAGTCGCTGGTGATCATGCGCGTCAACAAGCCGGTTACCGAACAACTGTTGAACGAGATTAGCGGCAGGATCAAGGCCCTGGCCTCGTTCTACTATGATTTCGGTTAGCCTATTTTGCCCCATGTCCACGATGCCGGAAAACCGGTCAATCCGGGAATGATTATCCAAATCCAAAGTCATCCAATTTTCATTCGTGCCGGAATTGATGCAGGGGGAACATTGCGACAGATGGAAATAATTATAGGCGTCCCTATTCACAAACCGCTGATTAGACCGAGAGTTTTCCTATTTCCATTTTGAACTTTTGAAATATATCAGAGGCATCTCCAGCCAACGGTTCTATTCTGTCCGGGTAAAGATCCAACGCATAGGCATGACTGAAATAATGCCTAAAGGCAAGGTAACGCCTGAGTTCCTCCGCCAAGGAAGCTGAAATTATATTCTTGCCGGCGGCAGCAAGCAACAAATCGCGATGCCACGAATCACCGCGAGGAATTTCAATATTTTTTGAGGCAAATATTTGTTTAAGGACGTTTTCCATGCCATTATAAAAATTATGAAGCAACGCCGCGACCCCGGCCAGCTCCAACACGGAAAGCTTGGAAAGAGATTTTTCGTCCGGTAAAGAAGAAATGGTTTTTTCTATAGTTTCATATTCCGCCTCTATACGCGTTCTGTAATCAGCCATAGATAACAACCCCTTCCTTTCTAACCAACTGCTGAAACTTCGACGTACCGGAAAGACTGATTACATCTACGGATTTTGATAAAGCAAACAAAAGATCCCCGTAATATCTATAAAACGCCCCCGGAGACACGCCTTCAACAGCGATATCAATATCTCGGCTTTCTTTTTCTGAAGCAAGGCTTGACCCAAAGAGTAATACGCGCTTTACGCTGTACCTTTTGGATATTTCCCGTATTTTTTCTTTATCAAGATCCGTAATCATGGCAAAATACTTTCTAGAATTTTAAACATTCCGTTCTGAATGCCAATCAAACAATAACATCTGTTTATATCCATAATATCCCGACAACGCAAGCGATTAATGAAGGCCCCGGGTACGCCGCGGCGTCAGACATTCACGGCACGGAATACATGGTTCCCTGCGGAAGATACTCATAACATCCCATGTCCACGATCCCGAAAAACCGGTCGATTCTGGAATGTCCACCCAGATCGGCCGCGCTCGTCATCCAGTCTTTACTTGTCCCGGCCATAATTCTCGAATATCTACGGTTAATGCGGAAAACAACCTGCTTTCCGAGCCTTTCGCAAAGGGCGCGGGATGATTGTAGAAGCGGTAGGCATAGGCAACCTCGTAACCGCCTTCGTCCAAGGCCTCATCCGTCGGCAAATATCCGACCAGGGGGTTCTTGTAACCTACCAAGGTGACGATATAATCCGGAAAATTATCCTGGAGGAGAATGGCCGTTTCAACGAACGCTTCAGCCGCCACAAAACAAAATACCAGTTTGCCGATTCGCCAAACGGCCGTCTCAAGCTGACAAGGGGCTGCCCGGCCTGCTTCGGCAACCGGCATTGTGAGACCGGCCCAATGCTTGATGATTGAAGCAATATGCCGGGCCATGCCGGGGTCAAGGCGCGTCCCAGGTTTTACGTTAAGAATATCCGCCAGAATTTTCAGGGTTTCCGGAGGACCGTCTCCGGAACGCGCAATGATCTCCATGCCGGCTTGCATTTGTTGCAATTCATGGACAGTAGGCAGAGGCCCATAATTCAGCGGCAACGATTGTTGCACAAAACCATATCCATCGACCATATCAGCCACGGACCATTTAATCGGAAGGATTTTTTCCATGATTGCATCGATGTTCGCCAGCATCTGTTTTCTTGTCATTTCCTTGAAAACCGGATTCAGGTTGCCGCACGCGCCCTGAAGATAGAGAAAAGGGAAACCTTGCTGCTCTGTCAGACGCCGGCATAATTCGCCAGGAAAGTCTGCGGTCACATTCTGTCCGCACACGGTCACCGCATGCGCGGCCCATGACACTATGCCGGCTATTCCTTTTCCATGGTCGTCGTCGAATCGGCACAGCAGCATACGCTCCCAAACCGGACCTGTTTTGCGGATTTTTGCGTCTGGCTCTTGCACCATGACCACGCGGCCATCCATCAGAACACGTCTCCGGTTATAGTTCTGGCCCGGCAGGTTGATTGTGGTCCAACGCAATTTTGCGGGCCGAAAATTTTTCAATGCAGCTTCAGCCGCAGAACAGGAAGCCCTGACAAGTAAATCCCAATAATCCCGTTGCGCTTCGCCGCAGCCGAGGAGCGTAATCGCGGCCGGAGCGCTGTGCGTATGGGTGGCGCACAGGATAAACTCAGGAACGGCTCCGCTGTGGTTTATCTTTCTCAGGGCTTCAAGCAGTTCAGCATGAATTTCGGGGCCGAGCGCCAGAAGATCATAAACAAGAAGGATGATCGCTTGTCCGTCTGATTCAACCGCCAGGCTGCGAACGAAAAGCTGGTCGTCAACCTTGTCAAACGGCTTGTCACACCGCGCCGCGAACCCGCAAAGCGGCATGGGCCGCTTTGGCGTAATATCGGCGCTTCCGTATCCGGCTTTCATATATTCAACACTTTGCGCACTGCCTTTACCACGTCGTCCATGTCTTCCCGTGTGCCGAGCAGAATATTCTGCGGCAGCCAGACCGCCTCGGAATTGCAGGCCCGTTCCGTGACCGGACATTTTTCTTCGAAAGAGGCATAGTCAAGATCCGCATGGTAAGCGGTGCCCAGCGGGAACGAGCCGTTTATGAATTTTTTGTTCAGGAACATGGGATTTTTATAGAGCGGAAACGTGTAACCGCTGAAAGCCGGGATTCCTTCGGCGACCAGCGCCCGGATAAAAGCCTCCCGTTTGAGCCCCGTTGTCTTTTCGTCATAACGGAAAATATAAATATGGCATCCGTTAACATTTGTCCGCTGGTCCCACGCCAAAGGCCGAATACCTTCAATTTCCGCCAGTTTTTTCGACAGATATTTTGCATTATTCATGCGCGATTTGTTTTGCCTGTCAAGGCGTCTGAGTTGGCAGCGTAAAATGGCCGCCTGGAATTCCGTGAGCCGGTAATTCCATCCGAGCCGGTGAAACTCGTACCAGGGCCGGCCGACTTTACGGCCTGCCCAGAGCAGGGCGTCGCATTCCGCGGCAAAGGCCTGGTCATTTGTGCAGAGAATGCCGCCTTCTCCGCTCGTCATGTTCTTGCTGGCCTGGAAACTGAACGAACTGAAAAGACCGAATGAGCCGGCCTTTTTGCCGTTCCATTCGCAACCGTGCGCATGCGCCGCATCCTCGATCACGGCCAGCTTGTGTTTTGCCGCAATGGCCATGATGCGGTCCATGTCGGCCACTTGTCCGCCGAAGTGGACCGCCATGATCGCCCGCGTTTTTTCAGTGATCGCTTCTTCAATACGATAGGGATCAATATTGTAGGTGTCCGGGTCAATATCCACGAAAATCGGCACAAGGTTGTTTTGCAGCACGCAGGTGGCGCTGGCGATAAAAGTGTAGGCAGGCACGATGATCTCGTCGCCGATCCCAAGGTTCATGGCCCTGATCCCCATTTCCAGCGTGGCCGTGCCATTGGCTGCCGCAATGCCGTATTTACAATCATGTTGCCGGGCAAATTCCTCCTGAAACATGACCACCTGACTGCGCTCGCCCTTTTCCGGCTCCGCCATTTCGACCCCCTGGCCGAACGCGAAACGCCACCACTTGCCGCTGCGCAAAACTTTCAGAAGAGCCTTTTCCTCGGTTGCATCAAAAACCGGCCAGTCTGTAAAAGGTTTCGTGCGGATGTGTTTCTCCTGCTTTAAGATTCTGTTCATTTATAAACGTCCTTTTCAGATGGGCGAAGCATACGGCAAGCTTTCGTTGTTTGCCTGATACTTGATCATGATCTGCAGCCATTCCCAGAATCGGAATTTTTGGTATTCGTCCAGCGACTTGCATTTCCATGATTGTCTTTTTACGCCTCCTTCCGCGGAATTGGCGTATTTTTTATGCTCCTCCGTTATTGTGCCGGCATGCCAGTGCGCCAGTATTTCCGCATACGTTTCGCCCTCCTTTTCCGATCCGAATATTTCACCCAAAGTTTTGCGGCCAAAGTCCCTGATGGAATCCTCTGGCCAGTGCGTGAAATGGGAAAAAGCCAGATAATTCAAGGCATAGGGAATGTATCGCGCCGAAACCTCGCCGTGAATGCTTATTCCTTCCAGTCCCGCCCTATAAGCACGGAGGCACGCTTCCTTGATTGTGCTTACCACGCATTGATAACGGTTGTTTTTATGCCACTGGCTTCCCTGATGGATGAATCCAACGCTGTGCTCGGCCGGCGGACGCAATCCATCCAGCCAATGTGGATTCTTGAAAACAACGTCAGGAGCGCCGTTATCCAGATAAGCAGTCAAGGGCAATGGTTGTTCAAAAACCATGCCGGTCAATGTCCATTGGCAGACGCTTTGTGCGGGCAATTGGGCGAACATGGCCGGCGCTTTTTTCCCCATGCCGGTATCTTGAACAAGTTCCTCGCTGTAATTGAAACCCGTATAGGTTGCGTATGTGCAAAGTTTGCCGGCCAGACGGTTTTGTATCGCCGTCAAAGCCTGCTTGTAAGATATGCCCTGGTGCGCAAAAACCTCCGCATCATCAGCCGGCCATTCCTTGCGCAGAGTTTTATACAACGGATGGTAATCAACGAGAAAATCGCCGTTTTCCAAATTTATACCGCCGATTTCGAACTCCCGGAACAACCAGTCCAGGGCTTCCTTTAACCAATCCTGATAGGCGGGATGAGCGAGGCAGGCACCAAAACTGCCGTCAAATTCTTTTTTTTCTCCGTTCTTCGTGATCATGACGGCATCAGGATGTTTTCGCAAGAAAGTCTGCAGACTGTATTTATGTTCTCCCTCGTAATAAGCGCCGCCATACCAGGTTGTGCCGAATCCAGGCATAATCGCCACCCCTTTTGAAACCGCATAGGAAGCGACCTTTTTCGCGTATTCAACGCCGCCGTGCGAGTCGCGCAAAAATCCCCAGATGCATATTCCCTTTATTCCCAAGCCAAGGGCAAAATCAGTGAGGCGCTTATAATCCTCCAGATAGGTCTCGGGTCTTTTAAAGTATTTATTATCGCATCCGTTGGCTTGGTTTCCCGGATCATCCAGCACCCAGTTGGTGCTGTGATCCCACGTCCAGAAATAGGAGTTGGGCAGCGCTGATTTCGGACGAGACAGTTTGAAGATATTGTCCATCTTTGGATCCTTTCGTATTTGGTTAAAATTAAACAATAAATACGTTCAAAAGGAAATGGATGAATGTGCCGAAATCATGCACAAAACTTCATTTGCGGCGGAATTATGCGAAAATTGGGGAAGGAGCGAAGGCCGGATGGCACGAAAACCTTGTCCGGCATCAAACGAGCCGGCCATCCGGTCTTAGTTCTTTCCCGTGTCGACGCGAATCGGCAAGCCGTTTAAGGAAAGCCTGCGACGCCACGATAAACTGTTCCTGAATTTCCGGGACAAAAGGCACTCGCGCAGAGCCTGCCTTGCCAAATCAGCCAACACCCGCTCCACTCGCTCGCGCCTGGCCACCAGTTTTAATTTTTCCACATCCACAAATTGCGCGGAAATCAATTGGGCGGCCAATCTTAATATTTGCGGATTGTCCACCCCTTGCGGCTGACAAATCGCAACCGCCAATTCTTCATTGGAAAACTTATCTTCAGGAGGCGGAGCAAAATCAGATATGGCAATCAAAGGAACCACGACGCGGGCTCCACGCGCGTTGGCCACATCCACCAGCCATTCTTCAAGAGTGGCAGATTCGCGCGCAGGATATTCATTAGCCAGGCGTTTCAGCTTAAAGCGCAACGGCGATATGTGACAGGCAATTCCAAGACGTTGAGCCAAAATATTACGCATTTAAAGGCATCATAACAATAACGTCCTGTTTTCGCAAACACGAAATATGTTGATAATGGCAGTTTTGCGCTGAACTGTCGGCGCTGCTAATTCCACACAGGCGGCCCCAGTCATCCAGGATGTGGTCTTTTCCCCACGGCTCATCGTCATCCGGAAAGACTATCCATGCAACAAGTTTATGAAGCGCAGGAAAGCTCTTTGTGTTCTCAAAGTAGACTTGTAGTTTGTTGCCTTTCCCGCATTTAATCGTTTTGTTCGTCATGGTTTATTTCTTCCTTGTATGTAATACTACATTTTTTCCAAGAATCGCTCATTTTGGGTTATATTACCTGCTTTTTAATGTGTCTGTCCAATCACGCAAGGCCTCCAGCAATTCATCAGTGGCCACATCATAGCCTAAAAATGATATTCCTTGCGAACCGCCTGTCAAGGCGGCATCGGCTAGTCTGGCCACGTCTTCAGGCCTGGTCGGCCCGTACAAACGCATGCTGGTCACGATCTTCGTTTTTCCCTCGGCCGCGGCTACCGCCCGCTGCGTTTCGAAGCGCACCACGTCGGCATCCCAGTGGACCACACAGAAAATTTCATCCAGAACTTCGCGGTACAGTTTGTAGCTCTGGACGGTCAGCCAGGACCGCGGCGAAGTCATGTCATGGCCAATATGCGCCGGCGGCACAAAGGCCGCCTGAAAGACAAGCTTGGGACGCAAGGACTTTGCCAATGTGCCGATTTCGCGTACCAACGCGATTGCCACCTGGAACCTGAATTCCAGCATGCGGCGAATCAGCGGTTCCTCAAGGAGCAGCAATGGTATTTCCGTGTCGCCCATGAGTTGGTCTTCCAACGCAGCCACGATGTGCGGCGGGATTTGAAGGGAACGGTCGGCGATTTCCAGCGCGCGGCCCCGGACTTCCTCAAGATCCAGTCCGTATTTGGATGCCGCGGCGCGGCAGTGCTCGCAGAAACAAAAACTGCCGACGGTCCGCAGCGGCGCATCGAATATGCCGCCAAAAGCATGTTGCTCCAGCATGGTCTGCGGAATCTTGTCGAGCATCAGGGCGCCGATTTCATAACGGCCGACAAGATCACGCACCATGGCCATGCGATAGGCTTTTACTTCCGGATTATTGTAACAAAGGAAGAGACGATCCTTTGCCCCATACAGATTGGTCACTGCCAAGTCCGGACGTTCCTGTACCAGGCGCTCGCCGGCGCAGATTGGAACCAGGGCGCTCATCAACACGCCTTCAGTTTTGCAGGCGCGGGAGAGATCAGCGACCAGATCAACATTGCCAAGTTCCAGACTGCGCTGCGGTTTCACTGAACAATCCTTATACAGGGCAGGATCAGGTTGCCAGAACACGCGGTCGGTTTCCAGGCTGTAGATTGCCTTCTGCGGGTAACGACGCTGCAGCAGGCGATAGCCGTGATACAGGCTGGTAAAAACAAGCAATGCGTTTGCGCCGGACCGGCGCACTCCGGCCGCGACTTGAGAGGCGCTTTCTCCGTGGGTGGTGGGACCAAAAATCGAGAGCCAGATGTTCATAAATTTTAACTCCGTATAATATATTCTATCAGTGTTACCCGTGCAATCCGTGGTAAAAATTTCCCTTTTTTCTTTTCTTGAAATTAAACAACAAAAATGTTCAATAGGGAATGGATACGAGTGCTGAAATCATGTATGTAAAGGTTCAAGAAGTTCACAGTTTCCGCCAGAGGCGGATCAGCCTGTGGCTGACAGGGTTCAAGGTTTAAAAAAGCCATGAAACCATGGCATAAAACTCATGAGTAACAACATCGTCCATCCCAAACACATCGGCTATGCCTGGAGCCCGGACAAGCTGATCCGGCCCTGCATCCTCTCCGTCATGCGCAGCATCTGCGAAACCGGATTCATAGGCCGGCATGAAAGCCCGGAGTGGATTCTGGATTATAGTTATACGCCTTTCGGCTTTTTCAAAGCGGGAGCGGAATCGGCGTCCTGGAAAGAGCGACACGCCTTTGAAGCGCATCTCTACCTGCCTGGAACACAATTCTGGGAGGACACAAGCATGGCCGGCGTTGCGCAAACCCGCGGCATCTTCATCTCGTTCCGGGGCGATTTTGCCTTTAACTCAACCTTTGCGCGAACCGCCTGGGTTTGCTTTTCCGATCCATCGCAGCGATTGGGCGACGTGCTGGAGAGGCTGCTGGAAATTGGTTTGACAATGGGATCGGCCGGTTTTTCAAATGCCCAGGCCGTATTCTGGGAAGCAATCGCCTTGCTCAACTCCGCCGGCGGTCGCGGCCGGGAAATTCGTTCCATTCCCGCAAAAGATGAAACGCCTCCCCTTTCCGACTTTCTTCAAAAGGCGCGCGCCTATCTTCATGAACATCTTGCGGAACGCGTCACGCGCGAGGATTTGGCGAATCACCTGAAAATGAGCGTGTCGGCGCTCGCCCATCAATATCAGGATCAGGCCGGCGAAGCGCTGATGACCACGCTGGCCCGGATGAGGATCCATGTTGTAAAAAGCCTTTTGCTGAAGGGAGAACCTCTGAAACTTGTCGCGGCCCAAACCGGTTTCTATGACGAATTTCATCTCTCGCGGACATTCAAACGATTTGAAGGAATTTCCCCCAGCGCATTCCGCCGCCGCATGCAACGCTCCGGACCGGCCAGATTGGTATTATAAAACACTGTCGTCAAACAGGGCCTGCAAGACAGAAACAATTTTTCAGCAGAGGCTGATCCGCCCGCGATAAAAGCCTGTAGACGGAAGAAAAAAAATGGAGCTGCTTCACGGAAAACTCTGACGCGCCATTTCGGCGCGCAACTGGTCCACGAAACACTTGAAATCCGATACGTCCAACGGCGCCAGCAGATAATCCGGCGAAACGTCAATTTTTAAGCGCGAAAGCAGGAAAGAAATCATTGCGGGATCGAGTCCGGCTTCTTTACGCCGCGCGGCCTCCCAATAATCGCGCACAAAATAACCATGAAGA
>Ga0074199_1002540_pt1 | contig 10660 bp, 6 predicted proteins | sample EPASupsiteSAE347_FD_64528 | JGI IMG/M metagenome (GOLD analysis project Ga0074199, IMG submission 64528) | Bioremediated contaminated groundwater from EPA Superfund site, New Mexico - Sample SAE3-47 | ecosystem: Environmental > Aquatic > Deep subsurface > Groundwater > Contaminated ...
ACATTCACCGAAAAGGAGGTCTTGCCGACCCCGCCTTTGCCGCTGCTGATACAGATGATTTTCGGAGAGCGCTTGGTTTTCGCGGTCATGGACGATTTTCCTCTGCAAAAAGCTGTAAGTGTGTGACGGACCTCTCAAATGGAGGGCCGGTTTAATACTTTATAAACCCCTTCGACAAGTTCAGGGCGAACGGTAGTGACTAGAATTCATTTTCCTTTTTCCGTTCGTGGTGAGCTTGTCGAACCACAAACAAGATTATCGCAAGAGTCTAAAATTACGCCGCCATCCCCGCCGCACGCGGCGAGGCTTTTCTGGGCTGCATCCAAAGCTGGGCGCGTTCTTCCACCGTGACCTGGCAGGAATCCTCCGCGCGGACGGCACTGCTTTGGCAGATGGCGTCGCTGCCCATCTTGGCGGCGCGGGCTAGCTCGGTTTGGGCCAGAGCTAAAAATTGATCCGCGGGGATTGTCTCATAGGCATGACACACGGCAATGCCCAGGGCCAGGCTTGTGCCCTTACTGAAAGCCTCGTTGCGCAAAGCGGTCCGGATTTCTTCCGCCCGTTTTCTTGCCTTGCCCACCGATGCGCCCGGCATGATCAGGGCTAGGGTGTTTTTATGAAAGCCAGCGAGCAGATCCCCAGGATGCAGAGAGGGCGCAAGGGCTGCCGCCGCCTGGCCGGCCAGGGTGTTACCCCCGGAGAGCGTGATCAGGAGAAGGGCGCAGGGCAGTCTGGTCTGCTGGACCTGGGCAAGCTCCATTGCCAGTTGCTCCCGGAGCCAGGCGAGGTCCGGCAGTTTCCCCTCGGGATTACCGGTCGAAGCCGTCCGGGGCTGGTCGAGAAAACGCAGTCCGGCCAGGGCGGAAGCCACCTCCGGTCCGGAACTGTCGTTGCCGACAAAGAGCAGGCCCAGGGGTTCACTCCCTTTGCCGGTAAGCCTGATGGCGCGGACCGGGTGGAGGCGGGCCTGTTCCTCCAGGCTGCGGTAGAGCTGGGCGGTATCCGAGATGTTTTTCCTGCTCATGCCACCCTGCTGCCCGGAGCGACAGGCCCGGAAAGCGCGGAAAGCACCAGCCGGTCGCCCTCCTTGGCGGCCAGGACCATGCCGTGGGAGGCCACGCCCATCAATTTGGCGGGTTTGAGGTTGGCGACAATGATAACTTGCCTGCCCACCAGTTCTTCCGGCTGGTAATGCTGGGCAATGCCCGCCACTATGGTGCGCTCTTCCGGGGCCTTGACCGTCAGCTTGAGGAGGCGGTCGGATTTGGGGATCTTTTCGGCCCCGATGATCTCCGCCACCCGCAGCTCCAGCTTCTGGAAGGCGTCGAAGGTTACGAGGCCCTCACCCTCCGGCGCGGTCTCGGGGCTGGGGGATTTTTCCTTGCCTGGTTCTTTCATGGCTTTGTTTTTTTGCGGTTGAGATTTTTCTTTTTCTTCCCGTTGCAGCCTGGGGAAAAGCTGCGGACCAGGGGTGATGGCGTTGCCCGGCACGAGCCTCCCCCAGACCCCGCAGCCGGCAAGGCTGTTTTCACTTGTCACCCCCAGGGCCTCGGCCATCCTGGCCGCGGTTTCCGGCATGATGGGGTGCAGGGTCAGGGTGATGAGCCGCAGGGTCTCCAGCAGGGTGTAGAGCACCGTGCCCAGGCGGTCAGCCTGTTGCGGATCCTTGGCCAGCTCCCAGGGCTGGGTGGAAACGATGTATTTGTTGGCCCGGCTGATCACCTCCCACACCGCGCCGAGGGCACGGTGGAAGGCGAAATGGTCCAGGTGCTCGCGGTAGTGGGTCAGCATGGCCAGGGCGGCTTCGGCCAGCTCGCGGTCTTGCTCCGAGGGGTTGCCCGGCTGCGGCACACGGCTTGCCGCGAAGTTCTTCACCATGGTCAGCGAACGGGAAAAGAGGTTGCCCAGGTCGTTGGTCAGATCGGAATTGTGCCGGGCCACCAGGGCTTCGTGTGAAAAACCGGCGTCCAGGCCAAAAGACATCTCGCGGAGCAGGAAGTAGCGCACCGAGTCCGCGCCGAACTCCGTCGCCAGCTCGCCGGGGCGCACCACGTTCCCGAGGCTCTTGGACATCTTGGTTTCGTTCATGTTCCAGTAGCCATGAACATGCAGCCGTTTGTAGGGCTCAAGCCCCATGGCTTTCAGCATGGTGGGCCAGTAGATGGCGTGGGGCTTGAGGATATCCTTGGCGATGACATGCTCGGCCGCTGGCCAGTAGCGGGCAAAATTCTCGCCCCCGGGGTAGCCCAGGCCGGAAAGATAGTTGATCAGGGCGTCGAACCAGACATAGGTGACAAAGCGGCTGTCAAATGGGAGCGGGATGCCCCAGGTGAGCCGGGTGGTGGGCCGGGAGATGCAGAGATCCTCCAGGGGCTCCTTGAGAAAGGAGAGCACCTCGTTGCGGTACCGCTCCGGGGTGATGAATTCCGGATTTTTGCTGATATGGTCGATGAGCCACTCCTGGTACTTGCTCATCCGGAAGAAATAGTTCTGCTCGCTGATCCGCTCCGGTTCGGTGAGGTGGTCCGGGCATTTGCCGTCCACCAACTCCTTTTCGGTGAGAAACTGCTCGCACCCCTTGCAGTAGAGGCCGGTGTATTCGCTGAAATAGATGTCGCCCCGGTCGTACACCTGCTGGAGGATGCCCTGCACCACCGCCATGTGGGCCGGGTCGGTGGTGCGGACAAAGGTGTCCGGCGCAATGGAGAGCACCGGCCAGGCCGCCTTGAACATGGCGCTGATCTTGTCCACGTACTCACGCACGGAAACCTCGGCGTCCGCCGCGGCATGGACGATCTTGTCGCCGTGTTCGTCGGTGCCGGTCTGGAAGCGGACATCCTTGCCGAGCAAGCGCTGATAGCGGCAAACGGTATCAGCCACCACGGTGGAATAGGCATGGCCCAGGTGGGGTTGGGCGTTGACGTAAAAAATGGGGGTGGTGAGGTAATAGGCGTTCATTGGGCTGGCCCTTCCGGGGCTTTGTGGTGTCTGGGCTTTTTTCTTCTGGGTTGGGCTTCCTGCTGCTCAGGGGCTTGGGATTGTGTCTGGGCCTGCGACTGAGGCTGGGCTTGACCTTGCGCCGGCTGCGGTGCTTTGGCCTGGCTCCACTCTTCCTTGGTGAGGATGATATTTCTTTCCTGACCCTCCACCCAGGAGACCTCCAGGGTTTCCTCCAGGGCGTTGACCTTGATGATCTTGTAATTCTTGTCGCCCACGGTGATGGTCTTGCCTGGTTTCGGCATGCGTTTGCGCATGGCGTGGTAGGTTTCGTACTCGTAGGTGAGGCAGCAGAGCAGCCGGTTGCAGATCCCGGAGATCTTGGCGGGATTGAGCGGCAGACCCTGCTCCTTGGCCATCTTGATGGAAACCGGGGCAAAGTTCTTCAGGTACGACGAGCAGCAGAGTTCCCGGCCGCAGCAGCCCAAGCCGCCGATCATCTTGGTTTCGTGGCGAACCCCGACCTGGCGGATCTCCACCCTGGTGCGGAACTCCTGAACCAGATCCTTGACCAGCTCGCGGAAGTCAACCCGGGTGTCGGCGGTGAAATAGAAGATGATCTTGCTGCCGTTTAAAAAACGCTCCACCTTGATGAGCTTCATGGGCAAGCCATGGGTGGTGATGAAACGGGTGCAGACCCCGAAGGCCTCCTGTTCGCGGTCGAGCAAGCGGGCGAACTTTTCCGTTTCGTCCCGGTTTCCCCGCCGGACGATGAGGTGGCTGCCCAACCGCTCCGGCTCGGTCCTGCCTGGGCAGGGCAGGGTCTTGCCATGGACCGTGGCAGGTTCCAGGCCATGTTCGGTCTGGACCATGACCAGCTCATTGACCTTGAGGTTCTGGATGCGGGAGACGGCGGAGAAAAATTGGTCTCCTGGCCGAAACTGAATGGTGTAGCAGGTTTCCGGCGCATTGTGCTGGTCTTCATGCACCAGCTCTTCAGCAGGAGGTGTTTCCGGGGTTTCGTTCATGTATTGCGCTCAAACAGCCAGTTGGCTGCAAAATAGTATGGAAATATTCGTGGAATGTAAGTGTTCCGCAGTGCCACAGATGCGAGGAAGAGGTCTGCGAAGTGTGCTATTGCACATGGGCAGGCCGATGACAGCAGCGCAGCGGCGAAGCAGATGTGGTGCTGCGGAACACTTACAAAAGGCGATCATACCATTAAAGCAGACCAAAGAAAAGTACTTCGCACACTGCGGTGGGGTTGCAGTTTCGGGCCAGTTGTTTCCGGGCCGTATCCAGCAGCCGCAGCCGTTCGGAGAGCTGGTGACCGGACCAGCGGCGGCAGGCGGCCGGGAAGGTGGGGCTGAGGTCGTGGTTGATGATATTGCCGGAGGCGCCGTGACCGAAGAGGAGAAGATCGTGGAGCCAGGTGGTGAGCAGCTCCAGAAGTTCGCCCAAGTCCTCCTTGAGTTTGGCCGCTGATTCGGCCAGTTCGTTCAGGGTCTGGATCGCGGCCGGGGTGTCCGGCTCAAGGCGCAGCAACTGGTCGACAATTTCCTTTCGCAAGCCCAGCAGATCTTTGGCCAGCAGCAGTCGCGCCCGGCCAAGGCTGCCTTCGGCCATGGCCGCCAGGGTGGGCGCGCTCTCCGGCGTTATGCCTGCTTCCCGCGCCAGGATTTTCGCCACCTCTGCCTGGGGAAGCGGGAAGAAGGGCACGGTCTGGCAGCGGGAGAGGATGGTGGGCAGAATAACGCCCGCCTCGTCAGCGGTGAGGATAAGCATGGTCTGGTCGGGGGGTTCTTCCAGGGTCTTGAGCAGGCTGTTGGCTGCCTCCCTCCGCATGGTGTGGATATCGCAGAGCAGCGCCACCCGGACCTTCGCCTCAAGGGGAGGGAAGGCCAGGGCTTTTTTGAGTTCGCGCACCTGATTGATCTTGATCGCCGCGCCATCCGGCTCGATGACGAGGAAGTCCGGATGGCTGCCCCCCTGAAACTTGAGACAGGAGGGGCACCGTCCGCAGGGCTCGTGACCCGCCGGGTTTTGGCAGTTAAGCGCGGCGGCAAAGGCCTTGGCCAAGGTTTTTTTGCCCACCCCCATGGGACCTTTGAAGAGAAAGGCGTGGCTTAGCCGTTTTTGTGTCACGGCGCGCTGCAACAGGGTTTTAGTCTTGTCCTGGCCGATGATTCGGGCAAAAGAAAGGGGGATGTTTTCCTGGGATTGTTTCATGCCCGTATCATAAAGGCGGTCGGTGAAAGGTGCAAGGTGAAAGGCGGGGAAGAAGCGAAGCAAGCCTCGGCAGGGCGCGGAGAGAGGCTGGCAGGGGAAAAAGTTCTTTTTGTCCGGGCAACGCAATTTCCTGCGGAAAAAAGTGTGGTTTAATGATAGGTTGAGTCCTTGTTATTTTCGCCGCTATTTGTGCATACACAATTTTAGGATACGACCATGGGAACGACAGTCCGCCAGTTATACCGCGCCATCGATGGCACTCGTGAATACTGTTTCAATATCGAAAGCACCACCCCCCTTGCCGGAGCCGAGCTGGATCGGTTGCGGCTGGTCTTGGCCGACGGCTTTTTGGCCGAGACCGTCACCGATACCCCCCATCTCGCCGGAGAGCGGGTGGTGGAGCTGGGGCCGCGGCTCAATTTCGCCACGGCCTGGTCGTCGAATCTGGTCTCCATCTGCCGGGCCATCGGCCTGGACTCGGTGACCAGGGTGGAGCGCTCCCGCCGCTTTCTGGTGCCCGCTAGTGATGATATCCCCACCTTTGTCGCGGCCAACCACGACCGGATGACCGAGTGCCAATACCTGGCGCCGCTCACCACCTTTGAAACCGGGGTGACCCCGGAGCCGGTGTATGAAATCGACCTCATCAGCCAGGGTCCGGACGGGCTGTTGGCCATCCCCGGCATCTCCATGGACGAGTGGGACCGGAATTTCTACTACGACTATTTTGTCACCAAGCACAAGCGCAACCCCACCATTGTCGAGATCATGGACCTCAACAACGCCAATTCCGAGCATTCCCGGCACGGCTTTTTCAGGGGCAAGCAGATCATCGACGGCGTGGCGCAGGAAAAGAACCTCTTTCAGCTGGTCACCGACACCCTCACCGCCCACCCCAAGGGCAGCGTCATCGCCTTTAAAGATAACTCCAGTGCCGTTGAGGGCCACACAATCACCACCCTCATCCCGGCGGAGCCCGGAGCGCCCTCCCCGCTTGCCGCCCAGGAGGTGGTCTACCATGTGCTGCTCACCGCCGAGACCCACAATTTCCCCACCGGGGTCGCTCCGTTCCCCGGCGCCGAAACCGGCACCGGCGGCCGAATCCGCGACGTGCAGGGCACCGGCAAGGGCGGCTTTGTCATGGCCGGGACCGCTGGCTACTGCGTGGCCAATCTCCATATCCCCGGCTACGACCTGCCCTGGGAGAACCGCTACGACTGCCCGGACAACCTGGCCAGCGCGCTGACCATCGAGATCGAGGCCAGCAACGGCGCCTCGGATTACGGCAACAAGTTCGGCGAGCCCCTGATCCTGGGCTTTACCCGCTCCTTTGATCTGCGTCTGGATAGCGGCGAGCGGTGGGGGTTCTTAAAGCCCATCATGTTCACCGCGGGCGTCGGCCAGATCGACGCGAGGCACACCGCCAAGGCCAAGGAGGAGAAGGGCATGCTCATCGTCCAGGTGGGCGGCCCGGCCTACCGGGTGGGCTTTGGCGGCGGGGCCGCCTCCAGCATGCTCCAGGGCGAGAATGTTTCCGAGCTTGATTTCGACGCGGTGCAGCGCGGCGACGCCGAGATGGAGCAGAAGATGAACCGGGTGATCCGGGCCTGCAACGAGATGGGCGACAAGACCCTGATCGACGTGATCCACGACCAGGGCGCGGGCGGCCCGGCCAATGTCTTAAAAGAGCTGGTGGAGAAATCCGGCGGCCGCATCGAGATCCGCAACATCCGGGTGGGCGACCCCACCATGAGCGTGCTGGAGATCTACGTGGCCGAGTACCAGGAGCGCAACGGCTTCCTGATCCGGCCCGAGAACATCGCCAGATTCCAAGGGATCTGCGCGCGGGAAAAGGTGGCCTGCGAGGTGCTGGGCGAGGTGACCGGCGATCTGCGCTTTGTGGTGCATGACAGCCAGGACGGCTCCACCCCGGTGGATATCGAGCTCAACGAGCTGTTGGGCAATGTGCCGATCAAGACCTTTACCGACAACCGCCGTGCGCCTGGGCTCAAGCCTCTTGCGGTGCAAAATCTCAGCGTAAAAGACGCCCTGCACAATGTCCTGCGTCTGGTTTCCGTGGGCTCCAAGCGTTTTCTCACCAACAAGGTGGACCGGGCCGTGACCGGGTTGATCGTGCGGCAGCAATGCTGCGGCCCCTTGCAGTTACCGGTGAGCAATGTGGCGGTTTTGGCGCAGAGCCATTTTGCCAAATCCGGGGTGGCCACGGCCATCGGCGAACAGCCCATCAAGATGCTGGTCAACCAGGCGGCCGGGGCGCGGATGGCCGTGGGCGAGGCTCTGACCAATCTGGTCTGGGCCAAGGTGGTGGATTTGGAGCAGGTCAAATGCTCGGCCAACTGGATGTGGGCCCCCAAGCTCGAAGGCGAGGGCGCGGCCATGTACGACGCGGCCCTGGCCATGCGCGAGGCCATGCTCGGGGTGGGTATTGCTGTGGACGGCGGCAAGGACAGCCTCTCCATGGCCACCAAGGTGGGCAAGGAAACGGTTAAGTCGCCCAGGGAACTGGTGATCTCGGTCTACGGGGCGGTGGCGGATATCGGAAAGGTGGTGAGCCCGGACATCAAACAGCCCGGCTCCACCCTGCTGTTCGTGGACCTGGGCGAAGGCAGGAACCGGCTCGGCGGCACGGCCCTGGCCCAGACCCTGGGCCAGCTCGGCAACGAATCGCCGGATATGGACAACCCGGCCCTGGTGAAAAAGGGGTTCTGCGCGGTGCAGGAGCTGATCGACAAAGGAATGATCGCCGCAGGCCATGACCGTAGCGATGGCGGACTCATCACCACCGTGCTGGAGATGGCTTTTTCCGGCAACTGCGGCCTGGACCTGGCCATGACCGGCACGGCTTCTGCCATCGAAGCGCTCTTTTCCGAAGAGCTGGGAATGGTGCTGGAATGCGTGGCTGGGCAGGAAGATGCGGTACGGCAGGTTCTCGCCGGATACAGCGTGCCGGTTGTCCTGCTCGGTACCACCACCCCGGCCAAGAAGATTCGCATCAGCTACAACGGCGCCATGGTGCTGAGCGAGGACATGCGGCTTCTCCGCCAGTGGTGGGAGGAGACCAGCTACCAGCTGGAGCGGCTCCAGGTCAAGCCCGGATGCGCCGACGAGGAAAAGCAAAATATCTACGACCGTAAAGGGCCGACCTACCGCCTGAGCTTCACCCCGGAAAAAACCGCCGCCGCGATCCTGGCGAAAACGAACAAACCCAAGGTCGCCATCCTGCGCGACGAGGGCTCCAACTCCGACCGGGAGATGAGTTCGGCCTTTTACGCCGCAGGGTTTGAGCCCTGGGACGTGACCATGACCGATCTGCTGGACGGCCGCATCACCCTGGACGGCTTCCGGGGTCTGGCTGCGGTGGGCGGCTTCTCCTACGCCGACGTGCCCGAGTCCGCCAAGGGCTGGGCCGCCACCATCTTGTTCAACGACCGGCTCAAGGGGATGTTCCAGGCCTTTTACGACCGGCCCGACACCTTTACCTTAGGGATATGCAACGGCTGCCAGCTCTTCGGGTTGCTGGGGTTGGTGCCCTGGCAGGGACGGCTCCCGGCGGAGCAGCAGCCCCGCTTCATCCACAATCTCTCAGGCCGTTTCGAGTCCCGCTGGGTCACGGTCAAGGTGCTGGAAAGCCCGGCCATGATGCTCCAGGGCATGGAAAATCTGACCTTCGGCATCCATGTGGACCACGGCGAAGGGTTCCTCCATTTTCCCGATCCGGCCATCAGGGCAGAGGTGCTGGCGGGTAACCTTGCCACCCTGGCCTATGTGGACGATGCGGGCCAGCCCACCGAGGCGTATCCCTTCAACCCCAACGGCTCGCCCGGCGGCCTCACCGGCCTTTGTTCGCCCGACGGCCGCCATCTGGCCATGATGCCGCATCCGGAACGGGCCTTCTTGCCCTGGCAATGCCACTGGCTGCCCGAGGAGATGAAGCAGTTGGAGGTCTCGCCCTGGCTGCGGATGTTCCAGAATGCCTATGAATGGTGCATGAAATAGCGAAAAGATTTACAGCTCAACGCTGAAATGGTATATCGATCTGCGAGTGAGTCCGCTTGCAACCTGTTGGCGCAAGCGATTTTGTGTAATCTTCTTGATGGAACCGAATTATGATGAAGCGGGTGGGAATTTTGGCGTTTTGCGTGATGATTTCCAGTGTCTCCACCTCGGCATTGGCCGAGGGCGTGGATGGCAAGGCAGTGCTTGGCGGCGCCATCGGCGGCGCGGCAGGCGCTGCGGTTGGCTCGGCAGTGGGCGGGAAGACCGGCGCCATTGTCGGTGCCGGGTTAGGCGGCGCGGCGGGTGTCGCGGTTGCCACCTCGGACAGCAAACCGAAGGAAAAAGTGGTGTACGTCCATGATGATGATCACCATGACAATGGCCGGCATCTGGGGCAGAAGAAGCACCGCAAGGGCCACGGGCATGATTGATCTGTTCCGTTCGCGGTGAGCCTGTCGAACCGCGGTTGTCGGCCTTCGATACGCTTAGTCTGAACGATTGACACAAGAAAGGGGCATCTCGCTGAGAGATGCCCCTTTCTTGTGTGGCGTGGCAGACCGGGGTTTACAGGCCAAACAACGTCCGCTGGCGCGGGTCCACTCCGTTGTCCTGCCCTTGGTCCAAGGGGGCAGAGCCATCATCGCCCCGCTGCCCCTTGACAAAGAGGAATCGTTCCAGATTGCGCTGGAACTCCGTCCACTGATACCCTTCGCCCTTTGCCTGCCCGGCCAGCCGGTCCAGGTAGTTGATCTTGGCGTCGAGATCGTCCAGAAAATTCAAGGCAAACGCCTCCTGCATCATGGGCAGGGAGGGCGAGCCGAACTCATACCGGCCGTGATGGCTGAGGATCAGGTGCTTGAGCCGGTCTCCCAGCTCTTCCGGGAACCCGGATATCCCGTTGATTTTTTCCTGAATCGTCTCGATTCCCAGCACCATGTGCCCCACCAACCGGCCCCGGTCCGAGTACTCAAAGGGAAAGGAGTCGAAGCTGAACTCCTTGAGCTTGCCGATGTCGTGCAAAAGCGCCCCGGTCAGGAGCAGGGAGCGGTCCAGCCCCGGGTAAAGCCCGCTGACGCTGTCCGCCAGCCGGGCCACGGCCAGAGTATGCTCCAGCAATCCGCCCACATAGGCATGGTGCATCGCCTTGGCCGCCGGCGCTTTTTTCATGGCTCCCATGAGCTTGCGTTCCCCGAACAGGGAAAGGAGCAGCTCCTTCAAGAAAGGGTTTTCCACGCTGGACGCCAGCTTGACCAGTTCCTTGGCCATGGCTGTTACATTGCCCTTGGTGGAGGGGACAAACAGGGCCAGGTCGACCTCGCTCTCCGCAACCCGGATGAGGGTGTCGATCCGGAGCTGGAGGATGCCTTTGTACGCCTGGGCCTGCCCGGAAACCAAAACAACGGCCCCGGCCGGGCACTCGCCCATGAGCTGCTCGGCATTCTCCCAGACCCTTCCTGAAATCTCGCCGCTGGCATCC
>Ga0074199_1002541_pt1 | contig 10657 bp, 11 predicted proteins | sample EPASupsiteSAE347_FD_64528 | JGI IMG/M metagenome (GOLD analysis project Ga0074199, IMG submission 64528) | Bioremediated contaminated groundwater from EPA Superfund site, New Mexico - Sample SAE3-47 | ecosystem: Environmental > Aquatic > Deep subsurface > Groundwater > Contaminated ...
GGTTTTGTTCAACAAGGTTATTACGTCAGCTTCGCGCCGCATTAATCTAAAGCGTTGGCTCTTGTGTTCGTCAAGTTTGGATAGCGATCAAAACGGCGAAACCAGTCAAGTCCGGAGTTTTCTACAGCTTCGTGTAAAGGGGCCAGAATGTAATTGGAGATTGCTCGCCGACCTCATAAATATCTTGTAAAACGACTCCCTCGCCGCCATATTCCTCAAGGTATCGATGTAGGCAACCAATACCCCGCAACGAGAAATCATCATCCGCTGGCCGAAGCCACTATACATATTTTCAAGAAAAATGACTTCGAGCGACCAATAATCCATCGGACGCGGAACCTATTCTTTGAGCGACTTCCCATCCTGCAACGCGCTCTGGTGCTTTACTTTAAACTCGCGGGTTATAATAATCCATTGAATGGAAGCCATCCCATGGTCGCGTCCGGGGAAACAAGTGTATTCTGGGCTCGCCATTCGACTTTCGAGTTGGTCGGACAAGTGATTAAACAGATCCGTTTATCATGCAAAAAGGTAAGGATAAACGACGAACAGGGCAATTTTCTTGCTACGCAACTTTTTTCATGAATTCGGCTTCATACTCAGGGAACATAATAATTGCGGGGTGGATGCCGAAGGCACTAGCCAAGCATTCAGCTCTTTTCTTGCCAATTTCAATCTTATCATTTTCAAGAAGGCTGATGTTCTTGACATTAATACCAGATCTTTCTGCTAATTCTTCTTGAGTCCAACATTTTAGTTCGCGCAACATTTTTATGGCTTCACCTGAAGAAACCGAAATTTTTGGACAAGCAGACACAAAATCACTTTTTTTCATATTTCCTCCTAATAATTATGAGGGGTGATTTCCAGGACAAAGACAATCACATTCTCCTCTTCGATGGAATAAATGACCCTGTATTGAAGATTCAGCCTGGATGATCGTCGTCCTTCATGGATTCCCACCAACTTCTCGTCATGAAAGCCGGGAAAGGTTTTTAGAATCGCCGGGCCATGCCGATAAACCAGATCTTTCCAGATTTCATATTTTTTTAGAACCTGGATTGGCAGTATTTTACATATTTTGCCAAGATTCTTGTTTTCGAATATTTTCCACATTATTATTAATGATAACTTATCAAGATTAATAAGTCAAATTTTCAATGAAGCTCGCGAGCTCGTTATCCCTGTGGGCTACCATCCACCAACGCCTCCCCCTCCCATATGCGCTAACTTAAGAGTTATTTTTCGGCTCTAATATGGCATTTCCAGTATTTGAATTCTTTTTGGAAAAGCAATGATTCCTGGAGAAAAGAAGGATTCATTGGTTGAATCCTGTCGAAAAGCCTCTTTTTTAAGATTTGACAGTTTAAAGGTTGTAGCTGCCACTGATGCTACCACCGGTTAAGATCTGACCCTTTCGTCGGTTTTGATCAGACCCACCTGAAATTGCATGTCTGCAATGTTTGAGCCATCGTTCACCGGTTTGTATGCTTTTGTCGATCGTTAGATACGCTCGTTTTGATCGATTGATGCGGTTCCAATAAATATGCATATGTGCTTGATGAATGTAGTTGCATTGAATATCACCATCGGCACACCTGACTCCGGTGGCTGGTTTGGGTGGGTGGTGGCGTAGTGGAGTGGAGATGAGCGCAGCGAGGCGGAACGTAACGTAGCCACCACCCACGGAAACTTGGTCGCAGTGAGTCGGTGGCTACTTGAGAAAGGCAGTTGGTGATGTTCTACGGTTTCGCTTTTGTCGGCTTGTTCAATTTGGAGTTGAGCTTTTTTGATTCATGCATCGGCCAGCTTGGCCCGTCAATGCTGATTATAACCGAGTGATGCACCATTCGATCAACGATGGCTGTGGTGATTACGGGATCATCGAGGTAGTCACCAAGTTCAGAGAAGCTGATATTCGTTGTCAGAAGCGTTGATCCTTTACAATAGCGGCCATCAATAACCTTCCAAAACAGCGCAGCATTTTTGGCATCTTGCTGTTCAAGCCTGTCAAATCCTACCTCGTCAATCAACAAGACTTCAGGTAAAATGTATTGTTTGAGTTTCTGGGGAAGACTGTTATCAGCTCGGCTTGCCAGAAGCGTGGTCAGCATGTCGGTCGCTGTTGTGTAGCGACAGCGCAGGTCCTGGGAACAAGCGATTAACAGCAGTGCCTTCGCAAGGTGACTCTTCCCCGTTCCGGAGTTGCCAGCGAGCACCAGTCCTTGTTTGCGTCGAACGAAATCGAGTTTGGCCAAGTCCATGATCTGGGTTTTGTTGACCCCCGTTTGAAATGGGAAGTCAAAATCGGCCAGAAGCTTCCGATCCGGCAATTTCGATTCGCGAATTCGACGTTCGATTCGGCGCTCGATCAAAGACCCTGCCTCTATTGCCAGCAAACGCTCCACCAATTCGGTGGAAGTCGGCTGATTTTGCGCAGCCCATGCCAATTCTTGATCAAGGGCATTCAGTATTCCCTTCAGTTTCAGGGTTTCAAGATGGGTCTTGATCTTGGTCAGTGTGTCGGGTGTCGTTGTTGTCATCGATTGCATTCTCCTTGGAATCGAACTGATTAGCGTCCAGTAGATCACTGTATTCATCAAGTGATCGCTGTGTGACCTTGGGTAGGGCTTTGTCGAGTTCCTTTCTGGCTCGTTCATTGCGCACTGATTCCAATGTTCGAAGTGACGCTTTAGCTTTGAGGATCCGCTCGATCGATTTTCCATCAAAAGCCTGAAAACGCAGGGCATGAACGAGCGCCTTATGAATGGAATCGCTTTCGTAGTGTTCTTTCAGACTTAGGATGTATCTGGCTTGGAAAGCGCATTTTTTCGGCTGTTTGTCGATGAGGCCTTTGAGAAATTCTTCCGCTGCTTCACCCAGTGCCAGGAAACTTTCTCTGACCGGCTCTAATCCATACCTTTCTTTTTTTGTTACGAAATGAGCGGGGTCTTCCATCTTTTTGCCACTTCCGGCTGGTTGCCTTTCATGCTGAGCCAGCAGTTCGAACTCAGGTCCGTAAATCAGAACATCCCTCTCTGTGGCCTTGACGGATAGGATGTCGGCGACGTGTCCTTTCGCTACGGAATATTGATTTGTTTCGAATACGATGAATCCGTTATCGTGACATAACGCCAAGGCAACCTCGGATGTGTCATATGGACAAGTCGGTAAAGGCTGCAGAGCCGATTGCTCTTCTTCCATAAACAGTTCGACAGGCGATCGCTTTGTCGTGTCGTGGATGTGACGATCGGATTTTTCCGCAAGCCACCATATCGCTGTGGTCTGCAAATCCTTCAGGTCCTGGAAAGTGCGCCCACAAAGGAGATTACCCTCTATATATTTGAAAGGGGCTTCGATTTTTCCTTTAGTTTGGGGGCTTCGCGGGCGACAAGCGATAGGTCGGCAGTTGTAATGGGTGATGAAAGCCGTGAAGGACGGGTTGAACACGGGCTTTCCCGCTTCCCATCTCAATACGCATGCTCGTAATCCATTCGAGCTGACCCGTTATCCATTGCGCGTAATCCATCCGCCCCGAGCGTTATTCAATCCATTCGGGCGGGCGACAGTAAAAGACCTTGAGCTACCTCTTATCCAATGAACGTGGGTGTTATACGGATCACGGAAAGTCCTGCCGTACCAAATTGCGCTGGTACTTTGACGAGAGGTGAGGTAGACTGAGCGAAACAATGGCATGGAGGCATAACAATGAAGGTGGAATTGCAAGAGAGAGTTGAAGAATTGTTGCGTCGGAGCAGATCGAGAGAGTTTGCGGCGATCCAGGATAGAATTCGTGCGGTTATCAACGCCGGTCTTGGTTCCTCCGCAGGAGAAATTGCCGAACAGCTTGAACGGGATATACGCTGGGTGCAATTCTGGGTGTATCGATACCGAGATGAGGGTTTCGATGGTCTTTGGGATCGAGAGCGTTCGGGCACTCCTCCGAAAATTCCTCGAGAGGAGATTCCTGGTTTGGCAGCACGAATTCTCGCTGGTCCAAAGCCAGAGGATCAGGTGATGGTATTTACCGCCAAGGATATTCAGAAGATTCTAGCCAGGGAGTTCAATGTTGAATGTGGCTTAACCACAGTTTATGACATGCTGCATCGGTGGGGTTTTTCCTCTCTGCTTCCGCGCCATGAGAAGAACGACCTCGAACTGATGGAAATCTGGCTTCGTGAAGCCCCTCGTATCGTCCGTCAGTTAAAAAAAAACCCCCGACGAAAACACTGCAGATCTGGTTCCTCGACGAGATGCGTTTCGGCATGAAGGGCTTTCTGCGGCGAATGTGGGCAATGCGCGGTTCGAGGCCCAGCGTGATACGACAAAATGGGTTCACCAGCGCCTACATCTTTGGCGCCGTCAATCCCCAAAACGGAGATCGTTTGGGTTTGGTGATCGATGGGGCCGACACTGAAGTGATGAACCTCTACCTCGACATGCTCAGCAATCATTTATCTGCCAATGTTCACGCGGTGATCATCATGGACGGTTGCGGATATCATATGCACTCCGATGATCTGGAAATCCCTGCCAACATGACCGTTCTGGAATTACCACCCTACTCACCTGAACTCAACGTTATCGAAAGGATGTGGAATTGGCTGAAAAACCACTATTTGTGCCATTGTGTCTACCGAGATATCCAGGAAATCTTTCAAACGGGCGTGGAAGCCTGGGGGCGAGCGACGGCAGAGATCATCAAATCCTTGTGTGCATCGAAATGGCTGAGTTGCCTCAGCAATTGAACTCACTGACTACGAAGGAATTTCCCGTGATCCGTATTATCCATAGAGCGGAGTCCTTTCCCTCGGCACGCTCTGGTGCTGGAAACCGAGTTAATGGCGTTGTAATGCAATGATTTGTATCAACTGATATCCGTTATCCGGCAAATCTTCCCGTCACGGAAGGCAAACTCGGATCGACCATTTAGTCGGAGAATTTCACCAGCCTTCATTCCATTCGGCAGGTCAACAGCCAAAACCCCCTCATAATCAATATCTATGAATGCCTGGTCATCCTTAGTTTCAAAACTCGTTATCGTCTGCTTGCGCATTGAAAACAACCCCTTGGACTGCTCAGCCAATTTACGAAATTCGTTTGAGCCGGAAGCAGTTGTGTTAACCTCACCGCCAGATACGTTTTTGAACTCGATATCGGGATGTATTACAGACATCATGCCGTCAATGTCGAAAGCGTTATAGGCGTCAAGATATCGCTCGATTAAGGGGCGTTTGTCATTCTCGATCATAAGTAATTTTTCCTCCTTTAGAAGCTATGCATAACGATGCGCATGCAGCCCGCACCTGTCCGCACCGGTCGGCATGCGCTGGTTAGCCTTTTTATTCATCCCCATGATTGCAACTCTATGATGTTTCCTTCAGGATCGGTTACATAGCACCAAGTCACATTTTTTCCTTGTGCCGTGGTAAGCGTGACAATTTCACCAACAGGCTTTCCCCCTGCAGCAAGCACTTGATGACGAGCATCCACAACAGATGAGACTTCAAATGCCAAGTGTGCAAGTCCTGGTCTGTTAACTGCGGGAGGAAGAGAATCAGAAAATTGGGAGTAACTGTATATTTCCAGTGTCGGTCCATCTGGACCATGACCAGGCAGACGAAGATGAACACCGCAAAGGGAAGAATTCGGAATGCCTGTGCCCGCTTCGAGAGCAGGCCCTGAATAATTGCGCTCCGGAGGAACACGAGCACATCCGAATAATGATTCATAGAAACTCGCAAGTGATTGCCAGTTTCGAGCTATCAGATTTGTGTGAACATAGCGTGCATTGGCGATCATTCATATTCTCCTGGGGAAGATAACGCCCAGGTTTTTGCGGAAGCGAAGCCGACGCAAAAACCCCGTTGAACGAAACCGGATGGGAGTGCCATGACGCCCGAACCTCTCTTGGGAAATTGCTCCCGTTTTCTGGGAGGAACCATTCTGTATTCTATCCGGAAAAACCTTTGATTTGCAAGGTGTTTACGCCTCACGCAGGCCTTTGATGGCCTACCCAAGGGGAAGTGGTGAAAATCCTTTGTTTGTCCTGTGTCTCAGAGTCCGCAGGCGATTCTGCCCGATACCGTTCAACCGTCCTGACGATTGTCCCTCGGCGGGGCTCGCGAGCGAAAGGTGACTTCGACCAGATGCGTGCGGGGACTTCCGCAGGCCGGACAGGCGATCAGGGGCGGCATTGGTGTTGGAATTTCCGGAGGCAATCGGCCTGCCTTCTGCCACAGGATTAACTGAAGCCGCCGCAGGGCGGCACGTGATGAGGGATGAAGCAATCCCAAGTGTCGCACTTGATGGAAGCCGCGCGGAAGAACGTGCTGCAGAAACCGCCGCAGGAATTCCATAACGGGCAGGGTCATCGTGCGTCGTTTCCCGAGACGGTGATCCCGGTATTCGAATGTGACTTGGCCGTCTCGTAGGCTGAGAATCGAGCGATCGGAGATCGCCGTGCGGTGGATATAGCGGCCCAGGTAGCCGAGAACCTTCTGTGGACCCTGGATTACCGGCTTGGAGAAGACCACCCATTCCTGATCCCAAAGGCCCTCTGGAAGCCCACCCGGAAAGGCGGCTTCCGCCATCGCCAGGAATTTGCCACGGAAAAGCCGCGACAAGCTTTTCACCGGGAGAAAGAAGGTGGAACTGCTCGTCGTCCAAAACCGGCCGTCCGTACGCCAGGCGCCTCCAGGCACGAGGCAGTGAATGTGCGGGTGATATTCGAGATTGCCGCCCCAGGTGTGCAGGACCTCCAACACTCCGATTTTGCCCCCAAGATGCTGGGAATTCCCTGCCATCTCCCGAAGAGAATCTCCAGCCGCGCGCATCAGGGCATCCAGCAGGATCTCCTGGTTCGACCGGATCAGACGATTCAACGCCGCCGGGACTGTGAACACCAGCGGTTAACATTGCAGATTCGCTTCTGCGAAGGATATCCAACAAAATGGCATCCAAATGATCAGGATTGTTGGAAGCAAATTCGAGAAGCCAATTCTCTAATGCCATTAGTAAGGATTGAAGGACATACGGGCCAACAGATGTGCCCCGGTATAAATTCCAAAACCTCGGATTTCCCCATTGTTTCCTTTTTGTACCATCCGCAAATGTCAATTCGATTTCCCATGCAGGTTCGAGTGGGTCATGCGCTCGTGGATGGACATACCAATCAACACTGTAGTTGAAGATGTAAACAAAGAAGTCGAGCCCAATACGGGGGTGGTACCGCAATAGGTGGAACCATGGTCCACGAAAGGCGCTTGCCGGAAAGAAGTCGTGACGGAGATCCTCCCTGATTCCAAAATAAATTCCCAGGTCGAGCGAGTCTCGCGAGTGGTGATTCCTTCGAAGTTCGGCTTCCGAAACAAGAAGGAACTCTTTTGCAACAGACACGATGAGGGCTGGAAAATCTCGAGCGGCAGCCATCCCATCAAATCCGCAAAAAATTATTTCACGGAAATCGTCGGTGATCCGGTTCCTTTGACGTTCTTCCTTTTTTTCTCCCCGCAAAACATGCTCGAATCTGACGGGATCAGCCTTAGGAATTTTCGCGATTACTTGAAGAACTCGCTTTCGTGAATCATCAGAGCGGTAGTGGTCATATCCTGGCAAAAGCCAGTGGCCAATTCCAATCACGAATTCTGCACCATCGATTTCTGGTGCCCACCAGCTTACACTACGGCATGCATCTTCGATAAGGCATAAAAGGAGGGGACGATCCCTGGAAGTGAAGTTGGAAATGCTTTTAAATACCAGCCTCAGGATGGTTGCCCATGCAGGGCCATCCGGCACGTTGGAAATTGAGCCGTGGCTTTGGTGCCCTTTCATCCAATCGGCCATTTTTACACAAGCAACACGAAGCAAATGAATAATACGCTTTAAAATCGCCATCTCTTTCCCTAAGAGAAGGGCTTCATGCCTGGCAAGGAAATCTGAGGAAGAAGGAGCCTTCAGAAGGGAGACAATTGAATCGTCCCGGAATTGGGCGCTGGTACCGGTCGCAGAGATTGCGGCAATGAACAGGCGGTCCGCCGCGCTAGGACCTAGATCAACAAGCTCGGCGAGCCACTTTCGGTAGGCGCGACGAATGGCAGGGTGTGCGCCGATTGTCGATGAAAGGTCTCGAAACGATCCCTCGGCTGTGAGGTGTTGCTCCTCCAACCAATGCAAGATGGACCAGTCCTCCAGAACATCGTGTGCTGTTGCAACAAGTAGGGGGTTTTCAGTGGACAAGATTATGAGGGAGTCATTTCTCAAAACCTTGATGACCGATGGATCAAGATCGTTGCATAGTACGAAAGCGGTGAGTGCCCGTGCTCGACGCACCGCGATTTCCTGAAACATTTCTTCCCGTCGCCGCGCCATTCCCGCCGGGGCATTCTGATCCGCGCGAATGATTTGCCGCCAAAAGAGCGCTCTAAATTCGCGCTCACACTCAGGAATCGATCGCTCCATCGACCATGAAATCTCGACAGCCTTGTCAAGGAAATATGGGTTCCGTAGGATGTTGCGCAAAGCAGGATTTTTCAAGGGAATCGCAAGGGTGGGAAGCGCCACTTCAACCTCTTTTAACTCAATGTCGTCAAGGGGAGGAACGCTCACAACTGTATGAGAAATTGAAGCAGGTTGCAGGAAACTGACCCTCACCTGCTCAATCGAATAGTCCCGACACGTGAGAAGGATGCACAAGCTCCGGTCTGCCGCCACCATCGCCATAAGATCGCTGAATGAGTCACGCGTTGTTTTTTCGAGAAGGCGCTCGACGCTTTCGATCAAAACCAATTTTCGGCCCTGCGCCGCAAGTATTGCGGCGAGGGTGACAGATCTCGTTGGTATTTGCCCCGTGTGAAGGGTTGCATCGATATGTGGCTGCGCGAATTCCTCCACCCGGAAGCCGAAGACAAAGTGGTCACTCGAGAAAAGCGAGACCACATCTTTACTGATCGCGGACTTTCCACTGCCCGCTGGCCCGGAGACGATGACCACTTGCGAGGACTCAAATTCCCCGAGAACTTTTTGGACGAGAGGTGCCCGTTGGATGTGAAAGTTCTGGCCAATCGTGGAACGGATTTGGTTGAGAACGGGGACTGTGTGCTCTTTAAGGGTGCGCAAGATGTGCAGTTCATTAGCACCGACGGCCCCATGGCGATGGAGGATTTCCGCTGGGAGGTCTGAACGCCGAAAACTCCGCGCCTCGGACATGGCAGTGCTGCCAAGGCAAGTAGTGCGTTCCAAGAGGCACTGGCCAAACCAAAAGCATCCCCATCGGTAACTGTGTGGGCCAGGAGGCTCTTGATCTGAGCTTCGGTCTGGCACGTGGATGTATGAAGGTCTAAGTTCAAAACATGTAACAGACGAAGGAACGCCCAGATATCGGCCGCTGCTACAGTCACTCCATTAAGGTCGGCTACGATTTTACATAGTTCGTTGCAGCAATGAACTGCCTTGTTCGAGATAAACCCTTTCGTCGCCAACCTGTGCTCGAATTCCGCCCCGTTCCGAGCTGCGCGGGCACAGTCCGGAGGCCCACGAAGTGTTCAAGAAGGGTGTTGGTGCCGCGCAGGGTTACAAGCAGCAAGCGGTCATTGGTCGGACAGAATTGGTCAGGTTTTTTATAATCCTTCCAGAAATCTTGGATGGCTTTCTTACATTCATCGTCTGTTGCGCTGACAGTGAAACTGCGTTTGACCTGACCAACAAGTTTCTGGACAACAAGACCTGGGCGTTCGCAGACAATCAGAAAATCATCAGTATTCCAACCGAGATGCTCCGTTTGGAAGTGAACTTCCTCCACGAACGTTTCGATCAAGACCGGGGGAATGCCGTGAACAAGCAGCTGGGCCAGCCAGTAAGCTGCAACATTCTGCTCAAAAAAGGTCCCGGCTCCCCCCGAGGAGATCGGACTTGAAGTGCATGAATCGGTCAATTATTGTCTCCCGGAACCCATTGGGAAAATTGTATCAAAATTAGGTTTTTCACAAAACTCCACTGGAAGCCAACTCAATTTTTTGGGCTACCCAGTTTAGCTCGCACATCCGCAGCTTTCTCTGAAATGAGCGCAATTTCCTTCAACACCTCGTCTGCATTAATGCCCACGACATTACATAACGTTCGGGCGGTCATCTCGGAACGAAACAACTCCTTGGTCACCGCAATTTCAGAATTGGACAAAGGAAAAACAAAAGGTCGTATGCTCAAGTGTTTTATGGATAATTCCAGCTGGAAGGGCCTTTCAAGATGGTTAAGAAGGTCCTTTGCAGAGGGTTTTGCCTTCTTCCAACACTTCTTCACCGCCACACGATGAAGAAGTGTTGTCTCACCAATTTTGTGCGGAACCGAAATTCGAAAGTAAGGCTCCTCGAAAAAACGGGTTAAAGAAGAGGCATCAATAAAAAATACTCCGTCAAATTTTCCGATCCGCGAATAAGGTAGTGAATGAAGGATACAGGGAACGATTTTCAGGCCGACAAATTGTTTCCCCATCTCCTGTTCGATGATGTCGGGAAAAGAAAAAAGCGCATTCGCTAGCCTGGATTTCCACGCCCCAACAATTGGCTAACAAATTTTAACATGGAACGTAGTTTTATTCCCGGGATTTCTTTGAAGTAATGCCGCTTTCGTTTTGTTTTTTTCTTGGTGACCTTTTAATTTC
>Ga0074199_1002542_pt1 | contig 10656 bp, 12 predicted proteins | sample EPASupsiteSAE347_FD_64528 | JGI IMG/M metagenome (GOLD analysis project Ga0074199, IMG submission 64528) | Bioremediated contaminated groundwater from EPA Superfund site, New Mexico - Sample SAE3-47 | ecosystem: Environmental > Aquatic > Deep subsurface > Groundwater > Contaminated ...
CAAGCCTTCGAGCATCTTTTCGGCTTCTTTTTCCAGTTTCCAGAATTCGGCAAGCAGTTCTTTAGCGGGCGTGGGGCCGCATGGGCTTATTTCAAGAAGCAATCGCTGCTTACGAAAAAGCCATCGCCATTAATCCGAACTATTCAACGGTTTATTTCGATGCCGGACTCGATCATGCGCAATCCGGTAATTTCCCGGAAGCATTGAACGCTTTCGCGAAAGTGACGCAACTCACTCCCGAATATCGCGCGGCCTGGGTAGAGCACTTCTTTTGCGCTATTCTCGCGAATAGACCGGATTTGGCTGAAAAAGATCTCGAAGCGATTCCCGAGCTTTTGACGATGAAGTGGAACTCTTTTTTGGAAATTCCTTCGAAAGCCTGCGCCTCTCCTTTGCATGTTGCCGCTTACGCCGGTTTTCCGGAAATCGTGACTTGGTTGTTGGAAAGAGGCGCCCAAGTAAATTTCGGCGGCAAGGAAAAAACGACGCCTCTATGCATTGCTAAAGAATACGGCAGCGTACAAGTCGAAGAGATTTTAACGGCTCGGGGCGGAAAAATGGAATGTCCGAATCCCTGAGCGCACCGGCGATAATCTGCGCTTATTACTATCCCGGTTGGCATCATTGCGTTTCCCGCGATGCGGCTTTTCCGAAAGAATGGAGCGAATGGGATCTTGTTTTTGATTGTCTGCCTCGATTTCCCGGCCACGAACAGCCCAATATTCCGCTTTGGGGAAGAGAAGACGATTCCGATCCCGGCGTGTTTTCCAAGAAAATCAAAACCGCCCGCGATTACGGCGTCGACGGCCTTGTTTTCGCGTTTTATTGGTCGCGCGGCAAGCAGGTGCTTAACTCGGCGCTGAATGAGGGTTTTTTGCGAAGCCCCGAACGTGAAAAAGTTAAATTTGCGCTGATGTGGGCGAATCGCATGCCGCGGAAAGTTCTTCCGGTCAAAAACCCGCGGGCCGATCTTATAGAATCTTCGAGACTGGTTTATACCGATTCCGATGATTTTATCCGACTCATACAATATGTCGCGATGCATTATTTTTCGAACCCGAATTATCTGAGAATTCAAGAAGCATTGTATTTCAGCATATTCGATACATCTTTCTTCATCCGCCAAATGGGCCCTGAAACGGCAAGATCAGCCATACTGAAAGCAAGAACATGGCTTCGCGGGGAAGGATTCGGAGAACTTCACCTTGCCGCGATCGATCCCGTTCCCGAATTTCAGCCGATTATTCGGGAAATCGGCTTCAACAGCGTAACTCATTACGTGCTCCTACCGGAATGGAAAGGCGCTTTCATCCAGGATTTCCGTGATGCGGCGAAGATCAGAATCGAGCAATGGCCTCAATGGCGCAATGCCGCTAACCTGCCTTATTATCCGGCCGTCGCGACCGGTTGGGACGCTTCGTCGAGGTCGTCGGATTACGGCAAGGAAAAGCCCCGAAGATACCCGTGGTGGCCGGTGATCGTCGGCCGGAATCCGCAAGTATTTCAAGATTTTCTCAAAGCCGCGATCCTCGATTCCGGAAAGAATAATGCTGATTCTCCCATGGTTTTCATCGCTTCATGGAACGAATGGAGCGAAGGTCACTACCTCGAACCCGATCTGCGGTATGGCTATGATTGGTTGGCGGCGATAAGAAAGGCGCGTTGTGGATAACAGATGGCCGTTTTTCAGCGTCGATTTGGAAATCGCGAGTTTTTGCGAACATTCCTGCTTGTTTTGTCCACGCGATAAGCTTACCAGGGACTCCGGAATAATGGAAAAATCGACGTTCTCAGGGATTTCCGAAAAGCTCGCGAGTGTCGGTTCACGCATCGCTCTCAGCGGCATGGGAAACCCTTTTTCCAATGGCAGGTGGTCGGAATATATCGAGTTGTACAAGAAGCATGAAGGTAAAATCGGACTGGTCGTAAACGTTGCGTCTCTTGAAGATGCGGTTGTTTCAACCCTGTGTCTCGTCCGTCCGAATTTCATGGAGGTATCATTTCCTTCTCTTCGTCGCGAATCTTTCCCCGCATTATGGCCGACTCCGGATTACGACTTGTGCATGGAAAAAGCGATGCTGCTGATTAAAAGATCTCACGGATTGTTTCCCATAACCGTTGTCGGTCTCAAAACCGCCATGAACGGAGACGAAGAAAAGTCTTTCAAGGAATTCTGGAAGGCTCAAGGCGTAAGTTCGCGCGTTTTCGCATGTCACGGTCGCGGCGGAAATTTGCGGGTTCCCGGACTGATAACGGCGAAGCACATACCAGGCCGTGATTGCGGATTATTTTCGATTCATTCCTTTATTACCTGGGAAGGAAAAGTTTTAGCTTGCTGTCATGATTTGTCGGGCGAAACACTGATCGGAGATCTTCGAGTCGAACCGTTGGAAGAAATAGCACATCGCAAGATAAAGTTGACGGAAACCGGGTTGAACTTCAAAATATGTGTTGTTTGCGACGAGATTCGAAAAGGATATCCGGTGCCGGCCGGCTTGTTTCCGGAGACTCCCGATCAGAAAATCAAATTTTTGCGGTCTTGGAGCAAAAAGGTTTCCAAATAATAAGATTTACATTTAACAATCACATATTACTGTCATTGTGAGAAGCGCTAGCGGCACGGCAATCTGATAAATTTATTACCCCATAACTAATGCCTTTCGAAAAACTCATCAAGCTCGGCGGATTTAGCGCCTAATCCGCCCTACCAGAAAACCGGTTTTCATTTTGCAGTTATCAATAATACGATTTACATTTCTCAAAAGGAATCCAGGTAGGATTTCAGTGCGGCGGAACACCATGATTTCCCGGTCGCTCGTTCCCAGACGTCGGGAGATTCCATGCAAATGTAAGCCGCTGAATCGGGAAAGGACTTTCCAAGCTTCTCGATTATGAATTTATAGATTTTTTCGCGAAATGGGCGAAAATATCTCATTTTGCCGTCAGCCGAGGGGTAGAACTCTTCGGCGAAAATGTCTGATTTCGGAAATTCGATCTCGGCGATTTCCTGAAAGCCCTTGGGAAAACGAAAAGTTCCGATTGAAATCCATTTAACCTTTTTTGCCGGAATTTTTTCACGCAAGATGGAAATCACGTTTTGATAACTTGTTTCCCAATCCGGCCGGGCGATGATCGGATCGAAATGAAAGGCTAGGTTGTATCCCCAAACGGCGACCTGAGCCGCCGCATCGAGACGCTTTGCAAGCGATGCCGTCCCATGCTCGAACGCGTCGATGTAGGACTGCGGGTTGAGGGAAAACGCTACAACGACATGATCTTTTCGCGGGCGTTCCCGTAATGCATTTATGTTCGCGCTTTTCGTTTTCAACTCGAGAATTATATCGCCGAGATTCGCGGTAAAATCGATGATCGCGGAATTGAACGGAAAAAAATCCTCGATCGCGAGAGAATCTCCGAATTCTCCGGTTCCGATTCTTATCGGCCCCGAAATCGTTTGTCGGAGCCGGGAAATTTCGTTGAAGCAGTCTTCCCAATTGGTATACAAGATGAGATCGCCGGAATGAATATATTTTTGCAGCACGCAATATTCGCATTTGAAGATGCATCCCAAGCCCCATTCGACCACTTGGTAACCGCAACAGACGTGACCTTTTTGCCCCGGACACGGCTTCAAGAAATTTCCCCTATTTTTTGTCAGAAGGATCCCATTCCCCGGATGTCGTTCTCCATCGTGACTTACTACCTCGGAAACGGCCGTCTTTTTGCGGACTGCTTCAACCAGTTGATGATTCATTATATTGGGTGAACAGTAGAGATTCATCGATATTCCCGTTTGCGCTTAGAGCCTGTTAGAAAATAACCATTTGTTACAGTTATTTATTAACAAGGCCTTAAAGTTCTTCCATTTTGTCGAATAGGCTTTCCAAGACAAGGGCCGCCTTTTGAAGTTTTCCGATCTCATTTCGCTTGATCCGCGTTTTCAGCAATACGCCGGGTTGCTCGAACGATGCGTCTATTTCGATGAATGTGTTCGAGGGCATTTCGATACTCGCGAGAGCCTCCTTCAATTTCATTTGAGCCTTTTGTCGTCTCGGCTGCGCAAGCGCTTCGAGATGCGCGATCATCTCATCAGGATTTGAAATGGAAATACGATCCGGCAAGGATCTTTTGAGCGAGCATTGTTTCAACAACCCCGCGATCATTCGTTTTTGCCCCATCGTGGCCGTCATTTCGAGAAGCTGTATGACGAATGACTCCATTTTCTCTCCGAGGTGTGTCGATTCGCGCAGAAGAGTAAGCGGAAAACCGCTGCTGATGAATTTGTGCCAAAGATCTTCCCGTTTGATGATGAAGGCAAAGGCTTTACTCAGATGCGGCGACGGCGATAAATTGAGAGATCGACAAAAAACGTCGCGTTGTTCTTGCGGCAAACCTCGCCAAACAACGGCCGTTTCGACCGAATTCCATGGCCGTGCAGCGTTTGCTTGCCATCTCAAGACGTAAGGATTTTTATCCCGTTTCAATATTGAGGCCTTTTGTGCTTTCAAGATCTTCAAGGCCGTCAATCGCTTTATTCCGTCGCAAACTTTTTCGTCGCAAACAATCAGCGGGGAGATCAAACCGTGTCGTCTTATGCTTTCGACCAAATCGTCCGGTGTCGGAAGGACCATTTCCGGTAAAAGCGACGAAAGCGAATTTGTTTCAGTTTCCTGCATCTCGAAAGCTCCGTGTGGTTTTATTTGAATGACCTTGCGATATTTTCAGGATTCCATTCCCTCACGGCGTTTGCTTAAATTATATTGATTCGCGGTATCGGTCACTCTTCAATGTTCCATTCAACCGGCTCAGCATAAAAATCTCACCCGATGTAGCGGCGAAGGCAGCGTTTTTCGAATGCTTTTTCCGGAGCTCCCTTCACGCCCCCGTGGGCGAAAGGAATATCCAAAACCGATATTGGAGTAATCAGGGGTTTTCTGATTTTGACCCAGGTCGGAACATCATGGTGAGAGTCATGATTGAGGTAGCCGGCCTTGGCCAGTTTCTTCAAAACCGACAGGATTTCGCTTTCAGCGTATCCAAGGCGTTCCGATAGTTGGACGAAATCCAGTTTGATATTCTTTTTCTCATCTTCTCCCTGCTCAAAATCAAGCTCAATCAACTTTTTAAAAATCGGCCAAGCCGTCATTCCGAATTGTTCGTTGAGTTTTTGGGGAAGTCCCGAAAATTCGATCCATTTGGGAAACTTGATGCACATTTTGGGTCCTGAGTCGCTTGTTGAAGCACCATTGGTAGCGGCAGGCTTCATGAAAGCCTCCAGAGCGGCTTCCGAAACTCGCCAATCGCTGCCTATCTTGTTTCCGGAAATCTTTCCCGATCGGAGCCATCGGCGCACGACCTCAGGATTCATATGCAGAATCTCAGCAGTCTCTTGAATTGTAAGTAACCGCTTGAGAATAGACATGATTTTTTACCTCATTTTCATTTCGCGATTGCCGAACATTGTAACGCATTAAAGGCGGAAAAAAAAGATTTTCGAATAGAATTCCGGGAAATTTAATCCGAAAAGCCGATTGGTTCGGTGCTGTCGAAATGAATATTCCATACTTGATACGATTTAATGTTGACATTAAAAAACATATTGCCTACAATTAATATGCTACTATTTAAAATTTTTCGATACTTTGGCGGGAGAGCGTCTATGTCTCGGATTATCCCAAAAATTAGGGCGCGAATTCCCAAGCAAACTCAACTTCTTAAGCCATCCTTGGTGGCGGTATATGCTTTTTTTACCGCTGTTCGCTCCATTCGTCTGGGCATGAGCATGACACTCACCGACTCCGTTGTTTTCCCAACCGGGATTCACTCCCCTGTTCGAAACATGGGTGAGATGGAAAAACTTCCGCTCGGAGAACTCCTTTCCTGGACGGATTCCCTGCAACCAATCGAGCGATCGATCGGCATGGCGGCGTTGAATTCCTGCATTTCCCTTGCCGAAGTTCCATTGTTTGAAGGAAATGCGCTGAATGTCGCTTCCCAATTGGGAAAAGGAAAACACGTTGTGGTTGTCGGACACTTTCCCCATCTTGATGAAATTCAGCGCCTGGCGCGGAAAATGGACATTCTTGAAAAACGGCCGCAGGCGGGAGATTTGCCTGCTGAAGACGCTCCGCGTGTTGTTCCTCAAGCCGATGTTGTCGCAATGACCGGAGTAACTTGCCTTAACGATACGGTCGAAGATCTTCTCGCGTTGAAAAAAAACGGCGCAATTTTTATTATATTGGGGCCTACCGTTCCTCTAAGCCCGGTACTTTTCGATTACGGCGTTGATATTATCGGCGGCGCCCTAATTGATGATGAAGAGAAAGCGCTGCCGATGTTGGCTCAAGGAGCGACGGCCAGAGTCTTAAAGGGATGTCGAAATGTTCTGATGCCGAAGAACCCTTCTCTATTGTCCGGGCTCTTGGGAGTTTCCTCTTACCAAGCGAAATTATGATTCCCAAAAACCCTGAACTCCCCGATTGGAATGCGGATTGCGCCGATTCATTCAGCCGGTTTGCCGACCAGGCCTTTTTGCCGTTGTATCCTTATATATTACAGGATGTTGAAACCGCTTTAAACGGCAGCGTCGAAGGTTTACGAGTTCTTGAAATCGGCGGCGGACCAGGTCATATGGGTGAAATATTCCTGCGCAGCTCGGTCTTGCATTTGGTTGAGGTCGATGTATCTCTCCACATGCTGGAAAAAGCCGGCGAAAGATTCGTTCGCGTCGTTCCCAACCGCGGGAACTGGTATCTTTGTCAGGGTTGCGTGAGTCGTCTACCCGTCAGCTCGGCATTGTTTGATCTCGTATTCAGTCGCGGATCCGCGCAATTCTGGCCGGACATGCCTCAGGCTCTTAAAGAAATTCGACGCGTGCTTGTTCCGGGGGGAGCGGCTTACATCGGCGGAGGATACGGCCTCTCCACGCCGCCTGGGTTAAAATCGTGGGTTGCGGCGGAACGTGAAAAACGTGATATGGAACAAAAGGAAAAAAAGAAACCCTATTTCGAACATCTGGATTACCGAAAAATGCTGGCTTTGGCGGAAGAGCTTGGCGGAATGGCGCGTCTTTTAGGCTCTTCGCCCGGAGGATGGCTGTTTTGGAAACCTTACGACAACAACCGCGAGATTGAAGGATGAGCATCGGAGTAGGGGAAATGATGGACCAATTCATGGAATTTATTCGCCTTGGCGGCCCGGTCATGTATGTTCTTACCGGAATCGGGATATTAACCATTTACTTGGGCTTGTACCAGGTTGTTTGGCTGCTGATTTGGCGGATGGCTCAGGAAAGATATTCCTGCGGAGGAGCACCCTATTGGTCCAAGCGGGCGATTTCCATGGCGAAAAGTAAGCAGGGACTGAATGGGCTTTCTCTTCTTGAATCCATCGATATTTGTTTGAACCGCTTCGAAGATTGCTTGACCCGTCGCGTTCCCACTATGCGTTTTTTGGCGCAAATAAGCACTCTTCTTGGTTTCTTGGGAACAGTCACCGGCATGGTAAAAGTTTTCAACACCGTCGCCCGGAAGGGAACAGCGGCTCCCGTTGATTTGGCGGGAGGAATTTATGAAGCATTATTTACAACGGTGTACGGTCTGGTGTTGGCTTTGGTCGCATGGGGATTCAGCCACTTGATTGAAAGCTTGTCTCGTCAGCATGGTCGCCGCATTGAAATGCTTATCATCAGCGAGTTGGAACATGACCCCGCCGTTGCCGAGGCTTTGAAAACATCAATAGAAAAAAATCAACGACTCGAGTCCGGAAGTATTTCATGAGCTTACGATGCGGAAAAAATGATGCGGAAGGATTTCTTGATTTGACAACCTGTTCCGACATCATTTTTACTTTGCTGTTGTTCTATATTCTTACCCAAAATACCTTGCCCACGATCTCTTTAAATCTACCCGCATTGACCCAAAAACCCATCGAAGAACACTCCGATATGGCGAACATTGTCGTTAACGCTTCCGGCGAGGTCTCTCTAAACGGCACTCCTCTGGGAACACGATTCCAACAAGAGCTTTCCAAAAAACTTCCAAGATTGGCTTCGGATGCTTCAATTCTGATCGTATCCGATCGAAAGGCGCCCGCCGGGATTTCCATTGAAATTCTCGACCGACTGCGCGGCATCGGAGTTCGAAAGGTCGCTTTTCTCGGTTCCTCCATGAACGAGGAATGATCGTGAAACCAAGCATTTCGGAGTCACAATCAATGTGTCTGCAAATGCTTTGCTTTTTCGGCGCAACAATACTTCAGGCATTTCTGGGGGGAGTTTTAGCCGGTTTTTGCAGGGGAGGGACGCCGGCGAACCCAAGCCGGGAGATGATCGTCGAAATCCTTCCGCCGCCGGTTAAAAAACTTTCGCAAGAAGAAAAGCCTCATTTTACGGATACTTCGCCCTTGCCGATCTCTGAACCGGTCAAGAAAGCGGAGGTTCCGCCGATTACATTACCGCCGCCCTTCTTGAAACCCGCTGAAAAGCGCAAAAGACCTCTCAACAAAGCACCTACTGAGAAAGCTCCTCCGACTCGGCGAATTACGGCGCTAGCGCCTAATCCGCCCTACCCAACTCCTGCCTTTCATTCTGCAATCATCAATAAAACCACGCCAAGCCCGCTTCCAATTTGTCAAAAACCTTTTCTGATGCCGACTCAGCCTTTACCTATCGCGAATCATGTTGATAATATACCGATTCGTTTCACCTCGTTGGAAGAAAAATTGAAAACTTTGCGGGAGTTGCCGCACCAGAGAGCGCCCTTGTCCGGGAAAAGCGCGAAAGAATGTTTCCCGGTTGAAAAAAATGAAAATAATTCGGATGTTTTTGAATCCAATCGCGGGCAATCGGGGCAACCGATTGATCGAATCACGCGTTTTCTAAGGCAAATTCGAAAACAGCTCGAAAAAGCCAAGGAGTATCCTGAAGAAGCTAGAAGGCAGAAAATCATCGGAACCGTAAATATTTCTTTTCGAATCAACGCTCAAGGCCTTCCTTTGGATATTCAAGCACGTGAGGATTCCCCGGCTCTTTTGCGAAACTGTTCCATTCAACTTCTTTCTCGCCAAAAATTCACGCTTCCACCCCCTGAATGGGACGTTGATAAAAGAATCGAAATTCCTTTCCATTTCAATCTGTACTAATTCGACTATAATATTACAAACGATCCATTGTTTATTTAGGAGGAATCATGTTAACCATTCGCAACGATGCTGTTCTGTCTCAAGATGAATATGTCGCGGCTCTGAAAATCGCCGAGTCGTTTCACGGTCATTTGTGTCCCGGCATGTTCAACGGCGTGAAAATGTCCCTGGCGGCAAAAAAACTGTTGGGGTACACCGCATTTCCCGATAAAGATCTTATCGTCATTGCCGAGATTGATCGTTGTCTGACCGACGCGATCATGGCGATTACCGGCTGTCGTCTGGGTCGCCGATCCATGAAGTTCCGCGATTACGGCAAGTTTGCCGCCACGTTCTGTTCCTTGAAACACGGTCAGGGTTTTCGTCTGGCTCAAAAGGCCGACGCCTTTACGGAGATTGAGAAAATCATGAAGGAAAAGGGAATAAACCCGGAAGATCGGCAAAAAGCCGGGCTCGTATTTTTTGAATATCCGTGGCAAAAACAATTTTCCGTTGAAGTGGTTGACGTCACCTTTGCCGAGAAAGATTTACCCGGTAAATTTAAAGTCAGGGAAACCTGCGTGGTTTGCCGAGAGCCGATTATGGATGAGCGCCATATCGTATCGAACGGTCAAATCTATTGCAAACCCTGCCTGGAGTTGCAAAATCCTTAAGCTTCTTTTTCCCACCAAAAGAGAGCTTGAGAAACGGGATATTTAAGTTTGTATGCTTGTTGATCTTTTTCCAAGCGTTCACGCAAGTGGGAGTGAAGAAGCGCAAGACGCTCCCGGTCGTCTTCGATTCCAAGACGTTTGGCAATTATCTGAACCCCTTCCTGAAGATCTTGGAAAAACCAGTAAAAAGGGCGTTTGATAATAAGCAAATTCGGCAGCAAGTCATATTTCACCATGAGGTGATACAGAATGGCGATGCGTTGCTGTCTTTCTGAATTTTGGGTCATTCTCAGAGCATTTCGCATGGCCTTATCCATTGGAAGATCGGCATGAGGAATGAGTATTATGACTCTTTTTCTTCCCGTTTTTTTCAAGCGCTCAATGGTTTCACCCATATGACATTGCCCGGATTCATCAAGCGAGATAACCCCCAATGCATTACAACACAGAACCGTATCATGCGGTGGAAGCGCTTCAATGTCGGTGGTCAACCATCGTCCTTCAATCATGGATATATTGCTTACATTCTCACGGCGAGCCTGTTGATTCAATTCTTCGAGCATACACTTCGAAGCATCCAGTGCGGTAATATGGGCGACTCGTCCGGCAAGCGGAACGGCAAAAGTTCCGGGGCCGGCGGCAATATCCAAGACACGTTCGTTCGGATCCCAGGCAAAGCGGTTCAAAAATTCTTCCACATCTTGCCGATGTTCGCGATTATGAGCCTTCCTGGCAAAGAGCGCCGATTTTTCATCCCAAAAACCTGCCTGGTTTTTATCATCAGATCCGGCTCCGTTGCGGTGCCATGGATACCTATACCACGCTTCCCAATCAATTTTCGGTAGTGATGATGCATTCGAGG
>Ga0074199_1002544_pt1 | contig 10648 bp, 9 predicted proteins | sample EPASupsiteSAE347_FD_64528 | JGI IMG/M metagenome (GOLD analysis project Ga0074199, IMG submission 64528) | Bioremediated contaminated groundwater from EPA Superfund site, New Mexico - Sample SAE3-47 | ecosystem: Environmental > Aquatic > Deep subsurface > Groundwater > Contaminated ...
TTCTTAGGTACCGGACCGATACGATCCCCATTAAAGAAATGACCTATCTCTTCCTGATGGTTGGGCTATCGGTCATTAATGCACTGGCTGATAAATCGGTCAGCTATGCCGAGCTGCTGTTCACCAACCTGGTAATTGTCCTGGTAACCTGGTATCTGGAGAGAATCTGGATGCAGAAGAAAGAGGACTTTATGGATATCCGGTATGATAAGATCGAGCTCATTCATCCCTCAAAAAGAAAAGAGCTGATGGAGGATCTCCGGAAACGGACTGGCTTGAACGTTTACCGCATCAGCATCGACCGGATCAATTTTATGCGTGACACCGCTCGTATCCGCCTGTTTTACCGCCATGAATCCACAGATGACCTGTTGGTAAATGACAAAAAAACTCCAACCCCGGCCGCAAAATCATGAAACAAGGCAGGCTAATTTATCTTTTTATTCTTCTGATGATCGTTTCCATGCCGGTCGCCGGCCAGTATCAGGATCTTCAGTTGTGGAGCAGTGTTGGGATCCGTACGGATATCACGCCCAAACTGAGAATCGGTATAGAAGAAGAAGCCCGCTTCTTTGAAAACATCAGTCTGCTCGATAAGCTTAACTCCGACCTGACGGTTGATTATGAAATATTCGACGGAGTCAGGGTCGGGCTACTCTACCGGTTGATCACAAACCGGCAAAAAGACAGTGACTATGAATTAAAACACAGGTTTTCGGCCTCGCTGGCAGCCGAAAAACAAACAGGTCCGTGGAAATTGGGAGTCAACCTTAAACTCCAGAAAACGTATGATGAATTTCTCCACAGCGACGATTGGTACCTGCCGAAGAATTATTTTCGTGTTGAAGGTGAGGTCTCACGACCGCTGAACAGGAACAGGACTGAGCCTTATGCTACCCTGGAATGGTGGTATTACCTGCCTCAGGGGCAGCAGGCCTTTTTCGACCAGTACCGGCTGACGCTGGGGGTGAAACACAAGCTGGCCAAGGATCACCGGATTAATGTGTACTACCGGATCCAGCAGGAGATCCAGGTGGAAGATCCCTTATTCGCCCACGTCCTCGGGATCGGCTATCTGTTCACCTGGCACCCTTAGTTCGCGCGGCTCCCATTTATAAAGCCTGTCGGAAAGCCGGATTTTCCGGCCGGTCCTGATCGCTGCCTTTTCCCCTTTCAGGGCTTTTGCGACCATTCCTTTATCAGTATGTATTTCGCTTATTTTTAGCCTGATAAGCCCCGTAGTCGGACCGGTGATGAGCACCTCATCACCCGTTGAGAGGTCACCGTTTTCAAGCAGGAATTCGCCCACCCCGATTTTGGGATAATAATTGGTGCCTTTCCCGATGTAGGTTTTCTTGCGTGTAGCCTTCGATCCGTACACAGAGCTCCACTCCCCCAGACGCTGGCCCAGGTAATATCCATCCCAGAATCCACGGTTGAAAACGGATGCAAGTCGCTCCTCCCAGGACCTGATCTTGTCAGGTCCGAAGGTTCCGTCTGCCAGGCTTTCAACAGCTTCCCTGTAACATCCCGTAACGGTGTTCACATATTCCGCAGGCCGGGCCCTCCCCTCGATTTTCAGAACCGTGATCCCGGCGGCAAGTATCCGGTCGATGAAATGAATGGTCGAAAGATCCTTGGGTGACATGATATACCGGTTATCGATCACCAGTTCATCACCCGATTCGATATCCTCAACCCGGTATGCCCGGCGGCAAGCCTGAAGGCAGTTTCCCCGGTTAGCGGAGGTATTATACTGATGCAGGCTTAGATAACACTTCCCTGATACGGCCATACACAGGGCGCCGTGAACGAACATCTCAAGCCTGATCAGGTTTCCTGACGGTCCTTTCAGTTGATACAATCCGATCTGCCGGGCAATATCAGCTACCTGTTCAAGGTACAGTTCCCGGGCAAGCACCATCACATCGGCAAACCGGGCATAAAACTTTACCGTTTCAAAATTCGATATGTTCAGCTGGGTGGAGAGGTGTACGGGTATCCCGGCTTCCAGGGCATAGGAAATGACCGACTGGTCGGACACAATCACAGCTGAAATACCTGCCTTAACCGCTACATCAATCAGATGTCTCGACAAGGCGATCTCATTATCATAGATGATGGTATTAAGGGCCAGATAGGTTTTAACTCCTTTCATCCTGCAGTACCGGGCAATCAGGGGAAGATCGGAAGTCGCGAAGTTCCGGGCCGATCCCGAACGCATATTCAGATGTTCCGCTCCGAAATAAACGGCATCAGCACCCCCCTCAATGGCAGCCCGCAGGGATTCAAACGATCCGGCCGGAGCCATGATCTCAATGCTTTCCCGGTTGATGGGTGCTGTGATCATCGGATTTATTCAAACCATTTTCTGATCCAGACGGCAGATTCAGCGAGACTACCCGAGCCGGGTTCGCCCAGCGTTAAAACCGGTTTTCCCATGACACGGGCTATCCCGGGCCATTGGGAATCATAGGCAATCACTGCCTTTGATGCAGAGATCAGCGAAGCAGTTTCCGGATCCGGGAAATCACCGCAGACAGGAAACACAGTACAGCCGGTACGCTGGCCGATCCGCTCAGCCAGTTCACGCTCTCCGGCCGGACCTGTCACTACCAATGGCTTCTCAATCAGGGATACCAGTTCAACCAGCTGGTCATCAGTCAGCTTTTGCACTGAAGACGGAGCTTCAAGGGAAAAAATAACGTATCCGTCCAGAAACTTTTCTGGCAGCCATTCCGGATCAAAGGGCGGATACTTGAAATCTGCCCCCAGGTTATCATTCTCAACATCAAACAGGTAAACCGTTTTAAAGATCCTTTCAAGGTAGGTTCCAGACTCGCGTTTCCCGGGTTTGGGAATTTTAAATTCCAGCACTTTGGTTTTCCGTTGCAACCGGCGGTACGTTTTCAGTTCATCCAGATTGATGAAATAATCCGGTAGCAGATCGCGTACATTGGGGATCTGCTCATCCGGCTTTTCCTGCCAGGCAAGGATCTCATCAACATACGGATTTCCCTGGATCAGCCAGGTACAGGAAGAACGCACCATAACATAGATATAGGATTCTTCGACCTGCTTTTTCAGACCGCGGATCAACGGGGTGGCCGATAAGATCTTCCCGGGATTATCCGGCAAAAGCACGATGAACCGGGCTTCCAAGGTTCCTTTTTATTCAGTGGTTACCAGCGCATGGATCCTGTTCTCAAGGCATTCAACCACCCCCTGCTTGATCTGGAAAAAGAGGATCTGCCCATTCGTTTCGATCACCTTGATCTTGCCCGTTTCCAGCGTCGAGATCAGGGGTGCGTGGTTGTTCAGGATCTCAAAGGAACCCTTTGTTCCGGGCAGGCTAACCAGCTTGATGTCGCCTGAGTAGATGCGGGATTCCGGTGTGAGTATTTCGAGGTACACGATAATCGGATTTAATAATTAACGGGCTGCTGCCATCATTTTTTCACCTTTTTCAATGGCTTCCTCGATAGGTCCGACCAGGTTAAAGGCGGCTTCCGGATACTGATCCACTTCGCCGTTCATGATCATCTTGAATCCCTTGATCGTATCCTCGATGGATACGAAAGCTCCGGGACGACCGGTGAACTGTTCGGCAACATGGAACGGTTGCGACAGGAACCGCTGGATCCGGCGGGCGCGGTGAACAGTAAGTTTATCCTCTTCCGATAGTTCATCCATTCCCAGGATAGCAATGATATCGAGCAATTCATTATAGCGTTGCAAAATCTCCTTAACTCTCTGGGCGGTTTCGTAATGTTCTTTCCCAACAATTTCCGGCGTCAGAATCCTCGAGGTTGATTCGAGCGGCGCTACAGCCGGGTAGATCCCGATTTCCGATATCTTACGGCTGAGAACCGTGGTGGCATCGAGGTGGGAGAACGTGGTAGCAGGAGCCGGGTCGGTAAGGTCATCTGCAGGCACATAAACTGCCTGTACAGAAGTGATTGAGCCCCGCTTCGTGGAGGTGATGCGTTCCTGCATGGCTCCCATCTCAGTGGCAAGAGTAGGCTGGTAACCCACTGCCGACGGCATACGACCAAGAAGGGCCGATACCTCGGAACCTGCCTGGGTAAACCGGAAAATGTTGTCCATAAAGAAAAGGATGTCACGACCACCCGTTTTTTCGTCGCCATCGCGGAAATATTCTGCAAGTGCAAGGCCTGATAATGCCACGCGGGCACGTGCCCCCGGAGGTTCATTCATCTGGCCGTAAACCAGAGCCAATTTACTGTCAATTAGTCGCTTGCGATCCACTTTGGAAAGATCCCATCCGCCCTTCAACATGTCTTCGACAAACTCGGGACCGTAATCTATAACTCCGGATTCAAGCATTTCACGCATCAGGTCGTTACCCTCACGGGTCCTTTCGCCAACCCCCGCAAAAACGGATAGTCCCGAATAGGCCTTCGCAATATTGTTGATCAGCTCAAGGATCAGCACGGTTTTTCCAACACCGGCACCACCAAACAATCCGATTTTTCCCCCCTTGGAATAGGGCTCGATCAGATCGATGACCTTGATCCCGGTGAATAGAACCTGGTTTTCGGTACTCAGATCCTTAAATTTTGGCGGCTCCCTGTGAATCGGATATCCACCGGTCTGGTCCAATGCTCCAAGTCCGTCGATAGGCAGGCCGGTAACATTCAGGAGGCGGCCTCTGACCTGGTCTCCAACCGGGATCCGGATTGGGCTGCCGGTCGTTTTAACTTCCATTCCCCTCGATAAACCATCCGTAGAGTCCATGGCTATGGTTCTAACGGTATTTTCACCGATATGCTGCTGCACCTCGACCACCAGATTTGTTCCGTCACTCCGTAGAATCTCAAGTGCCTCGTAAATGTCAGGCAATGAATTGTTTCCCGATGTAAACTCAACGTCAACAACCGGTCCGATCACCTGTAAAATTCTTCCTTTATTCTCAACCATCGCTGCAGGTTTTATTTGAATCACAAAATTAGTTTTTATTATCTCACCCGATCCATTAAGTTGCGTGTAAAACTCTCCAGTTCCCTCTTTCTTTCTTCTTCCACCGGGATCTCCCGCAAAACATTCAGGGCATGGTTCGAGTACTCATGAACCTTCTCTTTCGTCAGTACATCGATTTTCAATTCCCTGAATATTTTCAACACCTGGCTAACCTTTTCGTCCGAAGAGATTTCCTCATCGGAATAGAGCCTTTTAAGGGTTTGTATCTGTTCGCGGTTACCGATTTCCAGAGCCTTTATCAGCAAGAATGTCTTTTTATCAGCCAGGATATCACCACCAATCGTCTTCCCGAAAGTATCCGACTGGCCAAAAGTATCCAGAAAATCATCCTGAAGCTGAAAAGCCATACCGATGCTGTTTCCAAGCTGGTAAATTTGTCTGGACCACCTGGGCGGGGCGCCCCCGATCAAGGCGCCGATCTCGAGACTTCCGGCAATCAGAACCGCAGTTTTCAGTCGTATCATATTCAGATACTCCTCAACGGTTACGGTTTCCATTCTCTCAAAATTCAGATCAAATTGCTGTCCTTCGCATACCTGAAGAGCTGTTGTATTGTAAACGCGAAGCACATCCGGCAAAATCTCCTTTTCGCAGGACGAAATAAAGATGTTAGAACAGATTGCAAGCGCATCTCCGGAAAGGATTGCCCTGTTAACATCCCATTTTATATGTACGGTTGGCAGGTTTCTTCTCAGGAAAGCCTTGTCCATGATGTCATCATGCAAGAGGGTGAAATTATGGAACATCTCGATGCCGATGGCAGGTCGGACAGCCTTCTCGACCTCATCCGAGAACAGTTGGCATCCCATCAGGACAAATACCGGCCGGAGCCTTTTGCCTCCGTTCGAAAGAGTATATAAAATGGGTTCGTACAACTCCTTCGGTTCCATCACCCGGTTTTGCCTGACGATCTCGTCATCGATCATTTGCTGTAACTGCCTGATGTCTTTCATTCCGGATCTTTCATTGGTTAATGGCCAGTGCCTCCTTGTCCTTCATGATCTTTCCCAGGAGGATCGATGGCACTAACAGTAAATTGGAAATCACTGCGATCAGAAGTGTCAGACTCATTAAAAATCCCATGGCTTGCGTTCCTCCGAACTCAGAGGCGACAAATATTCCGAATCCGACAAAAAGAACCGAAACCGTGTAGATTACGCTAACGCCAACTTCCTTGAGAGTTTTAATAATAGCTGTCTCTTTGTCAACGCCCGGACAGAGCATCTGCCGACGGTATTTCGAAAGAAAATGAATCGCGGTATCTACTGCAATTCCGTAAGTTACACTGAAAACCAGCAAAGTGGAAGGCTTGACAGAGATGTTGGCATATCCCATCAATCCGGCTGTAAAAAGGAGGGGAATCAGGTTCCCGGCCACGGCAACAAATACCATCCTGGAATTCCGGTACATCCACGCAATGAAAACTGCAATCAGGAATATGGCGATGGCCAAGCTCTGTATCAGGTTTCTGATCAGATACTTTGTTCCGAGTGTGTATAGCATGCTTGAACCTGTCAGGATCGTGTTGTACTGCCCCGGCGAAAACAGAGAATCAAGGCGCTCCTGCAGCAATCCGGTAATCTCTTCCATCCGGTCATTACCGACATCGGCAATGCGCATATTAATCCGCATTTTCTGATTGGTGGAATCAATGAAAGAGGCTATGATCGGATTACCTTCGATCTGCCCTGAGAGATAAGGCAGAAGAAATGCGCGCTCCTGCTGACTGGGCAGTTTATAATGCTTTATATCTCCGTTATAATAGGCCTGCATGGCCACTTTCATCCCGTCTGCAATGCTAAAAGAGCGCCCCAGTTCCGGGAATTCTCGGGCATATTCCTGATATTCCTCCACTTTCCGGAGAAAACTCCCCGATAGCACTCCGTTGGGTTTTTTGGTGTCTATGGCAACTTCCAGGGGCATGACCCCCCGTATCGAATTCTCAAAGAATTTGAGATCCTTGGTTAAGGGATTCTCTTTCGGGATGTCATCCAGAATATACCCTGTCGATTTCATTCGGGTGATCCCGATCAGAGAAACCACAACAATGAGCAATACTGACAGATATATTCCCTTCCTTTTAAATCTGACCAGGAACACCAGGCGGTCGACCATCCGGTTGATCACCAGGTTGTCAAGATGCTTGACATGTTTTTCGCGCGGCGGGGGTAAAAACGAGAAAAAGATCGGCATCAGGGTCAGACATAAAAAATACAAAACCATGATATTGACCGAGGAGATCAGTCCGAAGTTCCTGATCATCTGGTTATTAATGGTCATAAAGGTGGCAAATCCTGCAGCGGTCGTGAGGTTGGTCATGAATATTTCGGCGCCCACATTCTGGATCACCCGTTGGAGAGCTTTAATCTTATTCTTGTGTTTCGCGTACTCTGCGTGGTACTTGTTCAGCAGGTAAATATTGTTGGGTACCGCGATGACGACCAGGAGGGCCGGTATCATGGCATTGAGCACGGTAATAGTGGATCCTGTGAGAACAATGCCGGCCAGTGCCCACACCACGCCGATGCCCATGATCACTACTGAGAAGAAGACGGTTATCAGCGATCGGAAAAAGAAAAAGAGAATTAATGTGGTTGCTACGGCCGACAATAGGAGGAATTTAATGAATTCCCGTTGGATGATTTCTGCAAGAGTTGTCCTGACGTAGGGCAGTCCGGAATAATGGATCTTCAGATTCTGGCTTTTTCCATAATCCTCCGTCAGAACCTTCATCTCTTCAACAATCCTCTCACGGTCACGGGTGTTGATGCAGTTCTTGTCCATAGTCATGACAATCAGGAACATGCTGGATGACTCGGAATAGACCAGATCCCGGTAAATCGGTAGCGACCGGAACGAGGCAGCAAGTGAATCCATCTGCTTCTGATCCTGTATACTGTCAGGGAATAGACTGTAAAGGTCGAAAGTTCTGCTTTCCGGATTTTTCCTCAGGTTAATGGCATCATAAACCGAAAGGACACTGTTGACTCCCTCGATCCGGCGAAGCTGATGATTAAGCTCGTTGAAAGTCCGGAACCGGTCGAGCGTGTAAAATTCGGGATCCTCGAAACCAAAAAAGAAAAGTCCGGCATCTTCGCCGAACATCTGTTTAAATTGCTCCAGCTTAATCGTTACACTGTCGGTTTCGGGCAGCATACCGGAATAGCCGTAATCGATCTTCAGGCCCCTCATCTCCCATAGCATGAAAAGTGTGATCAGGCCTACGACAACCACAATGGCTATCCGGTTACGCAGGATTAATCGTGCTATTCGTGCCCAAAACATCTGAAATTATTTTACGGGCCTGACGCCCAATTCTGTCAATTTCTGTTCAAGAAGAGAGGCATTTCTGGGTTTCCCGACAACCGTTCTGCTCCTGTCTATGAGTATCAGGGTCGGGGTGGCCCGGATGCCGTAATCGTAGGCTATGGAACAATCCCATCCTTTCAATTCAGAATGGTTAATCCAGTTATATCCGTTTTCATTAACCGCTTTTTGCCAGTCCTCCTTGTTATCGTCCAGGGAGATGGCCAGAATTTCCAGATCAGACCGTTTGTACTTTCCGTATAGTGTCTTGAGCTGGGGAAGGATTTCTGAACAATGAGGACACCAGCTGGCCCAGAACACGATCAGGGTATATCTTGACGGGATTTCTGAAAGGATCAGTGCTCCGCCCTTGTCGCGCGGGATAACAATTTCGGGTACCACCTTTCCGGGGCTTGTCTTCTGGTATGACGCAACAATATCGCTGAATTCTCCTTTCCGTTTTTCATCCGTGCAGGAAGCGCGGGCCAGGTAAAACTCAGTGAGATAGGAGAAGAAATCGTCGTACTCCGTACGCTCCGCCCAATCGGCAATATCCTGGAGAATGAACTCGAACAGCAGATCATTGACCGCTGCTGCTGACATGGTTCGGTCAAGCCCTTTCTTCATGGCTTCCTCGATTTCCTTAGGTGGGATGGCACGCTGGAACAGGCTGAAATAGAGCCGGATTTTGTTGGACAATCCGGGGCTGTACATCAGTGATGTGTCATGAAAATCAATGTCATCCCAAAAATGATCCAGCACATAGATCATCTCATTCTGAGCAGGAACACCGTCAGGCACTCTCGGATTCAGCTCCAATTTCAGGAACCGGGCGGCATAGCTGGCAGGATAGGTATCTATGATCTCGCGGGTCACCTGCTCAGGGTCTGAGGTCCGTACCTTCTGTAGTTCCCTGATGACCTGATCGCGGAAGGGATCACCGGCAGGATAAAGTCCGGCAAGCCGCTGGAGGGTTTCCGCTTTCCGGTTTATTCCGATAAAAAACTGCATGTACCGGTTAAGTAGCTGATTCTCAAGTGATTCTGTTATTTTTAGGCTATCAATGATGGAATTGAAATGAGTCTGCATCCGGATCTGCTCACGGTTGAATATGATATCCCAGAACTGCTCGGGTCCCACAACGATCCGGTAGAGTCCCGGATGAGCGGTTGCCGGCAGCGTAAAGGAAAAAGTTCCGTCAGGAGCCACCCTGGCAGAATCCAGCATATTGTTTTTCATTCCGATATACTCAAACAGATAGGCCTTCCGGGTAGGCATGGAGTCAACCTGGACCCGGATGGAATATTGAGCCGGCAAGTGTAGCTGTAAGGTTATCAGTAGTAACAGTAAACCGGCTTTTCTCATCGGATGAAAGTTATGATTTAAGGGCTTCGGCCCCGCTTACGATCTCGATCAGCTCACTGGTAATGGTTGCCTGGCGGACCCGGTTGTATTCTAGGGTCAGGTCACGGATCATTTCAGTGGCATTGTCTGTTGCCTGGTGCATAGCAGTCATCTGGGCTCCGAATTGTGAAGCCAGTGAGTCAAGCAACGATTTGTATAACTGTATCTTAAGAGCTTCGGGGATTAACTTTGTGACCAGAGATTCCAGTCCCGGTTCAAAAATGAAATCGGGCTGCTTCTGGTTTTTTCTGTCCGAATCAACCGGCTTAACGGGCAGGAACTGCTCAGTGGTCACGGCCTGGTTGGCCGCATTTCTAAACTGATTGTAAATGATATCAATGCGGTCATACTCTCCTTTGATGAACCATTCGATCAGCTCTTCTGCCAATTCGTTTGAACGGCTTAATGAAGCTTTCTCAACCAGTTCATTTTGCTGGGGCCATTTCCCGAAACCTTTGGTTTTCAGAATTTCTGCTCCTTTTTTACCGATGAAAAGCAAGTGAAGAGTACCCTTTGCACGCTGTGGTGAATACCTCACAGTAGCCTCCTCGATCACCCTTTTCACCACATTGGCGTTGAACCCTCCGCACAGGCCCCTGTTCGCCGAGATAACAACGAGCAGAACCTTGTTGGGTTCACGGCTGACCGTCAGCGGGCTGATTTCCTGGTCGTCAACCGTAGCGCTTACCTGACCGATCATATCGTGCAGGCGCAAGGCATAGGGCCTGATCTGGATGATTGCATCCTGTGCCCTTTTCAGCTTGGCTGCCGCAACCATTTTCATGGCGCTGGTGATCTGCCTGGTCGATTTGGTCGAAGTGATCCGCCGACGTATTTCCTTTAAGCTTGCCATTAGCCCGTAATTGCTTTATTGCCTGTATTTTGCCGTTAATTCTTGTGCCGTCCGGGTCAGTATTGCATCGGCTTCGTCGGTGAA
>Ga0074199_1002545_pt1 | contig 10646 bp, 10 predicted proteins | sample EPASupsiteSAE347_FD_64528 | JGI IMG/M metagenome (GOLD analysis project Ga0074199, IMG submission 64528) | Bioremediated contaminated groundwater from EPA Superfund site, New Mexico - Sample SAE3-47 | ecosystem: Environmental > Aquatic > Deep subsurface > Groundwater > Contaminated ...
CAATCTCCTCGATGGCCAGGTTGATCCGAAAGATTGCCTCGCGCGGCACGGTATGCTGATCCAGAAAGCGGTTGACCGTGGTCATCAGCGGTGACAAGTCCGTCAGGGAATTCCCAATGGTTTGACTGAGGGAGTCGCTCATGGCACACTTGGCGGGCAGGCGTATCAGGCCATCATGGTCATGGACATGGCAATGGCCATCGTGCGTTCGATCTCGCGGATCGATTTGGCCATTTCCTGGCCAATTAAGTCCAGGCGGGCCAACGCGAGGATCCGCGAACGCACTTTTTCGTATTCCGCCGGTGTGAACAGGTCATCCAATAATCGGCAGGCATTGCCCAGATTGATCAACACGACCTCGCGCGGGTCGGGGATATCGTCGCTGAGGATCAGTTCCCGCAGGCGGGTTTTGACTTCTTTAACCTCGTGGTTATCCATGAGCGGATAGCGGCGAACTGCAAAGACCCACAGGATCCGCCGGTTTTCCTGCTTAAGGATGCCTTTCTGAATCAACCGCTCCAGTACCCGTTCCTGAATGCGCTTTGACTGGTCCGCAAAATGTTTCAGCCAAAAACTGGTTGGCTGGGGCTCCGATTTCTGCTGGAGGTCGCGCAAGGTGTCGTCCAGGATCGGATCGCCGGTTGGTTTGGTGGCGGTTACGCTCAAGCTGGTCAAATCCGTGTCAATGCGGTCCTGGAGCGCCAAGTCCATGAGCAACGCGCCAGCCAGAGCGTAATCCAGCGCCGAGACGGGTAATGGCTTGATGACGCCCTGTTTGTCATCGAGGGCGAGTAGAAAGATTTCTTCGGCAAAACTAAGCATACCTGATCCTCCCATAAAGCCCTCAACAATGGCGCGCAGAAGGGTCCAACCATCCTTTGGTTATAACGCGCAGGCGCCGACGGCTTCGGTTAAAGTTTTAAAAATAGGCAGAATACTATCAAAGCCCGCGATATCAAAAATCTGCTGGACCTGAGCCGAGGGATTGGCCAGCGCCAGTTTGCCCTGCGCCTGCTTTAGCCGCTTGGCCGCGGAAAGGAATACCCGCAGACCGGCGCTACTGACGTAATCCAAGCCCTCGAGGTTCACAGTAATCTGCCGGGTTCCCTTTTCGATCAGACCGGTCAGTCGCTCATCCAATTCGGGCGAGCTCATGGAGTCCAGTTTGCCTTGCAGCTGCAGTATGGTTACGTCGCCCTGTTTGGATTCGCTAATGTTCATGATAACTCCTGTCTATATCTTGACAAACGATTCAATCTGCCTATACAGTAATTAAAAAAACATTCTTTGCAAGGAGAAATATTATGTCGCGCAATCTGGCGTATCTAACGGCGATGGTGCTGGCGGGGCAGGCGGTATTGGCGGCGGACATCAAGCTCGGTGTAGTTGCGGAACTGACCGGAGACATGCCCGCCGTGGGCGCCTCCTGCAAGCAGGCTGCGCTCATGGCAGTGGATGAAGTTAATGGCGCCGGCGGGCTCGATGTGGGCGGCATCGCTTACAAGATTGATTTGCAGATAGAAGACAACGCCGCCAGGGCCGATCAATCGGCCCTGGCGACACAGAAGCTGATCGCGCAGGATCGCGTGCTGGCCATCATCGGGCCGAATGCCAGCCTGGGGGCGGTGCCGGCTTCGGCCATTGCCGAAAGCGGCCGGACAGTAATGATCACGCCGTGGTCCACCAATCCCAAGACGACCCAGGACATGCGTACGGGACGTTCCAAGCGATATGTGTTCCGGGCCTGTTATACCGATGCTTTCGAAGGACATGTGCTGGCCATGTTCGTGTTGAATCAACTTAAATTCAAACGGGCGGCGGCCCTGTACGATGTGGCTTCGGAAGCGCCCACCAGCCAGTCGGAATTGTTCAGTCGTATCTTTACTAAAAATGGCGGCACCATGACGGCGTTTGAAACTTATACCACGGGCGACCGCGATTTTTCGGCGCAATTGACCAAGATCAAGGCGTCAAACCCGGATATTATTTTCCTGCCGGCCTATTACAATGATGTGCCCCTGGTGGTGGCCCAGGCCAAGCGCTTGGGCGTGAAAGCGCCCTTTCTTGGAAGCGACGCCTGGAGCAGTCCGCAATTGATCACGCTTTCGCAAGGCGCGGTGGAAGGCTATTATTTTGCCAATCATTATGCCGTTGACAGCGCCTCGCCCGTGGCACAACAATTTATTACGAAATATAAGGCCCGCTATGGCGCTTTGCCTGATGATGTGGCCGCCTTGACTTACGATGCCTTCGGATTGCTGTTTCAGGCGCTGAAACAGGCCGGCAAACCGGATCGCGAGGCCTTGCGCGCCGCCCTGGCAAACATCAGCCGTTATGATGGGGTCACCGGGAATATGCGATTCCAGGATGGCTCCGGCGATCCGATTAAAAGCGCGGTCATTCTGCAAGTTAAGAACGGCCGGTTTGTCTGGTTTGCCAACGCCAATCCGTAGAAAAAATAATCCTGGATTCCCGATCAGGTCGGGAATGACAAACAACATCTACCCATTCTGTCATTCCCGCGAAAGCGGGAATCCAGATCGAGCTACGGAACGAACGGCACGTTGCTTGTGCCGCCAAACGTATCGGACTGCGTGGCATAGTCCAAGCTTGAGAACGCGATCTGCCAACCGCTTGTTTGAGAATATACCGCAGGATCCATCAGGCCATCGCCATCGTAATCGGCCGCCACTGCCCATGCATACCCCGGCCCGCCGATCCATATGACAACCTCAAGATACTCCAGCGAAGACAGCTTGATCGCCATCATGCCCAGCGATTCGTTGTAGATCGTCAATTCCGACTTGTTGTCGCCATCGAGGTCCCCCGGCACGATAATGCTGCCGACTCCTCCAAACGGCACAACCCCTTCACTATATCCACTGTTGGAGAGTTTGACGCTCAAAAGCCCTGCGGTCGCCGAATATATGGCTGGATCGGCCTTGTTGTCGCCGTCATAGTCCGCGACGGCATCTACGTACCCAGGCCCGCCAAGCGGCGCTTGAGCCAGTGCATATCCGCTTTGCGAAAGCAAGACTCTTAACGTTCCGGTTGCGGCTTCATACGTTGCGGGATCGGGCAAATGGTCGCCATCGTAATCCGCCGCCGCCGCCAACTGGCCTGTTCCGCCGAAAGTTACCCGAGCCGTCACATAATCGAGCGATGACATCGACAGCAGCCAATAGCCTTGGGTGGCGCTATACACCATCGGATCGGCCTTGCCATCGCCGTCATAATCGCCCTGGACAGGCACACAAGTGGCATCGCCGAAGGCAATAGGCAATTCGCCCAGTGTTGTACATAGAATCCGCAACAGGCCACTACCGGAATTATAGAGCACAACGTCAGCCAGTTTGTCTCCGTCATAGTCGTCGGTCACTTTCTTGGATGTGGTAGACTGCCGAACTTCGCGCCAGCCGGTGGCGGCGCCGCTGAGTTCGCTGCTGCCCTGCGCATTCTTGGCACGGACCGCATACAAATACGAGGCGCCGGCGAATGTGGCGTTATCGTCATAGAAGGTTTGCGTTACATCCTTTAGCGAAATGGTCCCATATATCAACGACGGGGCGATATCGGCCAGCGGCGTGGATTCCGCCAGTTTTTGCGCTTCGGCATTCAACCCTGAACCCGAGCTGCGCACCACTTCGTAGCTCGTCGCGTTTTCCACCGCACTCCAGCTGATGCGGACACTATAAGGCCGGGTGCCTTGCGTGGCCGATACATTGGCCGGGGTTGCCAACTGAAGCGAGCCCGAATCCGAATCGCTGTATGGGCTGGCATATCCTTGAGAGTCGAGCGCCCTGATCCAGTAATAATAAATCTTGCCGGCGCTTGCCGTGGTATCGTCATAGCCCAGAATCGTTTCCGTTCCGATCCGGACAGCGTTGGCCACGCTGCTGTCCGCGCTGCGCCAGATTTCATACGATGCGGCGGCAGTCACAGCCTGCCATAGCACGCGAACCTTGTAGTTGAACGTTCCCTTGGAGGCCGAAACGCCGGTGGGTTTCAGCAGGGCGGCCCGATAACCGCTGGCGGCATCGCTATAATTGCCCCTGTCGGCCGTGACGGCACGGACCCAGTAATAATACGTCACGGTAGCAATACCGGTGGTATCGTCATAAGTCGTCGCCGCCGCGGATACCGTGCCCAACAGAGTGGCCAGGCTGACATTATTATAAATACTACGCCAGATCTCATAATTGACGGCGCCGGAAGAACCGGTCCAGCTCAGGGCAACGCGGTTCGTGTACGCGCCGCTGGTGGCCGCCAAGCTGGTAGGCGCCGGCAGAAAACGCCAGCCATAATTCGGCACGCAGAAGTCACCATCGCCGCCGGTATCGTTTATGGCGCGCACCCAATACCACTTATACACACCCGGATCGATGGTAGTGTCAGAATAGTTGGTAACGGTCACATTGCTGGCAATCATGGTGGCCGAAGCTAATATATTGGTGTTAGCCCGCCAGACTTCATAATGATTCACGTTTGTAGTCGCCGACCAATTCAACTGGATACCGCTGGTATCCGTGCCCGCGCTGGCCGCCAGATTGCCCGGGGTTCCGGGACCGATAATCAATACTTGGACACCGACGAGTACTGTGGTGCTTACCTGTCCGATCGGCGTATACCAGGTGGGGGCGTTGGTATCCACGGTATGGATCGTCAGAGTTCCGTTATACGTGCCGACGTTCGTGCGCATATTGGCGAATTGGATCGAAATGGTATGATCTTCCCCGTTGGTACAGACGCCGCCATTGGCCGATAGCCAGGCAGAGGTGCTGACCACGTCATACCGCATGCCGGAGCGCGGTACGTCCCCGATGTTATGGATAATCACGCTGGCGTTGGTCGGTTGGACGCCTTTGGGAACGGTCTGCATAAAACTGTTCGAGTTAATGGTCGGTATGGGCTGGGAAAACGTGGTCATGGCTATTGAAACATGATCCGTCAAGCCGCCGCCCAGGGTAGTAACGACGGTGAGCATGGCGGAATGTACGCCCACATCCAAGCCGTTGGTCGTGAAGAGCACCGGAATGGTGTTCGTGCCCGCCGTCAACGTGCCGGTACCCGGTGTCACAACCAGCCAGGGAGCAGTCACATTGGTGGTGATTACATAGCTGGGATAATTGGTATTGGCAAGCAAGATGGCAAAAACGTTCGTTGAGGGGGCCTCGAATCCCTGCATGACGGCCCGGTCAACATTAGTGGGGGTGATTCGCCAATCGATAACATTCAGCGTTACCGCCACCGTTTGCGTATAACCGACCCCGTCGGCGGTCGCGATATTCAAATACGAGGTGTACGAGCCCGAGTCGAGCGCGGCCGATGCATAGCTGATGTTTATTACGTTCGTTTCACCGTTGCTGATCGTACCCGACCCGGGATTTACCGACAACCAGGTTGCGCCGCCGTTGGTGACGATCGTGTAATTCAACGGCATTACGCCGGCGCCGCCGATAATCGCAAATGTTTGATCCGCGGCCGTCGTGTCTTTAAAACACGAATTTGTCAATTGGGTCGGGTCTACCAGGAACCCCGCGAAGGGGGCTTGGTCATAGAGATAAACATTGTCGAGGTAGGAGGTTGTACTTCCGCCGTTATAGGTGCTGAAACCGCTCATGGCGGAAATATTCGTGTTGGCAAACCCGATGTTGCTTTTCAGCAGATCCGCGCCCAGGGTAATCTGCCAGGTCTTGTTCGAAAAATCTATATACACATTCAAGTTGGTCACCCAGGTGTTCAAAGGTATGGGCGACACCTCTGCGCCGTAAACCGACTGCGTAATGCTGACCCAGTTGTCGACGTTCCCGTCATAGGCCACAAAATAGCCGTTACTGTTCACGTAGAAGAGCGCCGCAGCGTTCGTATCCGCAACCGGGTCATTGGTGCCGTCGTAGCGCACCGGTTTGGCTTCCAGGTGAAGCCACGCGTTGGTGGGGTTGATAATCGTAAAACGGTTGGAAAGCGTCGTGTCAATTGGAAGCATGGCGGACTTGGTACTGCCGGCGGCCGCGTCATTGGTTTGCACGACGACGTTGGTGCTGTCGGCATACCAATAATTTGTGCCATCCACAAGCGGCGTGCCTTCGGGATAGCTTTCGAACGTGTCGGAATAAACGTTGGTTACGGCGCTGGCGCGGGTAGCCGCCATCCAACTCAACGCCGCGACGCATATGATCCCTGACCAAGTCTTGACTGTTTTCATTGTTATGCTCCCCTTGACCAAAGGTTAATGTTTGTCAGACATGGATACCATCTATATCTATTGAAATTATTCTACAATAAACGTAAAGATGCAAGAAATAAAATTAAAAAAATAAAGCCGGAAAAACGCCGTAAATCGCAGGGGGTGCACTTCATGCTTGCACCCCGGTGTCCAAAAAGGATACTACGGCATGGCTTATTTGCTCCAGCAGATTTTGAATGCCTTGCAGTTGGGCAGCATCTACGCGCTGATCGCCCTCGGCTATACCATGGTCTATGGTATTATGACCATGATCAACTTCGCCCACGGCGATATCTTCATGGTCGGCGCGTTTCTGTGCTTTGTGGCCGCCACGGTGCTGGGGCTGCCGTTCATTCCGGCCCTGTTGTTGTCCATGACGGGATGCGCGCTCCTTGGCGTGGTCATTGAACGCCTGGCCTACAAGCCGTTGCGCGAAGCGCCGCGCGTATCGGCCGTCATTACGGCGCTGGGTGTCGGCCTCGTGCTTGAGCACCTGACCCTGGTCTTCAGCCCCTATCCGCGCCATGTACCGGCACTGTGGACATCCGCCGCCTGGCATGTGGGTGGCGTGACGCTCTCGTCCCTGCAGGCGCTCATAATTGTGTTATCCGTGTTACTGATGGTGTTTTTGGATTGGCTGGTGCGCCGGACCATGCTGGGATTGGCTATCCGCGCCATTTCCTGGGACCGGACCGTGGCGGCCCTCATGGGTGTCCCGGTGGATGCCGTGATCTCGCTGACTTTCGCCATCGGCGCCGCGCTGGGCGGGGCGGCCGGTCTCCTGTACGCGCTGGCATATCCCGTGATTGATCCCTACATGGGCGTGATGGTGGGGTGGAAGGCATTCATTGCCGCCGTCATAGGCGGGATCGGCAACATTCGCGGCGCCATGCTGGGCGGCTTCATTCTGGGCGCCGTCGAAATCATGGTGGCGGCCTTTCTGCCCTCCACCTATCGCGATTTGATTGCCTTCGCCCTGCTGTTCCTGCTCTTGATCTGGCGGCCTTATGGACTTCTTGGCCAACCACGTCCGCAGAAAGTTTGATATATGAATCGTCACTGGATCATAGGGGGGCTATTGGCGGCCGGGGCCGTATTGTCATGGGCCATCCCGCGCTACGAGCTGTTAAATCCCTATCTGCAAGCGACACTCATGTACTTGGGCGTCAATATTATCCTGGCGACCAGTCTAAATCTCGTCAACGGTTACCTGGGCGAATTTTCCGTCGGCCACGCGGGATTCATGGCAGTCGGCGCCTATGCTTCAGCCACCTTGACGGTCATACTGCTGCCCAGCGGCGCGGCCATCTGGCGATTCCCGCTGGCCATCCTGGCCGGAGGCGGTGCGGCGGCGCTGACGGGATTAGTGGTCGCTATTCCGGCCTTCCGCACGCGGGGCGATTACCTGGCCATCGTGACGCTGGCCTTTGCCATGATCGTCAAATCCGCGCTGGAAAACATCAACGTCATAGGCGGTCCGCGGGGGTTGTTGGGCATCGAAGGCCTATCCACCATGCCATGGATTTTTGCATGGACCGTGCTCTCTGTCTGGGTCATCCGCAACTTTGTCTATTCCAACCCCGGCCGCGGCGTGCTGGCCATCCGCGAGGACGAAGTGGCGGCGGAACTCATGGGCGTCAATACGCGCTGGGTCAAGATCAGGGTGTTTATGATTGCCTCCTTTTTTGCCGGCGTGGCCGGCGGGCTGTTTACCCATCTCCTGCAGTTCATCAATCCGCGCATTTTCGACATTACGAAGACCACCGATATTCTCGTGATGGTTTATCTGGGAGGGGTAGGATCGATCGGGGGATCGATCGCGGGCGCCTCGCTGTTCACGGTGCTTCAGGAATGTCTGCGCCCCCTGGGTGTGTGGCGCATGGTTATCATGCCGCTCCTGCTGGTTTTGCTGATGTTGTTTCGGCCGCGCGGCATTATGGGCTTGCGCGATTTCCCTTGGTTCCGTCCGTCAGTTGACCTTCCCCCGCGACCTCCGGAGATCAATAATTCATGACACCCTGGTTCCAAGCAAATAATGTCATGCACCATTTTGGCGGGTTGAGCGCCATCTCCGGTTTCAACTTGGAGTTGCGTGCCGGGGAGTTGGTCGGCCTGATCGGACCCAACGGGGCCGGCAAAACGACCGTTTTCAACCTGATTACCGGTGTCTACCGCGCCGCGCAGGGCTCCATCCGGTTCCAAGGCCGCGAATTGGTGGGGCTTTCGCCCTGGATTATTTCCGGGCTGGGCATTGCGCGCACTTTTCAGAATATCCGGATTTTCAAGCAATTGAGCGTGCTCGATAATGTGCGCATCGCGCATTATCGAAGCGCGCGCTACAGCCTGGCCGAAGCGCTCTTCCACCTCGGCCGGTACCGCCGGGAGGAGCGGGGCCTGACTCAGACGGCCATGGAAACTCTGCGGCTTCTGCATCTGGACTCCTATGCCGACGAGCCGGCCGATAGTTTGCCCTACGGGCTCCAGCGCAGGTTGGAAATCGCCCGGGCGCTGGCGACCGGCGCCACCCTGTTGCTGTTGGACGAGCCCGCCGCGGGCATGAACCCTAACGAGGTGGGGCAATTGATGGAATTCATCGGCTGGATGCGCCGGCATTTCAACCTGACAATTTTGCTCATCGAGCACCAGATGAAGCTCGTGACCGGCATTTGTGAACGCGTGTTGGTGCTGGATTTCGGCGTCACGATTGCCGAGGGACGGCCGGATGAAATCCAGAACGATGCCCAAGTGCTGGAGGCCTATCTCGGACAGGCGGAAAACAAGTGAATGCACCCGACATACTTCTGGCGGTCCGTGATTTGCGGGTCCGATACGGCCATATTGAGGTCGTGCATGGGATTCGGTTCGAGATCGGCGCTGGTGAAATTGTGGCGCTGGTCGGCGCCAACGGCGCCGGCAAATCGTCCACGTTGCGGGCAATTTCTGGTGTCTTGCCGTTCGCCGGGGAGGTAAAGTTCGAAGGCCGGCCGATCCACCACCTGTCGCCGGCGGCGATTGTGGCGCGGGGGATTGCCCAAGTGCCGGAAGGACGGGGCATCTTTGGGAATCTGACCGTAAAGGAAAACCTGAAACTCGCCACATGGAATCGCCGTGACCGGCGCGCCACGGCAAATGATCTGCGGCATGTGCTGGAACTGTTTCCGCGCCTGGCGGAGCGGCAACGCCAACTGGGCGGCACACTCTCCGGCGGCGAACAGCAGATGCTGGCCATCGCCCGGGGGCTAATGACCCGCGCCAAGCTGTTGCTCCTGGACGAGCCCTCCATGGGCCTGGCGCCCATGCTGGTTAACGAAATATTTCACATCCTGCATGACATCAACCGCGCGGGGACCAGCCTTTTGCTGGTCGAGCAAAACGCCGTGATGGCGTTAAAAACCGCCTCGCGCGGTTACGTGCTGGAAACCGGGCGCATCGTCATGGAAGGCACCGGCCGGGAATTGGCCGACCATCCTCGTGTCAAGGAAGCGTATTTAGGGTGAGCATGATGCTCAGCCTGCCAGGGTCAATGTCATAATCAATTTCCGGTGCTGTGGAAACTTCTTCAGCAGGTCTGTCCGCCGCCCTGTCTCGAAGTCCTGAAATTCGAAGCCCGGCGCCACGGTACAGCCGATGAGCGCGTAGCCGCGGCCCTTAACCAGTCGCGCGCCCATCCACGTCCCGGCGGGAATAACGGCCTGGACCTGTTCGCCGCGGGCGGGGTCGCGGCCCAGGCACACTTCCTTTAAAACCCCGTCGGGTGAGATCATGGCCAAAAGCAAAGTGGCGCCACTATAAAAATGCCATTGCTCATCCGAAGCGAGCCGATGCAGGGCTGATATTTGTGTGCCGGCCAGCAGGAAATAAATCGAGGTTGAATAAGCGCGTGGTCCCCGGTAATGTGCCGGCAAGGCCGCGGCCGGGATTTGCTCCGCCGAATGGTATATCTCGCGGTAATACCCGCCTTCAGGATGCGGTTGGAGCGCGAGCTTTTTTATCCAATACCTGGCCGTTGGTTGTATGCGCATGGTTTGTCATATATCAGAAACCGTGGTGAAAAACAAGAAAACACGTTAGCACCTTGAACGTTGGGAACAGCTATAAAAAACAAGAAAATATAAAGCAAGAGGGGATTCACCACGGAGACACAGAGGTACAGAGCATGCTCCGCCTCCTTGATCTCTTCCCCCTCCCCACAGGAGTGTTGCGCGCATTTGGTCCTGAAGTATGCGCTCCGCTTAACTTCAGGGCCAAATGCACGCAACGATTGATCGGAAGAGAACATGTGAGGAAACCTCCGTGCCTGCTATGTAACTCCAAGTCAAGTCCTCTCATTGAGCCATTCTATTAACCGAAAAAATATATTTATGCCCTTCAATATGTCGCCTACGGTCATGGAGCGAGAACGCTTTTTATGGTTTCATCT
>Ga0074199_1002548_pt1 | contig 10637 bp, 8 predicted proteins | sample EPASupsiteSAE347_FD_64528 | JGI IMG/M metagenome (GOLD analysis project Ga0074199, IMG submission 64528) | Bioremediated contaminated groundwater from EPA Superfund site, New Mexico - Sample SAE3-47 | ecosystem: Environmental > Aquatic > Deep subsurface > Groundwater > Contaminated ...
ATTCTGTAATTTTTTGTTTGGCTGGTTTATTTTTATAGGTAGTATCCCAAAACTCTTGAGCCGGTTTACTCTTTTTAACTAAATATTTTCCTTTTACTTTTAAAGCGGTTCTGGCTTTAGCATGATCTTTGCCGAATTGATCGAATTCGGGGAGGTATTGCTCAGCATCCAAGATACTATAAATAGTGCTTTTAGCGCTTAGCGCATCTTGATATATATTTTTGATTCCAGTGCGACCTTCAAAAAATTTAATTCCTGGTTTCAATTCAGTTTTATACAATGATTTTAAATCTGGTAAAATATCTTCCAACTTTTCCAACCGATTATCAATAGTATTTTTTTTATTTACAAAATATTGTTTTAATCGAATAGGCGGTTCAGCTAAATACATATTCTTTTTTCCAATTGCGGTACGGTTCGCTACGCCCTTTAAACACAATCTTTCTAAAATATCATAGCCGGTAGTACGGTTAAGGCTAGCCTTTTTGCTAATTTCCGTGACGGTAGCTCGACCTAACTCTAAAAGGGCGAGATAGATTCTTGCTTCGTTATTTTGAACCCCCAATTTTTTTATTTGTTCCAATAAATCAATATTCATAGATAAATAATGGCATATGTATGATAACTAGTCAATAGATATATGTCAATTACATCCGACAATATATATCTATATATTATGTTTTAGCTAATATCATATAAATTATACAAGTATATTTATTTACTATTCTTGTCAAAATTTTGTTGTATGTTAAAGTATAATGTTTTTATTGTACATTACAATTTAGTTAACCAATACATTAGTCATGAAAAAAACAGTTCTTTTATCAACTTTGTGCTTGTTTCTGCTCCAATTAGCCTTATCGGCTAAGGCAGAACATGTTTCTGTGACTCCTGGTCTGTACGACAAAAAAGAATTTGTTCCGTGGGACAAATTTGATTTTGTGAAATTTACGGGAAAAATTAAAGCATATGATTTTTCTGATTTTCTTAAGATTATCAAGAAAAAAAATATGAGCGACAGATTAGCTTTTCTCGTAACGGAAGATAGCAGCTCTCATATCATTCCAGTCGATAGCTTGTTCGATGCCAATTCCAAATTCATGCGCTCTTTATCTACAACAAAGGTCGAGAAAGTTAATCAGTTATTACTAAAATCAGCTATTTTCAATCATCCGGAAATTTATAGCTCCTCTGTCGATTGGGAAGATGCTGGTTTTCAGTGGGGCCGGTTTTTGCACTCTCGGGTAGAAATTTCAGCCCAACATCCCTATCATTCCGAAGTTGTAACTCCAGAAGGATATAGATACCCCCCCATGTCCTCTACTGTAGGATTATTGAGATCTTTTCTCGCGATCTTCATCATTATAATGCTCGGGTTAATCAAGGTAAGTTTGGGAGAAATCGAGAAACAGCTAGGCGTCAAGGATGAGGTTGCGAAAGAAACAAACAACAAAAAGTCGGTTTGATTAAAACAAAGCAGCTCGAACGGGAGCTGCTTTCTTTATTGGCTCGTAGTATAAGATATGAAAGAGGAGGTTTGATTTTCAAACCCCCTCATTGACTCAGGTACTATCTTTATTATACTGGTTACCATTGGTTAGACCAGTCTTCCATTTTGTGCTTGCCGGAAAGCGACAGCCGATAATTATCAGAATTTTCAAGATAGGCGGTGAATAGAACTTCTTGACCATCCGCTTCAATTTTTACAATGGAGATTTCCGCTCCCATAGTTTCTTTCGGGACCTGATTACGCCATAGTAATATTTTACCCTGTGGACCAATTATTTTTGAGCCTAATGGTAAAAGTTGAAAGCCAAGTTCTAACGCTTCCTCCAAGTTTCCGGCGGAATTCATTCTTTGTTCCAGAACGTCCGATTTTTGTTTCAAGACACTCTGGGTAACGCCGTAATCGTTATTACGGCTGATGAGTTTCGTCCTTTTTGCCCAGGCATCGATGATGGCATCGTGATTTTTGGGGATTTTGGTGGTTTTGATGAGAACTGACAAGCAACCCAGATCTCCGACAAAGGCATAATTAATCGCATCCACGATTGATTCGTGAAATGGTTTTAATTCTTGTTTTTCCATGGTAATTTTATTTTTTAAGGTAAATTTAGTAACAATTTAATTATCATCGAATTCTATATTTTTTAAGCATTCCTGTCAAGTCAAAAGGGTAATGTGCACACACATATGGCGGCTTTCTCACTACGGCCAAGATCTAAGTGACTAATTAACAACAAAAACACCAATAAATGGTGTTGCTCGTTTGTGAGCTCATTTTGCAGTTTGGTTATAAATTTAAGATAAGCTCCTTACCACCCTAATTATTCCGTGTTTAGCGTCTACTTCAACAATCTGGTCGTCTTTGAAGATCCGAGTGGCATTCTTGGCGCCGACTATACAAGGAATTTGTAATTCACGTGAAACAATAGCGGCGTGGGAAGTTATCCCGCCCTCATTAGTAACTATGGCGGCTGCTTTTTTCATAGCTGGTAGCAAGGCCGGGTTGGTTGTCACTGCTACTAAAATATCTCCGGTTGATATTTTGGAGATATGTCTAATAGAGTTAACAATCCGAACAGTACCTCTTACGATCCCCCCGTAAGCCGGGGTTCCTTTTATCATTATTATCTTATTATTAACTTCGTCAACCGGCTTGATTTTATTCCATTCTTCGGCCGCGCCGTAACCCGCGATAACATTAACCCCTTTTTTATAATTACACATTATCAAGCTCTCTTTTATTCTTCCCGGTAATTCTATTTGATACTTACTTAGGTTTTTAATTAACAGTTGATATTCTGACGGTAATAAATATTTAATAGCTAACGAGCTAATCCCCAAACGACGCCCTAATTCATCTTGCACAGATTTCAGGCGGAAAAGCGCCTCGGTAAATTCATATTCGCGTGCCCACTTATAGTAACCAAGGTTTCTAATGCCCTCAAAAACACTTATTTCCTTCTTTGTGAGATGTAATTCTCGAACAGTTTCTTTAAAAATTGCTTGAGTTCTTGTTTTATATGATACTAAGTTTTTATACTGGCCATTTAAATCTTGCTTTATTTTTTCTAGTACTAGTTTAGCAATATAAACTTCATCCCAAGAAGTCCGGTTGCATAAATCATAGGATAGCCATTGATATTTACTAATTAATTCTTTGATTTCGCGATGATAATGTTTGCGGATGAGGTTTAATTTTTTTCTATTAGCAGTCAAGGCGCGTTTCGTTAACTTAATTATTTCTAACTCAAAATCCGCGTTACGGTTTAACTGAGGTTGGTTAGTAAGGGCAACATAAAGATTAGCGAATACTCCGATTTTTCCCTTAGTTTTTTTCTTTAATATCTGTTCCGCGGTTTTATACAGAATATTATCTTGAGAATAACCCACTAAAATGGCGACAGTGCCATAAGCATACATATCAACAAACCGTCTAGAAAAATGCTCCACCCAACTAATTAATTCTTCTGTGCTCGCAGTTCTGATCTTAGACGGAATGAATAATTTAGAATATTTATTTAGTAATAAGGCCTTGCGAAAAGCCGTTTTTAAAGTTTTTAATAAAATCTCTGGGTTATCTGTCGCCTGACGAGCGAGTGCATTAGCGGTATTAATATATTGGCTAGAAGGATAAAGATAAGTATTTTGTCCATCTTTATAATAATTTACTCCCTGATCAATAGAGCTATTAGGGAAAGCTTTTTTAAAACCAAAAACAGTAGCTTCGGCAGCCATGCTCATTACATACGGTGAATACGGCCGATGTGACCAAATAACTGCTAATTGTCTTTTTGTCATATGTTTACTCTATAGTAATATTTTACCAAATTTACACAAGTCTCACTATAAGAGCGCATCTAGATACTAAAAATTACCTTAAGATTAAGGTAATTTTTAAGTGAGCGGGTAACGGGAATCGAACCCGTCTCTTCAGCTTGGAAGGCTAACATAATAACCACTATACGATACCCGCCTATTTAATAATCTGGAATTAACCCATCTTATAAGAACTCTCTATTAAAGTCAATTATTATTTTGTGTCTTTTATAGAAGCAGTAAATGCGAAGCCTGATAGCATAATAATTGCTACAGCTAGAAATAAATAATTAATTGGGAAAAACGACAAAACGAGAATGGCTATTCCCGGGCCAATAATATAACCCAAGGGAGCTGATAATCGGAAAATATCGATATAACCAACATCTTTAGCTCCTACTAATTTAAAGAAATAAGTTTCTCGCATCGCCTCTACTAAAGAAGCGCCGATACGACTAAAGAAAAGAGCGGCGATCCAAATCCAGATAGTTGGTGTTTCAATGTAAAAAAAGAGGAATAAAGATAAGACCATGATTAGGAGGCCTAAATTTAGAATCTCTTTTTCACCCCAATAACGATCAGCGATAATCCCGGCCGGGATTTCAAAGATAATGAACGGGATTAACATGATTGAAAATATTGGTCCCAGTATTCCCCATTCCATCCCTAAGTTCTGGTGGAGATAGATAGGAATATAAACAACGGCAGCACTATAGAAAATTTGGAGTAGAAGAGCTATAAAAAATATTCCCCGTAGATTACGATTCAGCCACATGCTTTTCATCGCGAGCCAGATATTCTCCTTCTTGTAGTCGGTTTGTCCATTCAACTTTTGTCCAAAAGCTAAAAAGATCAGAAAAATTGGCAAGATTAAAAGAGCGGCGATGAAGAAGGTTAACTCATAAGTTCCAATTTTAATGAGATAGCTAGAAATAGTTGGCGCTAGTATCCAGCCCAAATTTATGAAAGTAAAATAAATCGTTCTCGTTCGACCCGTGGAAGAGTTCTTGGAGAACTTTTCTACCAAGAGATCTAGATTAATCCAAATCAAGTTAGCGGAAATAGTAAATAAAATTATTGATAGAAAAGCGGCGGCTGGAGAATCTACTAAAGTTAGTCCTAGTAAAGACGCACCATAGAGAACTAATACTATTTTAGTCGTGAAGTAATTCGTTAATTTTCTGATAACACCGGGGAAAATAATTATTGCCGTTACCGTGAACATGTTCGCTACCACAAAGAATAAACTCACTATCCGCAAACTAACATATTGTTCTAGAAAGTTGGATTGAATATAGGCTGGTAAAGCCGCCGAGACAGCGAGCAATAAGCCCAAGGAATAGAGAACAAACAAAGGCCAATGAGGGGTCTTTAGTTCTTTTTTTACAATTGAGGGTTTTTTAACTTTTTTCGCTGAGTTGTTTTTTTTGGTTCTGATAGGCATGATTTTTGGTTAATAAGATAAAAGAAAAAATAACGATAATTATTAGAGAGATAATTTGTGGCCAACGGAGACCTAACATGGTTGGCGTTTGGTTAATTTTGATAAATTCTAGAAAGAAGCGCAATATAGAATATAATATCATATAAAGCGCGGTTATCAAAACATACAATTTTGTCCCTAGATCAGTTTTTCGACGGGAGGCGATGATTAAACTAATTAGGATTAAAAAGATTATGAAACAACCCAGACTTTCATATAAAAAAGTAGGCTGGAAATAACTATAGTTGAGATAGTCGATTGGGCGATTAATTAAACTAATTGGAATTCCAATGTTCCCAGTTGTTGGTAGACCAAATAGTTCTTGGTTAAAATAGTTTCCCCAGCGGCCGATAGCTTGGCCTAAAGCTAAACCAGGGACTAACAAAGCGGATAACTTCCAGAAGTTTAGTTTATAGCGTCGCGCCCAGATCGCCAAAACGATTAGCCCGGCGATAATTGCTCCATGGATTGAGAGTCCTCCCTCCCAAATTTTTATGATCTGGCCAGGGAATCTTAAGTAATAGGGAAGTTGGAGAAAAACATCATAAATCCTCGCCCCTACTAAGCCGCCGATGATTAACCAAAAACTTAAATCAAAAATTTGTTCTCGGTTTATTTGGTAGATTCTGGCCAGGTAAAGAGTGATGGCTAAAGCCGCTAAAATACTAGTCACCATTAGTACTCCATACCAATAGACATTGATTGGCCCTAAAGAAGCTATAATTGGTTGAGGGGAAAAAGTATGAAGAAAGTTAAACATAGTTTTATCGCTTACATTCCTATTTTATCAGTTTTTTTAGTTTAAAACAAAAGAGGCTAATGCCTCTTTTATGGTGCGGACGGAGAGACTCGAACTCTCAAGGGTTGCCCCGCTTGGTCCTAAGCCAAGTGCGTCTACCAGTTTCGCCACGTCCGCGATTTTATACCCCACGGTTACTTGTTAGGGCGTATTTTTATATTAAACAATTATTTTTATAAAGTAAAGAATGTGTTATAATGAAGACATAAAAATGTTTAAAAAATTCTCTATGATGAAAAATAAATTTATCAGTTTCTTTTCCGAATTATCTATTAAAGATGTGCCTCAAGTTGGTGGGAAAAATGCTTCTTTAGGAGAGATGTATGGCCATTTAGTTAAAAAAGGTATTCGCATTCCCAATGGTTTTGCCACTACTGCTCACGCTTACCGTTATTTTTTAGAATCAACTGGGTTGAAGAAGGAAATTAAAGATGCTCTTCATGGTTTAGATACTAAAAACATTAAAGATTTAATAAAACGAGGAGCCACAATCAGAAGATTAATTGAATCAGCAGAATTCCCTAAAGATTTTTCCCGCGCTATTGTTGAAGCCTATCGGAAACTTTCGCTTAGTTATAAGGTTAAGAATTTAGACGTAGCTGTCCGTTCAAGTGCGACGGCCGAAGATCTTCCCGATGCTTCTTTCGCTGGTCAACAAGAGACTTTTTTAAATATTACTGGCGAGAAAGATCTACTGGTAGCAGTAAAAAAATGTATTGCGTCATTATTTACTAATCGAGCTATTTCTTACCGAGTTGATAAAGGATTCGATCATTTTAAAATTGCCCTATCAGTTGGAGTACAAAAAATGATTCGTTCTGATCTAGGTTCTTCAGGGGTAATGTTTACCATTGATACTGATTCGGGCTTTAAAAACGCCGTTTTGATTAACTCCATTTTTGGTTTAGGGGAAAATATTGTCCAAGGCCGGGTGACTCCTGATGAATTTTATGTCTTCAAAACTACCCGGGCGATTATTTCTAAGAACCTCAGTCGAAAAAATATTAAGATGATCTATAATTTAAACGGGAAATCGCCGGTTAAAAATGTGACCATTCCGTTTTCTGAACAAATTAAACCTTCGCTTACTGATAAGCAAGTCTTGACGCTCGCTAAGTGGGGAATGCTAATCGAAGAACACTATAAGCGACCAATGGACATTGAGTTTGCGCTTGATGGCCGTACCAATGAATTATTTATTGTTCAAGCTCGTCCAGAAACTGTCCAAAGTTTAAAAAATCGGAAGGTAATTGAAACCTATAAATTAAATAAGCGGGGAAAGATAATTGTATCCGGCCAAAGTGTGGGTAGTAAAATTGGTGCCGGAACCGCTAATCGTTTGTTGAGCATTAAAGATATTAATACTTTTAAGCCTGGGCAAGTTTTAGTAACTGGCATGACGGATCCCGACTGGGAACCAATCATGAAGATTGCGGCTGCTATTATTACTGATAAAGGCGGTCGAACCTGTCATGCCGCAATTGTTTCTCGCGAATTAGGAATTCCTTGTATTGTGGGTACTGAAAAAGCCTCTCATTTAATAAAGACCGGCCAAGCAGTGACGGTTTCGGCAGCTGAAGGTGAAAAAGGATTTGTTTATGAAGGGAAATTACCCTTTAAAATCGAGCAAACTGATGTAAAGGACTTAAAGAAGACTAGAACCAAAATCATGATGAATATTGGTGAACCGGATTTAGCTTTTACCAACTCATTTATCCCTAATGATGGCGTCGGTTTAGCTCGTCTGGAGTTTATCATTAATAACTACATTAAAATTCATCCGTTAGCGTTAATAAATTATAATAAAATTACTGATCGGGTCGTCAAAAAGGAAATCGATCGATTAACAGTGGGTTATAAGAACAAAACTCAATATTTTGTGGATCGTTTAGCCCAAGGCATAGCGATGATCACGGCGGCTTTTTATCCCAAAGATGTTATCGTCCGTCTGAGTGATTTCAAAACCAATGAATACGCGAATTTAATCGGTGGAAAAGAGTATGAACCAGTTGAATCTAATCCCATGATTGGTTTCCGGGGAGCGAGTCGTTATTATTCCCCACAATTTTTACCCGCTTTTCAGTTAGAATGCCAAGCCATTAAAAAAGTTAGGGAGCAAATGGGTCTTAAAAATCTGAAAGTAATGATTCCGTTTTGTCGCACGATTGAAGAAGGGAAAAAAGTTCAACATATTATGGCGGAGAATGGTTTACGCCGCGGCCAAAATGGTTTAGAAATTTATGTCATGGCTGAAATTCCCTCTAACATCATTCTCGCTGAGAAATTTTGTCACATCTTTGATGGTTTCTCGATTGGATCTAATGATCTTACCCAATTAACTCTGGGAATTGATCGTGACTCTGGCGGCACGCTGACGGTTGCCGGAGTGAGTGATGAAAGAAACGAAGCGGTGAAAGAGTTAATTCGCAATTTAATCATCGTCGCTAAAAAGCAACGACGAAAAGTGGGAATTTGTGGCCAAGGGCCAAGTGACTTTCCTGACTTTGCCGAATTTTTAGTTGAGATAGGAATTAATAGTATTTCTCTTAATCCTGATACAATGGTCGCTACTACGCTAGCTATTAGTCGAAAAGAAAAACAGCTGAAACGAAGTAAAGGAATCCTTAGTTTGTTTTTCTAAAATAAAAGTATTGAATGGATCAAAATAAAAACACCCCTTTCAGGGGTGTTTTCAATTTTTTAAAATATTAATTAATTTCTTCTACTACTTGGATTCTAGCCGTCTTAACACCGAATTCAATCGCCTCATGATGATCTTGCATCCAGACATCAACTCGCGTGGCGTGGCGTTTATTCATTCGATCACGCACGACGAATACTTGATCGCCAAATAGTTCCGGAATCTGAACTTTGGTGCCGAACTTTAAGAAATTAGCGGCAATTGTGTCTTCCGCGTCTGACTGACAAACATTATAGCCATTAGCGGTGATGCAAGGTGAATTATCGGTTTGGCCTGGTTCAGAATTATAGGCTGTAATGACATGAGTGCTGGTACGTACTACTTTATATTTGGGTTGCTGGTTATCCTGTTTAGGGCTTAAATTGATGATTTCTAGACTAGTTAAAGCGGCTAATTGCTCTAAATTTGGGTTAAGGTCAATTAAGGTTAGATTGGTCGTGGTTGGGGTAGAATTAGCGATTATTGAGGCATTTATCAAGGCAGGGCTAACAGCCTCAGCCGCTAGGGCTGGAGTGTAAAATAGGGTAAATTGGAAGATACAGGCGATAGTTACTAATAGAACGATCGCCTGCCGTCTACTGAGAGGCACAATTTCTTCACTAATTTTAAGCATTTTAATCATTTTGTTTATTATTAGCTAATATTCTCTTAATCAAAAAATCCCTACTATATCATATTGAGTGATATTAAAGCGGGGATTTTATTGACCGGTTATCTTAGCACGCTAAGTGGAAAAAGTCAAGATTAGGCTAGGGATTGTTGGGTGATGATTTATTGACGCATAATGTATTTTATGATATGGTAGTTAGACAATAAAAAAGAGAAATTTATTAAAATTAAAGGGATTTTTGTTCTTTGAATGAATTGTAAACATATAGATAGTGAAAAAAAACATTGTTTTCATAGTTATGGTAGTAGCTACCGTGATTGTGACCATGCCGACCTATGGACAAAGGTCGAAAATTTTTTCTGGCGATCAGAAACTCTGGCAGGTGAAAAGGAGCCAGAAAATTATTTTAAACCAGATTGAATTTTTTTCTGACAAAGTGAATGATCTGCGTCAGGATAACGAACACCTATTGAGTGTGCCAATCGATTCCGTACTGCCACGCGAGTCTGCGGAGGTGGCGTCTAATGATGCCTTAATCAAGGCCTATCAGATTAAAATTAATGACCTTGAAGATCGGCTATCAGAATTTGTCGTCCTCGCTGCTGGGAAAGATAAGACCAAGTGGGTGGACTTACGCGGCAAGCCGGAGGAAATAGCCAATGCTTATGTGGCTATTGCTTATGTCCAGCGTAAAGAATCCGATTATTCGGCCGAACTGCATGGCTTAGTCGCTAATGAATGGCACAAGGATGTCACCGCAACTGTTATTGGACCGGGTGGTTTCAAAAGAGAATTTTTTCTCGAACAAAGTACAGGACGAACCGAGTTTGTTCTACCGTGTCCTGGGGAGTATACGACGATATTCCGTTTTAACAACGAAGTAAAGTCTATTAGTAAGAGAGTATCCCCCAATATCATTTATTATGATGGTAAAGGAAAGGACTATGATTACTTTACTATTATGCCCTCCCTGTAAATTCACCTCGTGAGATAAAAAAGGCGCTAGTTTACCACTAACGCCTTTTTCAGTATATTTTGATTATTTAAACTATCTTGGATTAGGCATACTCGATCCTGCTCCTAGAGGTAGAACATTAAAGACAAAATAAGTAACTGCATAAGCCATGAGCACGATTACTAGACCAATAATGGAATTTTTAATAGTATCTTGAGATTTTTTAGTTTGTTCTTCATTGCCGTTAGCCATCATCCATCGAAAACC
>Ga0074199_1002549_pt1 | contig 10628 bp, 10 predicted proteins | sample EPASupsiteSAE347_FD_64528 | JGI IMG/M metagenome (GOLD analysis project Ga0074199, IMG submission 64528) | Bioremediated contaminated groundwater from EPA Superfund site, New Mexico - Sample SAE3-47 | ecosystem: Environmental > Aquatic > Deep subsurface > Groundwater > Contaminated ...
CACGTTACGTGGGACGGGTGCGGCAAAACCCCATGGCGGGCAGCGCCGGCGAAATGACGGTGATGGACAATCTTTCGATGGCTCTGCGCAAAGGTCCCCGCAGACTGCGGCTCGCGGTTACGCCCGCTCTCGCGCGGTTTCTGACGGAACGGGTCGCGGAGCTCGGGATGGGACTTGAAACCCGCATGCGCGAAAACGTGTCTCTGCTCTCGGGCGGCCAGCGCCAGGCGCTCACGCTATTGATGGCCGTTCTGTCGAAACCGGCGGTGCTTCTCCTGGACGAGCACACCGCCGCCCTGGATCCGGCCAACGCGGAACTCGTGTCGGCTCTCACAAAGCGCTTTATCGCCGAGTACGGGCTCACCGCGCTCATCGTGACGCACGATATGAAACGCGCCCTTTCCGAGGCCGACCGCATCGTGATGATGCACGACGGCAGTATCGTGGCCGACGTCGAGGGCGCGGCCAAGGCTGGTCTGGGCGTCGAAGATCTGGTGCGTCTTTTCAAGCGGGCGCGCGGCTCGGAATATGCCGAAGATCGCGATCTGCTTTTCTGAGCCGATATAGGTGCATTGCTTACAAGATGACAGGATGACAGGATAACAGGATAACAGGACCGATTTCAGGGGCAAGATGAGCCCATTCCAGACTAAGCGGTTTCTTTTCAATTGCCGGATCAGTAATACGTTCCTGTGAATCCTGTTATCCTGTCTGTATCCTGTCTGTATCCTGTCTGTATCCTGTCTGCCCGGCCTCAGAAAGCCGCGACCACACCGCCACCGTAGTTGGCCTCGATATAGTCCTTTACCTTCTGCGACTGCAGCGCTTCGACAAGAGCCACGATGCGTTTGTCGCCTGCCTCGCCCTTGCGGACCGCCACGATATTGGCGTAGGGCGACTCGGCGCCTTCGAGCACCAGCGCGTCGGTCGTCGGCTTCAGACCCGATTCGAGCGCGTAATTACCGTTGATCACCGAAGCATCGACATCCTCGAGCGTACGCGGAAGTTGGGCGGCTTCAAGCTCCTTGAACTCGAAATTCTTCGGATTCGACTCGATCGAAGCGGGCGTCGCGGAGAGACCTGCGTCGGCTTTGAGCGTTATGAGCCCGTTGGCGGCCAGCAGAATCAGCGCACGACCTTCGTTGGTCGGATCGTTGGGAATCGCGATTTTGGCGCCAGAGGGCAAATCGGCCGCGGAACCGTACTTTTTCGAATACAGCCCGAGCGGCTCGACGTGGACCTTGCCGGCCGATTCGAGCGCAAGACCCCGTTCGGCAGCGAAAGACTCGAGATAGGGCACATGCTGGAAAAAGTTGGCGTCGAGCTGCTTTTCGGCCAGCGCAATGTTCGGCGTCACGTAATCCGTGAACTCGACCACTTCGAGATCGATGCCCTTGGCTTTCAGATCATCCTTGACCAGATTGAGCAGAACCGCGTGGGGAACGGGCGTGGCGCCGACCTTGAGGGTCTTGGCCTTGGGCGCGCATGCCCCCAGGGTGAGAATCGAGGCTCCGGCGGCGAGCGCGAGAACAGCGGCGGCGATGCGGGCGGAAAGATTCTTGTGCATGGAAATCCTCCAAAAAAATTGGCTGGACTGATGCCGGGGATCCCGACGGGCGTTCCGGCATCGTCCTTGTCGCTTGGGGTTGAGTGGGGGCGGCTCGCGGCCGGCGGCCCGTGTCCCTGCGTGCGGCAATGGCCGCGGCGCGGGGGCGGACCGGCGACCGCTAACGCATTCGCCTGATTCTTCTGACGATGATACCGCCCGTCGCCTGGATTCCCTCGACGAGAACGAGGATGGCGAGGACTGATGCGATCATGACGTCGGTCCTGAAACGCTGGTATCCATAGCGCACCGCCAGATCGCCCAGCCCCCCGCCTCCGATGGCGCCCGCCATGGCGGAATAGCCGATCAGATTGATGACGGTGAGCGTGAGACCCGAGATGAGCGAAGGCAGCGCTTCGGGAATGAGGACGGCCAGCGCGATGCGCGCCCGGGACGCACCCGAGGCGAGCGCCGCGTCGACGACGCCCCGGTCGACTTCCGCCAGCGCCGTTTCGACGACGCGCGCCACGAAAGGAGCGGCCGCTATCGAGAGCGGAACCACTGCGGCGAGCGTGCCGATGCTGGTGCCGACTAAAGCCCGCGAAAGCGGGAACAGCAGGATCATCAGGATGACGAAAGGGAATGACCTGAATGTGTTCACGATCCTGTCGAGTACGCGTCGCAGGGTCGGACGTTCGGCCAGTCCGCCGGGGCCCATGAAATGCAGGGCGAGCCCCAGGGGAGCGCCCATGATGGTGGCGGCGACCGTCGAAATCAGAACCATGAAAAGGGTCTCGCCCAGGGGGCGCGCCAGAAGGCGGAGGATTTCATTCATGTGAGATCCTCCTTGCCGGCACTCCGGCCGCTTGGACGCCGGCATTTTCGGGAGCGCGGCGGCGGTGCGCGACCATGCGTCGCGCGGCCTGCGACTTGGGCGATTCGAACACTTCGAGCACTCCGCCCTGTTCGACGATGCGTCCCGCCTCGATTACGGCGACGCGATCGCAGGCGCGCACGACCACTTCCATCTGGTGCGTCACCATGAGAACGGTCAGATCGAGCCTGTCGCGCAGGCTTACGATGAGGTCGAGCACCTGTGAGGTGGTTTCGGGGTCGAGGGCGCTTGTGGCTTCGTCGCAGAACAGAATCTCCGGCTCGTTGGCGAGGGCCCTGGCGATGGCGACGCGCTGGCGTTCGCCGCCGGACAATCGTCCCACGGGGCGGTCGGCCTTGTCGGCCAGCCCCACGAGGTCGAGCAGGTAGGCCACCCGTTCACGAATCTCGTGTTTCGGGCGGCCGGCGGCCTCAAGCGGGAAGGCGGCGTTGCCCGCCGCCGTGCGCGACGAAAAGAGATTGAAGGCCTGGAACACGACGCCCGTACGGCGGCGGGCCTCCAGGAGCGGCCTTCCCGTCAGGCCCGAGACGAGTCGTCCGCCGTGGAACACTTGTCCTGCGTCGGGCGGCTCGAGCAGCGCGGCAATGCGCAGCAGGGTCGATTTTCCGGCGCCCGACCGGCCGATCACTCCGGTGATGGATCCCGACGGAACGTCGAGCGACAGTCGGTCCACGACGGGCCCGTTGCCGAAAGACTTCGACAGACCTTCAAGCGTAAGCCGCGGCTGCTGTTGCAGGGAGGAGGTGGAATGCCGGGTAGTGGTTCGGGGATCGAAAGCGCTGTCCTGGTTTTGGGAAGAAGAGGTGGGGAAAGTCAGTCCGCGAGCGGCCTCATCGGGCCGCCCGGCATGAAACATACGGAATCTCGTCGGTCAGTCATTTGCTGTTTCTCTCCGGCGGTACCTTCGCAGATTTTCCGCAAACGTGTCAAGGGGTGAAACGATTTTGTGCGTCCGCCTGGTCTGCCCGCGCTGGTTGTCAAAAATGAAATGCACTAGAATGTCGAAAATGAATGTTTCGATACTTCTGGCGCTGATCGCGGCTCTGCTTTTCGGAGCCGCTACCCCATTGAGCAAACTCCTCCTCGGATCCACGAATCCTTTCGCGCTCGCCGGGCTTCTATACCTTGGAGCCGGACTTTCTTTGGCTCCGAAAGTCCTGAGGGGCGGCATTTTATCCAAATTCCATTCTTTGGATCGAAAAAACAGGCTCTATATCTTCGGATCGGTAGTGTGTGGTGGTATCATCGGCCCTGTCCTTCTTCTGTTCGGCCTCAAAATCGCCCGATCCGCTTCCGTTTCCTTATGGCTCAATCTGGAACTTGTCGCTACCGCCCTCCTCGGACAGTTTCTTTTCAAAGACCGCATGACGCGTGCAAGTGCGGTCGCGGCGATCGGAATTCTCGGAGCATCCGTCCTTCTGTCGTTCGAAGGCGGATCGGTGAGTATCGCAGGCGGTCTGCTTGTCGCGGCCGCATGCGTAAGCTGGGGATTCGACAATCATTTTACCGCTCTCATCGATGGGATAAAGCCTGAAGAAAGCACCTTCATCAAGGGAATTATTGCGGGAACCGTCAATCTCGCGGTCGGGGTTTTCTTTGCCGGAGGTATGACGCTTTCCGTCCCTTCGCTGACGGCCGCTCTCGTGATCGGAGCCTTGTCCTATGGGTTGAGCATTGTGCTCTATATTTCTTCGGCCCAGGGGCTGGGAGCGTCGCGTGCCCAGCTCTTTTTTTCCTCTTCTCCTGTTTTTGGCCTTTTGCTTGCCTCCCTGCTCCTTGGAGAGACAATTTCGCCTACCCAATTCGGTGCGATCGCGATAATGGGATTGTCCTATGCGCTGTTACTCTCTGAAAAGCACGAACACTTCCACGTGCATCCCGCCGCCACGCATACGCACTGGCATCGGCATGATGAAAAACATCATATGCATACCCGCGCGCAAGTAGGTGAAGCGCCGGGTATTATCGAATCAATTTTCGGGCATACCCATGAGCATCGACACGACGCCATTGCGCATGATCACGCGCATGTTTCGGATATCCATCACCGGCACGAGCATGCCCCGGTCTTTACGCCAAGCCCAGCAGCAGGCCCGCGTTTCTCGCTGCGAAGGCGACGACCCACGCCAGGGTCAACGAATACGCGATCTGGAAGCCCAGCCATTTCCAACCTGCCTCGGACTTGATCGTACCCAGGGCGGCGAAACAGGGCGGCATCACCAGGATGAACAGCATGAGGGTGAACGCGACGAGCGGGCTCAGCCCGGGGTCGTCGCGCAAGGCCTGGCGCAGGCCCTCCGAATGTTCCGCTTCGGTCGTTTCCGCGCCGTACAGTATGCCCAGGGTCGAAACGACGAGTTCCTTGGCCGCGAAACCGGTGATGGAAGCCACTCCGATTTTCCAGTTGAAGCCCAGGGGAGCGACGGCCGGTTCGAGGAATTTTCCCAGCCTTCCCGCGGCGCTGTATTCCATCCGGTATTCCGCCAGACCCCTTTCGACCGCGGCCGAAATTTCCGTGCCGGTTGCCGTGGGGTTTGCGGCTGTAGCCGTTTGCGCCAACTCGGCGGATCGCGCACCGAGATCGGAAGGCACGGGGAAGGTGGTGATCGCCCAGACCAGGAGCGAAGCGCCCAGGATTACGGTTCCGGCTTTTCTCGTGTACTGCCAGGTTTTGCCCCAGACATGCCACAGGATTCCGCGCAGGGTCGGGAGGCGATAGGGCGGCAGTTCCATGACGAAAGGTGTGCTTGCGCCCTTCAGGACGGTTTTGCGGAGGAATACGGTCGAAACGAGAGAGAGAACGATGCCGATGATGTAGACGGCCATGACGACTCCGCCCGGGTTGCGGGGGAAGAAAGCTCCCGCAAGGAGGACGTATACGGGCAGTTTCGCGCCGCAGCTCATAAAGGGCACGGCGAGTATGGTGGCGATCCGGTCGCGCGGGCTTTTCAGGGTTCTTGTGGCCATGATTGCCGGGACCGAGCAGCCGAAGCCGAGCACCATGGGCATGAAGGATTGACCGTGAAGTCCGACGGCATGGAGGAATCTGTCGGTCAGGAAGGCGGCCCTGGCCATATAGCCCGTATCTTCGAGGATAGAAAGGCAGAAAAACAGGATGACTATGAGGGGTACGAACGAAAATACGCCGCCGACGCCCCCGATGATGCCATCCACGACGAGGGATCGAAGTATGCCTTCAGGCAGCGCGGTGGATGCCCGTTGCGCCAGGAACCCGAATAAGGACTGCAGCCATGTGGTGGGCAGGTCTCCCAGGGCGAACGTGAGTTTGAACACGCTCCACATCACGAGGAAAAACAGGGGCAATCCGAGCAGTGGGTGCATGAGGAACGCGTCGATCCGTTCGGTGACGCGCGCCCGGTCGACAGGGTCTTTACGTACCGCTTCGGCGGCCGCTCCCCTGATGTAGCCGTAGCGCTGTTCCGACATGACGATTTCGGAATCCTTGCCGAAATGCCTGGTGATCCAGGCGCGCGCTTCGCCCGCGAGCGCATCCACCGCCGGGCCCTCTCTGTGCGCGGCCAGCCGCTTCATTGCGTCGCTGTCACGTTCGAGAAGTTTTACGGCGAACCATCGGACCGGGTAGGTTGCGGCGAATTCGGCGTCCCGGGACAACGCGGCCTGCAGCGGTCCCAGTTTTCCTTCGATTTCGGCGCCGTATTGCGGCATTTTGCCCGATTTTTCGCGTTCCGCAGCGTCGAGAACCGCATCCAGGAGCGCAAGGGTCCCCTTGCCCGCGCTCCCGACGGTTTTTACCATGGGTACGCCGAGCGCCGACGAAAGCAGCCCCGAATCGATGTACAGACCTTTCGCTTCGGCTTCGTCGCTCATGTTGAGGGCCGCGACCATCGGTATGCCGAGTTCCTGGAATTGCAGGCAGAGGTAGAGGTTCCGTTCGAGATTGGTCGAATCGAGCACGTCTATGACGATGTCCGGTTTTTCGTCGAGCATGAAATCGCGCGTGACCACTTCGTCGAGGGAATATGCGGTCAGACTGTAGATGCCGGGAAGGTCGACAATGCGCAATTCGACGTCCCGGTGGACGATGGTGCCTTCGCGTTTTTCCACGGTGACGCCGGGATAGTTGCCCACTTTGTGGTGGGCGCCGGTGAGCGCGTTGAACAGGCTCGTCTTGCCGGAATTCGGATTGCCCGCCAGGGCTACGAGGAGCGATTTTCGGCCGTCGCCCATTACCGGCTCCTCCTTCCGCTTCCGCCGCCGCAGCAGTCATCCGCCGCGAAAAATCGGCGCAGCCCTCCACCCGGGCCGCGCCGTGGCCGAACGGGTTTCGGTTCTCCCGCCACAGGGCGGTTCGGCGCTGTTGCCGCCGTCGCCGTTGCCGCCGTCGCGGCTGGCGCCTCTTCGACTTCGATGCAGGCCGCCTCGCCGCGCCGCATCAGAAGATCGTAACCGCGGATGCGCACTTGCAGCGGGCCACGCATAAAGGCGCCGCGGACCATGAAACCGCCGGCTCCTTCGGTGAATCCCATGTCGGCGAGCCGTTTCCCGGTCTCACCCGAAATTTTAACCCTCGACACCGTAAAGCCTGAGCCGGGGGCGATGTCAGATAACGTCATCGAATATCTCCTGCAGTCCCGATCCGGGCCGCGCGGTTGGCGCAATCCGGACAGAGGCCGAGCAATTCCATTTTGTGGCCTGTGGCCGCGAAACCGTGCTGTCTGAACACCGCTTCCTGCGCGCGTTCGATCGCGGGATCAAAAAATTCCACGATTTTTCCGCACTCGACACACTGGAGGTGGTCGTGGTGGCGGTGCTTGAAGGCGTGTTCATAGCTGCGGGCGCCGGAATCCTGGCAGGCTTCGCGGGCGAGCCCCGCTTCCGAAAGAAGTTTGACCGTCCGGAAGACGGTCGCCTGTCCGATACCCGGGTCGAGGCGTCTGGATGCGGCGAAAATGTCCTCTGTGGTCATGTGGCCTTCGTTTTTGAGGAAGGCGCGCAGAACCGTTTCGCGCGAAGCCGTCATTTTGAGGCCGCGCGTCCGCAGGTAGTGTTCAAGGACCATTTTTTCGTCCGTGACCATGATCCCTCCATTTCGTTGATATTGATAATGATTATCAATATCAACGAAAGCGGGAAAAAGATCAAGCCCCGCAACAAGGTTTGGAACAGGGGCGTGGCATTATTGGTGGATCAGGCCGAAACGCGTTCCAGCCGGCGGTTCCGGAACCAGAGCGCCGTGTCTGCGCTCACCATGAGGAAGTTGAGGCAATACAGATAGATAACGCCGTCGAAATGGTAGAAGATTTTGTTGGCGATGCCGGCGGCGTAGCCGGCCAGAATGATCAGGAGAAAGAAGACGCTTTTCCCGCCGGTCCTGCGCGAAGTCCATGATTTGTAGATCGAAAAAGGCCAGGCGGCGCCGAAACACAACAGCATGATGATTTCGAAGATGCTCATGCCGAAATTTGTACCGTACGGGGCCGCTTCGGGTCGAGGGTAGCGCATCGAGTCTGAAGGGCTTATCCTTTTCGATAGACCTATGCATTTCACACCACTCGCGCTGCCGTATTTTTTTGCGATCGCCGTCTACGCGGTTCTCGGCGTGTACGCGTTGCGTTACAAAAATGCGCCCGTATCGCCCTCGCTGCTCGCATTTTCGGTAGCCTGCGGTCTTTGGTGTCTTTGTTTCGGCATGGAAATCAGCGTCGATGACTTCGGGCTCAAGGTGTTTTTCGCCAAGGCGCGCTTTGTCGGCCTGGCGCCGCTCTTCCCCTGTTTCTATTTCATGGCATTGAGCCTGAAAGGCGGCGAGAGGGCCAAGATCCGCATCTGGAAAAAGATTTTCCTGTATTTCATCCCGGCCGCGACGATAGTCCTGTCGCTTACGAGCGGCATGCACAGACTTTTCCGATACGATTACGGGCTTTTTGTGTACGGAAGCGCAAGCGTCGTCACGTATTCGAACGGCCCGTTGTTCTATGTGTATTTACTCTCCGAATACGGACTTTCCGTTTTTGCCGCGTTCGAACTTCGCCAGGCGCTCCGTGAAAGGCCGCGATCCCGCAGACAGCAGGTCTATGCGATGTATGTCGTCGGAATCGTATTTTTCGCGGTCGACGTGCTGTACCAGTTCGGTGTGACGCCCGTGCCGCATTTTAATTTTTCGGGCGCGACCATGTCGGTCAATTCGCTCATCATCGCGCTGGCGGCCTACCGCTACAGGATGTTCAGTCTTGCCCCCATCACCAGGGCGATGGTAGTCGACAGCATCAGCGACGCCGTTCTCGTGACGGACACCGAAGGCCGGCTTATCGATTCCAACCGGACGGCGAACCGCATTTTCGGACTGACCGAACGCAGTTCGATCGGGATCGGTTTGCGTGAAATCGCGCCGGAACTCATCGGTCTTCGCGATAGAGTCGTCGATGCCTGTCTCGATGGAGAGGGGTCGACCTGTGAGGTGAAAATCCTGAGGCAGGGCAGGGAATATGTTTTCGAGGTGAGTCTGCGGGGTGTGTATCTGGCGACCGACGAAATGGTGGGAGACCTTCTGCATCTGAGGGATGTGACCGAACGGAAAAAACTTCTCGAAGAACTCCGCGAGGCGAACGATGAGCTGCGCGGGAAAATCGATGTGATCGAATCGCTGCAGTCCAAGCTCAAGGAAGAGGCGATACGCGATACGCTCACCGGGCTGTACAATCGCCGCTATCTGTCCGAGGCGCTGGAGCGGCAGATGGCCTGGGCCGAACGCGAGGACATGCCGCTCGGTATGCTTATGACCGATATCGACAGTTTCAAGAGGCTGAACGACGAAAAGGGCCACCAGGCGGGCGATGCGGTGCTCGCTGCGGTCGGGGCCTTTTTCGCGTCCAGGGCGAGAAAATCGGATATCGCCTGCCGTTACGGCGGCGACGAATTCCTCCTCGTCCTTCCCGGTACGGGTGTAGAGGAAGCGGTCTCGCTCGCCGAGACCTACAGGAAGGCGGCCGCGGAACTCGAAATCCCTTGGGCGGGAGAGACTTTGCGCTTGACGATGTCCTTTGGCGTGGCGGTGTTTCCTTCCGACTCAGGCGACAAGGAAGGACTGGTGGAAGCGGCCGACAGGGCTCTGTATCGCGCCAAGCTGGCGGGACGGAACGAAGTGATCGCGGCGTCGGCCGGCGCCTGAGCCGGCGTATAGACCGGCGTATAAACCAGTGTATGGACCGGCGAAGCGCCCGGCGCGCAAGGCCGCGCGGCCCCTTGCCGCGATGGCCCTCTCTTCCTAAAATCCGGACATGGACAAGCACCGCTTTACCTACCAGGATATCCATACTACGGCCCGCGACATCGCGGAACGCGTCCGCGCGAGCGGTTTCGACCCGGACGTCATCGTCGCCATCGGAACCGGCGGCTTTATTCCCGCGCGCATCATACGAACTTTCCTCGGCAAACCCATCCTCGCCGTAGGCATCGCGTATTACGACGCCAACGACAAACCCACCAGTCTGCCGCGCAAGGTGCAATGGATCGAGGAGGCCGAGCGCAAGCTGGCCGGCAAGCGTATCCTGCTCGTGGACGAAGTGGACGATTCCCGCTCCACACTCGAGTACTGCATCCGCGAACTCATGCGGCACCACCCTGCCGAGATCGCCGTGGCGGTCCTCCACGACAAGCAGAAAGTGAAGAAAGGGGCCATTCCCGACAACGTGAAGCATTACTTCGCGGGCCGGGTGGTGCCTGATATCTGGATCGTTTATCCCTGGGATGCCGAAGACATCCATGCACACGATGCCCTGGCTGCGGCCCAGCCTTCCCTCGAGCAGCGGAGGGCCCCGGAACAGGCCGTGGAACAGGTTGCGGGACAGGCGGTGAAATAGGCTCTGGGATAGGCCGCATCGGGGCTTCGATCGAAGCGGTCAGGAGGCGCGACATGGCGAGACCCATCCATTTCGAGTTCGAGGCCGACGACCCCGAACGCGCTGCGAAGTTCTACCGGGACGTCTTTGGCTGGAAAGCCGAAAAGTGGGGCGGTCCGGTCGAGTATTGGCTGTTCACTACCGGACCGGAGGGCGAACCCGGAATCGACGGCGGCATGGCGCGCCGCCAGGGCGCTCCCACCGGCACGATCAACACTATCGGCGTCGACGATGTCGACGCGGCGATACTCAAAGTGCTGGCTTCGGGCGGTGTCATTGTAGCGCCCAAGCACGCCATTCCCGGCGT
>Ga0074199_1002552_pt1 | contig 10620 bp, 8 predicted proteins | sample EPASupsiteSAE347_FD_64528 | JGI IMG/M metagenome (GOLD analysis project Ga0074199, IMG submission 64528) | Bioremediated contaminated groundwater from EPA Superfund site, New Mexico - Sample SAE3-47 | ecosystem: Environmental > Aquatic > Deep subsurface > Groundwater > Contaminated ...
GAACCACTACGAATAGCCCCTTGTCTTTTTTTAGCAATAGCATTAATGGCTTCTTGATTATCTCTAAGTGAGTTTAAGTCGCCATAATTGGTGCTTTGTTTTAATTTTTTCTGCCAGGCGGAGGCTGTAAATTTTTTACCACTGGGCAAATCTTTAATTGTTCCCATATTTTATACCTAATTATTACTACTTTAATAATAACATGGCCCTAAAATAAAAACAAAATCCGCTCCCCCCCCATTTGGTGACCCTCGCCCCACTCCGTCCTTCGGACTTCGTGGGGCACAACAGGAAATCTCTACGAAACAAAACCCCGCCCTCAGCTGGTGACCCCACAGGGAATCGAACCCTGATTGCCAGGATGAAAACCTGGTGTCCTAACCGTTAGACGATGGGGCCCCCAGCTGAGGGCGGGTGATAGTAATTTATTTTAAAATATTTTTTAATCTGAACTGTAATTATCGTCATTGCCAGGATGCCTGTCCGCCGAAGCCCGAAGGGCGAAGGTGGAAAAACCTGGTGTCCTAACCGTTAGCCTTGCCCGTAGGTCGGGAGACCAACGGTCTACGGCCGAAGGATGATGGGGCGCCCCCAAATGGGGAGCGGAAACATTATTTTATATTAACCAGAAACAATATATAATAAACCGAGCCTATCATAACGGAAATTAAGCAAAAAGTCAATGCCAAATAAACCTATTCTACAGTCACAGACTTAGCTAAATTTCTAGGCTTATCAACGTCCAGACCCTTCATATCAGCAATGTAGTAAGCGAGTAATTGCAAAGGTATGACATTAACTACTGGCGAGAGCTCAGGGCTAGTTATGGGCACTTCTATAATATAGTCAGCTAATTTTTTTATTTCTTTATCCGGCTCATTGACCACGGCAATTATTATGCCGCTCCTGGCTTTTACCTCAGCCATGTTACTGATTATCTTGGGTGAAAGATTATTTTTGGTGGCCAAAAAAACTACTGGCATATCAGCATCTATCAAAGCAATAGGCCCATGCTTTATCTCAGCGGCTGGATAGCCCTCAGCGTGTATATAGGATATTTCTTTTAATTTGAGTGCACCTTCCAAGGCTACGGGGAAGTTTATACCTCGGCCAAGATAAAGAAAATTTTTAGTATGTTTAAATTTTTCCGCAATTACTCTGACAGCTTCGGCTTGCGACAAGGCTTCTTTTATTTTTTCGGGCAAACTATCTAATTCCTTAATTATTTTCTTATCAATCGCCAGGCCTTTTTCTTGCCTGATATAAAAAGCCAAAAGAAGTAGGGCTACAACTTGAGAACTAAAAGCCTTGGTGCTAGCTACCCCTATTTCTGGCCCAACATGAAGATAAATGCCTGAATCAACTTCTCTAGTAATAGTTGAACCTACCACATTAACAATACCCAATGTTTTGGCGCCTTTGGTTTTGGCTTCGCGCAGAGCTGCTAGAGTATCGGCGGTCTCCCCTGATTGAGAAATCACTACCATCAAATCATCAGCACTTAACATAGGGTTGCGATAACGAAACTCTGAAGCATAGTCCACTTCAGTGGGCATAAGAGCTAATTCTTCCAACAAATATTTACCAATTAAAGCACTGTGCCAACTGGTGCCACAGGCAGTAATAACTATGCGCTTGATTTTTTTAATATCAAAGGCGATGCTTAATTTTATTTCTTTATCATTGATACGACCTCGCAAAGTATTGGCAATAGCTTCAGGCTGTTCAAAAATTTCTTTGAGCATAAAATGCTTAAAGCCTTTTTTCTCCAGTTCGGCCACGGACCATTTTATTTCATGGATTTCTTTGTCTATGCTTTTGCCTTCCAAATTTTTGATAGTATAGTTATCGGCCGTGATAATAGCCAATTCATCATCATTAAGATAAATGACTTTTTTGGTGTGAGCCAAAATCGCTGGCACATCAGAAGCCACAAACATTTCTTTGTCGCCCACGCCTATGATGAGAGGCGATCCGCGCCGCGCCACTATAATCTTTTTCTCGGCTTGGCACATAATAGCTAAGCCATAAGCGCCGTCTATGAGTTGTAAGGCTTGGACAGTGGCTTTTTCCAAATCGCCATTATAAAATTTTTCTATCAAATGAGCCACTATCTCGGAATCAGTGTCTGATACTATAGTATGCCCTTCTTTTATTAAAAGCTGTCTCAAGCCATGATGATTCTCAATGATGCCGTTGTGGACAATAGCGATTTGCCCGTGGCAGTCCAAATGCGGATGAGCATTTTTAACATTGGGTTCGCCGTGTGTGGCCCAGCGAGTATGGGCAATGCCAATAGTGCCTGACAAATTGTGCTCTTTGAGCTCACTATCTAATTCCGCAATCTTGCCTTTTTTCTTGATTGTTTTAAGTTCGCCTTTGTCTAGTACACAAATTCCGGCGCTATCATAGCCCCGATATTCCAATTTTTTTAAGCCTTCAATTAAAATAGGCGTTGTTTGTTTTTGGCCAATATAGCCGATAATGCCACACATATATTAAAACTTATTTTTTTGCATATGAAATAAGTAACAAATGTAATTAACCAGAGGATGTATTAAAACTGACAATAAAACGGCTGTGATCATCTGCCCCAAAGATATGGGCACATACCAAGCAGTAAAAATAATGGCTCCCAAAATCCAATCCACTTGGTCAAAGGGAAACCAAGGTGTACCAGGATTAATATGCAAGCGCCGTTTTATAAAACTTCTGAGAAGATCCCCTAGTAACGCCCCTGCTCCCATCAGTAAGCCTAATATCCAAAAATTTAAATGGCTATAATCAAATAGATAATAATTGACCCCCGCATAGTAAGTTGTTTGCTGAATATAGACCATAGCTATAGCGGCTAAAAGCCCGAAGAAAAGGCCGCGCCAAGTCTTGTGCGCACCAAAAATAGGCTCATTGCGCCAAGTCTTATTAGCATCAACTGGATAAGCTAAGAAAGGCAGACATTTTGAAGCCGCCGCGGCCATATTGGCACAGCCAGCCGGTAAAAACAGCCAAATAACTTGTAATATATATAATCCCATAGGATCTTTGCTATTATCATACAGTTTTTTTCTCTATTATTCAATAAAAAAGCAAAATCTGTTATACTATAAATAGCGTATAGCTAATGGCGTATGGCTTATGGTGGTACTCTGTCACCATTTATAAGCTATTAGCTATAAGCCTTCGGCTATATGCCATAAGCTATAAACAAAAAATATGCTTGAAGAAAATTTAACTAGTGCACCGCCAGTTGCTCCTGATAATACCAATGCTCCTCGTATGACGCAGAGCCAGGTTTTTGGCAAAAGCGAATTACTTGACGCCAACAAAATACTCCAGCAAATTTTGGGTATATCTGCTGGACAAGTAGTAGCTGACTTAGGTGGTGGTGGTGGCATGTTTGCTTTGGAATCTGCTCGCCTAGCCGGTGAACAAGGACAAGTTTATGTAGTTGATATTATGAAAAATACTTTGGCGGACATTGAATCCCAAGCCCGCATGGCTGGCCTACACAATATCAAAACTGTCTGGAGTAATTTGGAAATTGTCGGCGCCGCCAAGATAAAAGATGCCATTGCTGACTTTGCTCTGCTTACCAATGTGTTGTTTCAATCCAAAAAACACCGCGAAATCCTCAGCGAAGCTTATCGCCTGCTTAAAACCGGCGGCCTGCTTTTGATAATTGATTGGCGCGACACCAAGCCCGGCTTTACGCCACCCAGTGAACTGCAAGTTGACCCGCAAAACATCATTAATCAGGCCCAACAAATAGGCTACAACCTAATCCAGGATTTCCAAGCTGGCACTTATCACTTTGGCCTAATCTTTGTAAAACAATAACCAAAAATCAGGGTTGGCTTGACTTGCCTTGATTTTTTATTTAAGATTTAGCCAGTCTTAATTCAAGAAAAAAATAATACTTATGGATTTAAACAAACTCACCAACTTTCACTATCTCTTTAGCCCTTACCCTGATATGGGTTTTTCTTGGCTAATGCGCATAGTTTTACTAGTAATTTTTTTGGGAGCCATTGCCCTAGCCCTATTATCAGCCCGGCAAAATAAAAAAGCCTTAGGGCCTATTAAAAAAGTCTGGAAAAAATGGCAAGTCTGGGGTTGGACAACCGGAGCAATTGGCTTACTACTAATATTTTTCCGTGAAGTCAATGCTATTTATCTTAGCTCCCGCGGCTATTTGCTGATTTGGTTAGTGGCTGTAGCTATCTGGGCAATACTAATAATTATTTATTGGAAGAAAAAAGTTCCAGCCAAAAAAAAGCTAATCCAAGAACAAGAAGAATTTAATAAATGGCTACCTAAATCCGGACGGCGTTAAAATAACATTTTACATTTTTATAAAAACAGGCAAATCTTTGCTTGTTTTTATATGAACAAAAAAGCCTTAGGACAACACGGTGAAAATATTGCTCGCCACTATTATCAAAAACTAGGCTGGCAAACTATTGCCCAGAATTATTGGACGCGCTGTGGCGAGCTGGATTTGGTTTTGGAAAAAAATAGGCAAATCTTGGTAGTAGAAGTAAAGACTAGAACTAATGAAAGCTTTGGCTGGGCCGAAGAAAGTATAAGCCAAAAAAAACTAAATAATATATATAAAGCTTACGAACACCTATGGAGAAGAAAAGGCTTGAAACCAGATTATCAATTAGAAATTTGCGTTGTTCAAATAAATAAAAAACAAATCAGCGTTAGACGTTTACTTTTATAAGCCATTGACTAATTAGTCAAAAAGCGCTATATTATACAAGTAAGTTAGTTTACTACAGTAGACTAACTATTTTTTATTCCCCTTCGCCTAAATACCCACGATTTATCGTGGGAATGTCCAGCCTTCGTAGCCGAAGCGGCTACTTCGGCGGAGTAGGCACGGCGAAGTGAATCCTCCAAATCCGCCGACTGGCGGAGAAGGAGGGTATAGAGCTTCGGGGAATGAAATAAATAATTGAGAGATTTCGCACTTAAGTGCGAAATCATAAAAAGTATTTCATAAGTAACTATAAAATTCATGGCTACTAACAACCTATCAACAGCCATCAAACAAGTTTGCGACGAGAAAAACCTACCCATGGAAGCCGTCATTGGCGCTATTGAAGCCGCTCTAGCGGCCGCTTATCGCAAAGAGTTTGGTACTAAGAATCAGAACATCAAAGCAGTCTTTAATGCCGACAACGGCCAAACTGCTATTTTTGATGTTAAAACAGTAGTGGAAGATGTCGACCTTGAGGAAGAAGAAAAAGTTTGGGAAGAGCAAAGACTAAAAAAAGAAGGCGGAGAAGAAATTTCTGAAGACGACCAATTAAAAAGATTTAACCCCCGCACTGAGATAATGCTCTCGGAGGCCAGTACTATCAATCCTGACTATAAAATCGGTGATGTGATTGAAACTAAGCTGGAAGTGCCAGATGAATACGGCCGCATGGCCGCCCAAACCGCCAAACAAGTAATTGTTCAGAGGTTGCGCGAAGCTGAACGAGACCACATCTTTGATGAATACAAAGACAAGGAAGGCGAATTAGTCTTAGGCACTATTCAGCGTAAAGAAGGCCGCCGTATTATTATTGACTTAGGACAAGCTACTGGCATTTTGCCGCCTGAAGAACAAATTAGAAGCGAGGGTTACAATATTGGTGCCCGCCTTAACTTCTATATTGTGACGGTGCGCGTCGGTGGCAAAGGCCCAGAAATAATCTTATCGCGCACTCATCCTGAAATTGTCCGTGAGTTATTTGCTACCGAAGTACCAGAAATTGCCGCCGGTACAGTAGAAATAAAAAATATTGCCCGCGAAGCTGGCAATCGTTCCAAAATTGCTGTGACTGCCCATGAAGATAATATCGACCCAGTTGGCTCTTGCGTGGGACAAAAAGGCTCCCGCGTTCAAACTGTTATCAATGAATTGGGCGGAGAAAAAATTGATATTATTGAATGGAATAGTGACCCTAAAACTTTTATTGCTAATTCTCTAAGACCAGCTGAAATAGAAAATATAACTATTGACGAGGAGGCTAGAAGCGCTTCTGTTAAAGTAGCGGAAAGCCAACTGTCATTAGCGATTGGTCGCAGTGGGCAAAATGCCCGCTTAGCGGCCAAGCTAACTGGCTGGAAAATTGATATCATTTCCAGCACTGGTGGCGAAAAAACGCCCAATCCAAAAACAAGCAAAGAAGATACTCCTGAAACTACCGAAGAAATAATCGAAGAGACGCCAGCCACTAGTGATGAAGCTCCAGCCAAACCAAAGGCCAAAGCTAAAGCCACCAAAAAAACTACTAAAAAATAATTTTTATAAAATTAAAAAGCACTATGATGAATGTAAAATTATTAGCTATTTTAGCCGCCTTAGTCTCCATTATTTTTGGAGTGGTTTTGATCAAAAAAATCTTGGCCAAAGCTAGCGGTGATGAAAAAATGAAAGAGATTGCCCAGGCTATACAAACTGGAGCCAAGGCCTATCTTATTCGCCAATACAAAACCATTGCCTATATCGCTGTTGTACTATTTTTTGTCTTAGGCTTTACCATTGACTGGGGTACAGCCCTAGCCTTTGTTATCGGCGCCGGTTTGTCAGCCGCCGCTGGCATCATTGGCATGAATGTTTCGGTTCGTACCAATGTCCGTACAGCTGAAGCGGCCAAAACTAGCATCCAGGCGGCTATGAACTTAGCAGTCTTAGGTGGGGCTGTCACTGGCATGCTAGTAGTCGGCCTGGCTCTACTCGGCGTGGCTGGCCTATATAGTTTGCCGTTCATTACAGTCAAACATTTGATTGGACTGGGTTTTGGCGGTAGTTTAATTTCAGTCTTTGCCCGACTGGGTGGTGGTATCTTTACCAAAGCGGCTGATGTTGGTGCTGACTTGGTTGGCAAAGTAGAAGCTGGCATCCCAGAAGATGATCCTAGAAACCCAGCGGTTATTGCTGACAACGTCGGCGATAATGTCGGTGACTGCGCTGGTATGGCCGCTGATTTATTTGAAACCTATGCTGTCACTCTAGTGGCCGCTATGTTACTTGGCACCCTGACCTTTAAAGACGTAGATAATGCCGTGCTTTACCCCATCGCCCTAGGCGCTGTGTCTATCTTTGCTTCTATTATTGGTTTATTTTTTATCAAATTATCAAAAAATAAAACTGTAGAGGAAATCACTAAGAGTGGTGGCATTATGAAAGCTCTGTACAAAGGACTAATTGCGGCCGGAGTATTGGCTATGATTGGTTTCTACTTTGTTACTAAAGCTATGATGTCCGATCTCATTAGTGAAAAATATACTCACATTTATTATGCTAGCTTGGTTGGCCTAGTGGTCACTGGCTTTATTGTCTGGATAACTGAATATTATACTTCTACAAAATACAAACCAGTCAGATCCATTGCCAAAGCGTCAGAGACTGGCCATGGTACCAATGTTATTCAGGGGTTAGCCGTGTCTATGAAAGCCACTGCTTGGCCCGTAATAGTCATTGTAGCTGGCATCCTGGCAGCTTACTATTTTGCCGGTCTTTACGGCATTGCTGTTGCGGCTATGAGCATGCTCAGTTTAGCTGGCATCATTGTCACTATTGACGCTTATGGTCCAATCACTGACAATGCTGGTGGTATTGCTGAGATGGCTGGCCTGCCAGAAGAAGTAAGAAATATCACTGATCCATTAGACGCTGTTGGTAATACCACCAAGGCTGTTACCAAAGGCTATGCTATTGCTTCAGCCGGACTAGCCGCCTTAGTGCTATTTGCCGCTTATACTGAGGAACTTGTGGCCGCTGGCAAAGATATTGTTTTTACATTAAACGACCCCTATGTCTTAGCTGGTCTATTTATAGGCGGCTTATTACCATATCTATTTGGCGCCCTATCTATGGAAGCAGTTGGTAAAACTGCTGGCTACATTGTTCAAGAAGTGCGCCAACAATTTAAAGAAAAGCCTGGTATTATGACTGGCACTGACAAACCAGATTACACCAAAGCTGTAGATATAGTCACCAAAGGCGCTCTCAAGCAAATGATTGTGCCTGCCTTAATTCCTGTTTTTGCTCCAGTCTTAATAATGCTCATATTTAGAGACAATGGCTGGCAAGTTTTGGGTGGCACACTAGTTGGCAGTATTGTCACCGGCATATTTTTAGCTATTTCTATGACTTCCGGCGGCGGCGCTTGGGATAATGCCAAAAAATATATTGAGAGCGGACATTTTGGTGGCAAGGGATCTGATGCTCACAAAGCGGCCGTCACTGGCGACACAGTTGGTGATCCTTACAAAGACACCGCTGGGCCAGCTATTAATCCCATGATCAAAATTCTCAATGTTGTAGCTTTACTACTCATTGCTATCTTATTGTAAAAAATAATATTTATGCAAGTTACTAAAAAAGATTTGGATAATGGCCAAGTTGAACTCACTATTGAAGTGACGGTAGAAGAAATGAAGCCTCACTTAGATAAAGCCTCCACGCGCTTATCTAAGGCCAATAAAATCCCGGGATTTCGTCCAGGCAAAGCGCCAGCTGATATGATCAAAAACCAATTTGGCGAAATGACTGTATATCAAGAAGCTAGCAATGATATTATTAGCGATTCTTTCTACAAAGCAGTTAAACAAGAAAATCTGCAGACTATTGGCCAGCCAGAAATAAAACTAGAAAAAATGGCTCCCAATAACAACATAGTTTATACTGCTACTGTCTCATTGCTACCATCTGTCACTTTGGGCAAATGGACTGAAGCTAGCCTTAAAAAAAATGATGTTACTGCTACTCCTGAGGAAATAGACAAAACTCTTGGGCAACTACAAAACATGAATGTCAAAGAAACAGTGGTGGCTAGAGCGGCTAAAACCGGCGACAAGGTAGAGGTTGACTTTGAAGTCTTGATAAACAAAGCAGTAATTGAAGGTGGCAAGAGCTACAAATATCCTGTGATTCTAGGTGAGGGCCACATGATCCCTGGCTTTGAAAATAAATTATTTGACCACAAGGCCAATGATGAGATGGAATTTGAGCTCACTTTTCCTGAAAAATATTTTCAAAAAAATCTAGCTAACAAATTAGCAACTTTCAAAGTTAAGGTAGTAGCTATCTATGAAAGAGAGCTGCCAGCTATAGATGATGAGCTAGCCAAAAAACTCGGCTTTGATGATATGACCAAACTCAAAGACAAGCTAACAGCCAACATCACCGAAGACAAAACTGCCAAAGAGGAAGATAGAGTTACCAATGAAGCTATCAAATCCATAATTGCCACGGCTACTATTAGCTCTATACCAGAAAACTTGATTGACCATGAAATCCACAAAATGATTCATGAGCTAGAGTATAGCATCAATGCCCAGGGCCTAGATCTGCCTAGCTATCTAACATCCATCAATAAAACCCATGATGATTTACACAAAGATTTTCATGATCAAGCACTAGAAAGAGTAAAAGCGGCTTTGATCTTAAGAGAACTTGCTAAAGAAGAAAAAATTGATGTCAGTGAAGAAGAGCTAGAAAAGGAATTAGCCCGTCAAGCTGAAGCTTATGGCAACAACGAAGAAGCCCAAAAAAATCTCAAAGATCCCAACTACCGCCATTACCTCAGCAATTACCTGACCAACCAAAAAGTCATAAAATTCATTACTGATAAAATTGTAAAATAAGCTATTCTAAACCCGTCCCGAGCGTAGCCGAGGGGCGGGTTTATTTTTATCCCTGTTTCTGCTAAGCTGAAATAACTACCAAAAATATATGTCTAACCCTAAAACACCCGAAAAAATTAATGAGCACCAGCCCTTAGCTGACCGCCTGCGGCCTAGTGGGTTAGGTGAGTTTTCCGGACAAGAGCATATCTTGGGGTCAGGCAAAATCCTAGAGCAAATGATCAAAAACCAAAACATCAGCTCCTTGATATTTTGGGGCCCACCCGGAGTTGGCAAAACTACTTTGGCCAATGTCATTAGCCAAGAGCTCCAGGCCAGGTTTGTGGCGAGCAGTGCTGTACTCATTGGCGTAGCAGATATTAAAAAAATTGCCGAAGATGCCCGACAGGATCTTAATTTTTTCAAACAAAAAACTATTTTATTTTTAGATGAAATCCATCGCTTCAACAAAGCCCAACAAGATGTGCTTTTGCCTTATGTAGAGCAAGGCATACTGACCCTCATTGGCGCCACCACAGAAAATCCATCTTTTTCCATAAACTCCGCCTTGCTGTCCCGTTGCCGCGTTTTAGTTTTAAAATCTTTAACTGCCAGTGATTTAAAAAAAATATTAGATAGAGCTCTAACTGATAAACAAAAAGGCTTGGGTGAGCAAAATATAAAATTAACGGCTGAAGCTGAAAAACTGCTCCTAAGCTTTGCCGGCGGTGATGCTCGGCGGCTCATTATTGCTTTAGAAATCGCCAGTGGAAGTAAAAATAAAACTACTCTTGATGAAACTGCTATTAAAGAAGCTATACAGAGTTCTATAATGTATTATGACAAAGAAGGCGAAGAACATTATAATATTATTTCAGCTCTGCACAAATGTTTGCGTGATTCTGACCCGCACGCCGCTTTGTACTGGCTAGCCCGCATGCTAGAGGCTGGCGAAGATCCTCTTTATGTTGCTCGCCGTCTTATTCGCTTTGC
>Ga0074199_1002557_pt1 | contig 10584 bp, 9 predicted proteins | sample EPASupsiteSAE347_FD_64528 | JGI IMG/M metagenome (GOLD analysis project Ga0074199, IMG submission 64528) | Bioremediated contaminated groundwater from EPA Superfund site, New Mexico - Sample SAE3-47 | ecosystem: Environmental > Aquatic > Deep subsurface > Groundwater > Contaminated ...
TATGAAGCGCCGGTAAATATCGCATGGTCAATGAGAAACCGCTCGCCGTTAGTAAGAATCCCGGCGGTGCGCGGTGAAGCGACAAGAGTTGAACTGCGGTCTCCCGATCCGTCGTGTAACCCCTATCTCGCGCTCGGCGTGATGTTAAAAGCCGGGCTTGACGGCATAAAAAATAAAATTAAACCGGGCGCGCCGGTAAACAAAAACGTATATGAGATGACGGATGAAGAAAGGGCGAAAGAAGGCATATTAGCCCTGCCGGGAACATTAAAAGAAGCAATTGACTGCTTCCGCCAGGATAAACTTATGCAGGAAGCGCTCGGTAAACATATCACAAACCAGCTGATAGACGCAAAATTGACCGAACGATACCTTTACCACGCGTGCGTTCACGAATGGGAAAAGGAAAGATACTTGGCAGTATTTTAAAAGCAGGGGCTGGGGACTGGGGACTAGTCGCTGGTGAATTGAAGAATTTTTTGTCACAGACAAAAAATTCCACATTTAACCAGTCCCTAGCAACTAGCCACTAGTCCCTATAACTCCGAAGGAGTTTTTTATGTGCGGAATAGTCGGATATATAGGCAAAAAAGATGTAGTGCGTATTCTAATTGACGGGCTTAAAAAGCTTGAATACCGCGGATATGATTCTGCCGGCATCGCGCTTTTGGTAGAAGGCAATAAAATCCGTGAAAGAAAAAGTTTAGGCAAGCTCGTAGAGCTTGAAAAACTTTTGTCGCGTAAACCAATTTATGGAAAAACCGGCATAGGGCACACGCGCTGGGCAACGCACGGCAAACCGTCGGACATGAACGCGCATCCTCACATGGATTGCACCGGAAAAATCGCGGTGGTTCATAACGGCATCATTGAAAACTTTTTAACGCTTAAAGAAAAACTTGAAAAAAAAGGGCATAAGTTTAAATCCGAAACCGATACCGAAGTTTTAGCCCATCTTATAGAAGATAATTATAAAGATAACCTTGAGACAGCCGTTAAAGCGGCGCTGCGGTTAGTGAAGGGTTCTTATGCCATCGGCGTCATAAGCGTTTACGAACCGGATAAAATAATAGCCGCAAGAAAAGATTCTCCGCTTATAATCGGTTTGGGTGACGGCGAAAATTATATCGGCTCTGATATCCCCGCTTTTTTAAACCACACGAAACGCGCGCTTTTATTATATGACGAAGAAGTCGCCGTAATAACAAAAGAAAAAGTTTCAATAACAACTCTTGACGGCAAAAAAATAAACAGAAAAAGTTTTACCGTAGCATGGTCTAATGAACAGGCATCAAAGGGCGGCTATAAGCATTTTATGTTAAAGGAAATTTTTGAGCAGCCCAAGATTGTGTCGGAGACTCTTTCGGGTCGGCTAAAAGAAGATAAAAATGTCACGCTTGAGCATGTTAAAATAGACGCCAGGAGATTAAAAAGAATAAACAAAATTGTGATCTCCGCCTGCGGCACGGCATATCACGCGGCCTTAACGGGTAAATATATAATTGAAGAAATATCAAAAATACCGTGCGAAGTGGACCTCGCGTCCGAATTTAGATATAGAAACCCTATCATTGATAAAAAAACATTATTCATCGCGATAAGCCAGTCAGGCGAGACGGCTGACACTTTAGCGGCGCTGCGGTTAGCCAAAAAAATGAAAGCGTACACTTTGGCCGTATGTAATGTCATGGGAAGCACGCTTTCTCGCGAAGCCGACGACACATTATATACAAGAGCCGGCATTGAAATCGGCGTCGCCGCCACGAAAACATTTATTGCTCAGCTAATAGCGCTTTATCTTCTGGCGTTTTTATTCGCGCAGGAGACAGGAATAAAATATGATAAAAAATATCTTAAGGAAATGTATCACCTGCCGAATTTAATTGAGAAAATATTGGCCAATCACGCTGAAATAAAACTCTGGGCAAAAAAATTCCACAAGTGTTTTAACTTTTTATATTTAGGGAGAGGCCTAAATTATCCGGTTGCCCTTGAAGGCGCGTTAAAGCTCAAGGAAATATCTTATATCCACGCCGAGGGCTATGCCGCGGGAGAGATGAAGCACGGGCCGATAGCATTAATAGATAAAGCAGTTGCGGTCGTTGGGCTTTTAACGCAAAATCCCACTTATGATAAAACGGTAAGCAACATAAAAGAAGTAAACGCGAGAGGCGGAGTGCTTCTTGCGCTGGCAACGGAAGGCGATAAGATCATAAAAAATCTTGCCGACCATATTTATCACCTGCCGAAAACAATGCATATTTTTGACCCGATTATAAACACAATTCCGTTACAGCTTTTGGCATATTATATTTCGGACATGAAAAAATGCGATGTGGACCAGCCGAGGAATCTTGCCAAGAGCGTGACGGTGGAATAGAAATAGGGACTAGGGACTGGTGGCTGGGGACTAGTTCAAGGTAAAGACCTTTAATCACTAAATTAAAGGTCTTTTGTTATATAAGGATCAAAAAGCTTGCCCTCGCGGAAGCGGGGGTTAGCTGGGGTCGATACCTTAGAAAATTCAGTTTTCTGAAAGAAAAGTGAATTTTCAAGGTTTGACCCCATGTGTTACGCGGTTTCGTAGCAGCGGACATTCATGTCCGCCCCCGCATGAGGCACAAAATGTTAACAAGTTTGTAACAAAAAGTTAACATTTTGTTAACATAAATCCATTGTGTGTGTGTGTGTTAAAATTGATATATGAACCGGTAGTGGACAGAAGAAAAGTAGGCAGTAGGCAGAAATCAGTAAGCTGGTAGCCGCGGGGCTTTAGCCCGCGCAATGACAAAACCCGTAGTAGTGGACACGGACATCGTTCTGTCCCACAAAACAAAATAAATTATGGAGGGAAATGATGGGTGAAAATTTAAGCAATGTGAGTCCTGCCAGAATTAATGATTTAGTTAACAAACTAGACGGGAAATACAGCGACGAAGCAACTAGAAAATTAATAATTATAGGGCAGACCAAACAACGAAAACATGAACTCATAACTATTCTTGAAGAAAAAAAGAAAACATTTAATGAGATAATAAGGCGCCTTGATCGTGATAATTCTAACCCCTGTACGTTTGGTATGGTTGCAGAGGGATATGAAGATGAGAAAAGACGTTACTTTTTACTAATAAACGAAATTGACCATATAGCAGAGAAAACAAAAAAATCCAGATAATGCTATTTTGATATTTACTGCTTAATAATCCGCAGGGGCATGCCATCCTTCGACAAGCTCAGGACAAGTTGGCATGCCCCTACATTTTTTTCTGCGTGCTCTATCAACTTGCAGTTTTGGGGCCTGACCCTAAAACTGCAAGTTGCATTTCTCTGCGTGCTCTGCGCGCAAGCGGGGATCTGTTTTTATTCATCAAAAATCGAATTGTTTTTGCGGGTTTTCAGTTTTTATAAGGTTAACAATCACATCTACAAATTCATCCGCGCGGCCCAAAGCGTTTGCCGCTTCCGTTTTGGAAATAGATATTGTTACTTCATATATGAATATATTTCTCTTTTTTCTCATATTGTCATAATAGTTAATCAGGTTTCTGTATTTCTCGCCCAAAACAACCGAAACAAAATCAACAACGGTCCTGTGCTGATAGCCGTCAGACGGGCGAAAGCCCTTTAACTGCATCAATGCCCTGCCCGCGTGCAGCATCGCGGCATAAGCTATTGTAAATGATATGCCCTCGTCTATATCCAAATTTGCCTTTGCCGTTTTCAAGTCCTTATAAGACCTTTTGATCATTTTTTCAACGGCGTCAAAGTTTATTTTTTGTTTTTTTATATAACCTTTTTGAAGATAACTGTTTACAAAATTTTCATAATTCATTTATGTCCCCCGCTAAAAACACTTTTTTGTTTTTAATCAAGTCCATGATAAACGGTTCTTTTTCTTTCTTTTTGTTCTTAAAATCTTCTTTGCCGTATAAACTGTAATTAATTTCCCTGTCTAATTTATCTTCTATTTTTCTTATAATTTCCACTAATTTATTTTCATCGGGATTGCCTATTATAAATAAATCTATGTCGCTTGCGGAAGATTCCTCGCCCTTAGCGAATGAACCGTAAATAAAAGCCATTTCTATGCCTGTTATTTTTTTTAGCTCATGCCTTAATATTTCTTCAACGCCTATTGTCTTAAAAACGATGCTTTTTATTTCTTTAAATAATGGATGTTTTTTGTTTAAAAAATAATAAACTAAATTCGCTTCCTTGCGCGAATAAATAATATCATTACTTTCGAGGCCTTTAAGCTCTTTTCTTAAGTTTCCGGCGGAAAAATTTAATAACCGCTCCAACTGCCGGACATAAAACTTTTTATCAACATTCGCGAACCAAAGCGCGAATAGATCTCTTCTTAACTTCGATTTTTGTATTCCTAAAATATCCCACATATTGTACTCCAATTACAATACAATTGTATTATAATTAGAGTACACTGTCAAGCATGAAATGTTAACAAAAAGTTAACTGGGGTCGATACCTTAGAAAATTCAGTTTTCTGAAAGAAAAGTGAATTTTCAAGGTTTGACCCCAAATCCTAAAGAGCACTGCATTTTTTTTCTCTGCGTCTTCTTTCAAATCACAAGGGGCGGCCTAACAGGCCGCCCCTACATTTTAAATAAAAAAATCCCGCGGAGGTGGGCGTATGCAATACGCCCCTACACGGGATATTTTTTATGAACGCAACCTTGTCCCCGCGCAAGCGGGGATCTGTTTTATTATACTGCGCTTCTCAAGAACTTGCCAGCTTTGAAATAAGGAACTGTTCTGGCTTTTATCTTGATCGTTTCGCCGGTTCTTGGGTTTCTGCCGGTTCTTGCCGATCTTTTCTTTGTTGAGAATTCGCCGAAAGGTATCAATCTGACAGGTCTACCCTGTTTTAGATTGTATCTTACGCCTTCGATGAAAGTATTGAGAGCTTTTTCAGCGTCTCTTTTGGAAAGCTTCGCCTTGTCAGCGATGTAATTGATCATGTCCTGCTTTCCCCATGTTTTTGCCTTTGCCATTTCACTTCACCTCCTCTCACTTTATGCTTGGTGTCTTGCAACACCTTGATATATGTGTACTCTATTTTTCTATGAGCATTTTAAAAATCCTCTTTTTCCCGCCGAATATAGAAAAAATTTTTTTAGATATTAAAAAATCCTTATTTAGCAACGATTTCCCGATAACAGCATCGCAAAATTTACAAGACAAATTCCGTAAAACATAACTATAGCAAATTGTTTGTCTGCGGGTCAGGCACATAACAAGTTTATATGGGGACTGTCCCGATCAGTGATCAGCCTGTGGACTGTCCCCATTAAACTTGTAAAGCCAGTCCCCCGTTCTGTTTTTTAAAAAATTAAAAAAAGGATATTTTAAATGTATTAAAGAAAAACTGTTTGAAATTTTTTGTAAAAAATTTTTATTACTTGGTTTCCTTAAGCTTGCTGTGGAAACCAAGTAATGGGGTTCCAAGGGGTGTGCCCCTTGGTGTTTACGCGGATGTTCCGCGTAAACAGGGGAGCAGTGAGCATTCGCGAACGCTGAGGGGCGTGGCTGCGCCCCTTAGAAAATGGCGAGCGTAAGTGAGCAATTTTTGCGAAGGAGTGTGAAATTTTGAACAATCAACCTTTCCTAAGATACAAATACAGAAACGGCATGTTCGCGTGGGTGCTGCAAAGATTAAGCGGAGCGTGCATAGCGTTTTATCTCATAGCGCATTTATTCGTGACAAGCACCTTGACCGGCAAGATGCCGATAACCTTTGACCGGCTTATGGAAATAATGGATAAGCCGTATGTCAAGGCGCTTGAAATTTGTTTAATCGGCGTCGTGATGTACCACGCGTTAAACGGCATAAAGCTTGCTCTTCTTAATTTCGGCGTGCCGACCAAATATCACAAAGTACTTTTTTGGGTTCTTATGATAATAGGAATAATTCTTTTCTCGTACAGCTGGTACGTATTATTTCCATGGAATAAAATAATGAGCGCGGGCTAAAGCCCCGCGGCTACCAATCTAAAAATTTGTTAAAGAGGTAATATTTATGAATAAAATTAAAGCAAGTAGAGCCCAAGGCATATTTTGGGGCGTACAGCTTTTGTCCGGCATCTTTCTTCTTATAGTATTAGGCGTTCATTTTTGGGCGCTTCATTTTAACACGGGAAACCAGGCGCTGTCATATCAACTTATCTTAAGCCGGCTTTCAAGCCCGGCATGGAAAGTTTTTGACACTGTATTTTTAGCGCTTGTTTTATATCACGCGTTAAACGGAGTGCGCGCGATAATATTGGATTTCAATGTAAGTAAAGCCATGCGGGGCCTTCTTTTCTGGTTATGTGTAATGGTAGCAATCGCGTGTTTTATTTTCGGACTTAACACAATCAATTCAGTAATGTAAAATCAGGGACTGAGGACTGGGGACTAGGGGCTAGTTGAATGTAGAATTTTTTGTCAACAGACAAAAAATTCGTCAATCCACCAGCGACCAGTCCCCAACCACCAGCCACTAAAGGGAGATAACAAATGAACGATATTATTAAACACGATGTGATTATTATAGGCGGGGGCCTTGCCGGCATGAGAGCCGCGCTGGAAGTTTGCGACAATCACGATGTGGCAATCGTCACAAAAGTGCATCCCGTGCGTTCACATTCTGGCGCCGCTCAGGGTGGAATCGCCGCCTCTTTAGGAAACACATCTGAAGATGATTATGAAAAACATATGTTTGACACCGTAAAAGGAAGCGATTACCTCGGCGACCAGGACGCTATAGAAATTTTAGTAAAAGAAGCTCCGGAAAACATCATTGAGCTTGAACATTTCGGAACGCCGTTTTCAAGATTAGATACCGGCAAGATAGCCCAACGCCCGTTCGGCGGCCACAGCGAACCGCGCGCCTGCTACGCGGCAGACATTACAGGCCATGTGCTTCTTCATAATTTATATGAACAAATCGTAAAAAAGGGTGTTAAAATATATTCGGAATTTTATGTGCTTGACATAATACTTGAAGATAATATCTGCAGGGGACTTGTGGCGTTTGACCTTACAACGGGCAAACTTCACACATTTCACAGTAAAGCCGTAATGTTCGCGACCGGCGGCTACGGCAGGGCGTTCCGCATAACTTCAAACGCGCACGCCAATACCGGTGACGGATTAAGCATCGTGTATCACGCGGGCTTACCGATAGAAGACATGGAATTTGTTCAGTTTCACCCCACGGGACTTTACCAGCAGGGCATACTCGTAACCGAGGGCGCGAGAGGCGAAGGCGGGTATCTTATAAATAAAGACGGCGAACGCTTCATGAAACGCTACGCGCCGAACATGATGGAAATAGCTCCGCGCGACATAGTCTCGCGCTCAATACAAACCGAGATAAACGAAGGCCGCGGCATAGACGGCAAGGACTATGTTCACCTTGATATAAGGCATCTGGGAAAAGAAAAAATAATGACACTTCTGCCGCAGATTCACGAGCTTGCGCTTGACTTTGTCGGCGTTGACTGCATTGAAGCGCCCATCCCTATACAACCCACGGCGCATTACTCAATGGGCGGGATACCGGTAAACATAGACGGCAATGTGATATGCGACGAAAACGAAACAAAGGTAACCGGCCTTTACGCCGCCGGCGAATGTTCGTGCGTATCGGTACACGGAGCGAACCGCCTGGGATGCAACTCTCTTCTTGAAGCGGTCGTCTACGGAAGAAGAACCGGCAAGTTCATGAATGAATTTTTAAAAACCGCGAAACACGAAAAACTGCCGGAAAAACCAACAGAAAAAATAGAAGAAAAAATATCAAAACTTTTAAATACAACAGGCAACGAATCGCCTGCTAAAATACGCGAAGAACTGCAGGAAATAATGTTCAGGAAATGCGGCGTTTACAGAACTGAAGTCGACCTTAAGGACTGTCTGCAGACAGTTAAAAAACTGCAAGAGCGTTTTAAAAACGTAAAAATAGAAGATCATACAAGAACATACAATACCGACCTTATAGAAACGATAGAATTAAGCCACCTGCTTGATTTTTCTGAAGTCATCGTGCAGGGCGCGTTAAGCCGGACCGAATCGCGCGGCGGCCATTCAAGAGTTGATTTTCCGAAAAGAGATGACGCAAACTGGCTTAAACACACATTTGCGTTTAGAACGGAAAACGGCCCGCGGTTTACATACAAACCGGTTAAGATAACTAAGTTCCAACCGCAGGAGAGAAAATATTAGGAACGCACCCTCGTCCAATGTAGAATTTTTTGGGGTAAACCCAAAAAATTCATCCACAAACGAGCGACGAGCGACGAATAATGGAGGCAACATGGAAGTAACATTTAAAATTCACAGATTCAATCCCGAAAAAGATGAAAAACCTTATTATAAGGAATACACGGTTGAAGTACAGAAAGGCGTAACGGTACTTGACTGCCTAAACCAGATAAAATGGTATCAGGACGGAACGCTTGCCTATAGAAGAAGCTGTAGAAGCGCCATATGCGGATCCTGCGCGATGACAATAAACGGCATTAACCGGCTGGCATGCAAAACACAGGTGCTTCATCTTAAATCAAATACAATTACTGTTGAACCACTGCCGAAATTCCGGCTGATACGCGACCTTATTGTTGACATGGATTCATTCTTTGAAAAACTGGAAAAAACAAAACCATATCTTATAACCCATACTCCCGCCCCCGAAAAAGAATATTACCAGTCGCCTGAAGACAGAAAAAAAATTGATGATCCGATTAACTGCATAATGTGCGGCGCCTGCACAACATCCTGCCCTACTACATGGACTAACAATGATTATTTAGGCCCCGCGGCGTTTAATAAGGCGTACAGATTTGTGGCAGATTCCCGCGATGAAGGAAAAGAAGAACATCTTGACGCGGTAAACGACGAGAACTCCGGAATATGGAGATGCCACACGATAACAAACTGCTTTGACGCGTGCCCGAAGAAAATAGACATAACAAAATATATCGGAAAACTTAAGATGAAATTGGCAAGCTTTTAGTGATCATTAAATGACTTTACAAGAATGAGCACGGGATAATTTATTCCGCCCATCGGAAATGTTATTATATTCACTTTTTTTGTCTGCCCCGCCCTTATCTTATATTTTCCCAGCAAAACTTCGTTAGGAAAACGAATTGTCTCTGACAGAACCACCAGTTTTCCGTCAAGAAGAAGAACCGCTCTCGCGGGGCCCGCGCGCGCCTGAAGAAGAATTTGGCACTCTTTTTCATAATCTTTATCATTTATAAGCGAGATATCCACATTATAAAACGCGCCATAATTACCGTAACATGGTTCCCCGCCGTCTATTTCTTTTAAAAACGGAGCCGCCCCTATATCAATAAACGCGTACTCCTCGCCCAGATAATGCTCATAACTAAGTTTTAAATCCGGGTCCGCGAATGTGCCTCTGGGATGAACAAGCTTTCCCTCGGATAATTCCCGGTTCTGATAATTTGAATGTTTGTATGTCGAAGACTGAACAATAACTTTTGGCAAAGACCCCTTTATTACCTGAAAATTAACAAGCCCGCCCACAATCTCTCCGGGGTTAAGGCTTGTTTCAATTACATTTGAATATGTGTGAGGCATTACTTCTACAACATAACCATTGCGGGCAAGAAGCGCCCTGAAGAAATTTTCTCCACCGTAAAATCCCGCGTAAAGCTCGTTAGAATCCAACGCGTAACCTTTTATTATATAAACAAAACTACTTTCGTCCGTATCGTTTATAAGGCGTATTTCAAGCTTTCTTTTATTGCTGTATTCATAACATTTATGGTGAAAAAGCAGCCTGTGGGCGCCTAAATCGCGGATCTGGCCGTCAAACAGTTTTCCGTTATTGACTATCGTTTCCGGCCTGTCGCTGGCAAATAAATAAGTTGTCCTGTTGAGCGCTATAGGCGTATTTTCTATCTGAACATATACGCTTTTACTTGCCTTTATAAATCCGGGGCCCGAAAGAGTTACCGGAATATTAATTACTTTGCTCTTATAAGAGTATATCGCGCCTAAGCTGTTTATTGAATTTTTATTTATGTTTACGTTTACCCTATGTTTTGCTTCTATTTTGTTCATAAGGTTTGCCTGCACCGCGGCCTTTACGATAGCCGCCGGAGCGGGGTTTCCGGTAACAACAACTCTTATGCTGTCGGGAATATTTCCGGCCGATTCTCTGACAATAACAATAATCTGTTTTTTAACCGGCGGATAAATAAAATTTATCTTTGTGTCTCCGCAGGCAAGCCCGTTTATTTCAATAAAATTTTCCGTTTTTGCTCCGATGCTGATAACTGATCCGTTGTACTTTTCGAGTGTGTATTTATCATCCGTAAGCCCGGTAATTTGTATTCTCGCGCTTTTGCCTCTCTGTATAACAATTATGTTCTCGGAAAATTTTATGTCCGGCAGTGTGCCGAGCGCGGTTTTTAAATTCTCGGCATATTCCTTCGCCGTATTAAAATACGAATAATCGTCCACGCCTAACTCTTTTCCGTTAACCGTAAATAAAATGTCTTTATCCGTCTTAATAATGGCTTCTTTTGTTCCTAAAACACATTTAATCTC
>Ga0074199_1002562_pt1 | contig 10560 bp, 6 predicted proteins | sample EPASupsiteSAE347_FD_64528 | JGI IMG/M metagenome (GOLD analysis project Ga0074199, IMG submission 64528) | Bioremediated contaminated groundwater from EPA Superfund site, New Mexico - Sample SAE3-47 | ecosystem: Environmental > Aquatic > Deep subsurface > Groundwater > Contaminated ...
AGCGAGGCTAGATATAAATTATTTAATGGTGTCTTAAATAAATCAGCTAGTATTATTGGTGAAAAGGGTAAAGATAACAAATATAGCGGTGGTGAATATAGTAAACTTATTGCACAGGAAAAATATTTAGAAGCGCTTGGTTTAATGTATGGCGCAATTAAATATGCTGATGGCGCTGATGCGAGCTTTAGACAGATTATAGATAATCTGCCACCTGCTACCAGCGGCGGTACGTCAAGTACAGGCGGCGGCACACCGAGCACAGGCGGCGGCACAACAGGGTCTGGCGGCGGCACGCCGAGCACAGGCGGCGGCACGCCAAGTACAGGCGGAACTGGCGGGACAAATCCAACAAATCCGCCCGGCGATACTCCTCCTGCGAAGATAGGGCGCAAATATGTTCTAATGGTCGGGATAAACGATTATGTAGATGAAGCTGTAACTGACCTTGATTGTTGCGAAAACGACGCTAACGGACTAAATCAATGCTTAGGAAGTAAGTGGAAAGACGCAAAAAAAGAAATTCTTTTAAGCAGGGCGGCTACAAAAAAAGAAATAAGAAAGTGGTTTGAGAATTTACAAAAAGAAAATCTTCAACCCGAAGACGAGGTTCTTTTCATGTTTTCCGGCCACGGCACAAATGACGGAAAAAACGGATACCTCTGCCCCGCGGATTTAAATACAAATGACTCGGATGTATTTGAAAATTCGCTAATAAGCGGAAAAGAGCTTGCCGATTGGCGTAAAGGACTAGGTTCTGCTACTACCATATTTGTGATAGATTCATGTTTCTCCGGCAGAATAATTAGCAATTTTAAAGCGGCTGACGGCAAACGCGGCAAAATAAAGTTCTTGCCGATGAAGTTAAGTAAGAGCAATTTTAATCAAGATGAGTTTCGTAAAAAAATCGCCGATAGCGGTTCCGCTGAAAAATCCGTTAAACCGGCAAATCCAACTATTATACTTACAGCTTCCAGCGGTACTCAAAACAGCGAAGAAGATCGGAGTTTTATTGCTGAAGGCGTAAAAGATGAGCATGGAAAACAAATGGTAGGGCAGGGCGTCTTTATAGGATGGCTTGAGAGAGCGCTTGGCGCCGGTGATAATATGGGCAAGGCAGATAAAGACAAAGATCAAGATGTTTCTATCAAAGAGGGCTTTGAACACTCAGAAAAGGGCATTAAGGATGACGGTTACGAACAAAGCCCGCAGTTATATTGCCCACCCGGTTATTCTGATTGGAATATAAAGGGCATTAACGAAAAAGCTGAAGCTGATGTTTCTCCGCAAATAGCGGATCGCGAACGGGACTATGTTAGATTAGAAAAAAAACATAAACCCAAAAAAGTTAATGAGGGCGAAAAACCCGTAAAAACCGGTAAGATCTTTGTTCTTTCAATAGGCATTAACAATTACTCGGACTATGGGGGAGGTTATGGAACTCCACCGGAGCTTAACTTCTGTGTCGATGACGCCGAAGATATGGGAGAAGCTCTGCAGAGCTCCATCTGCCCGCCTGAAAATGTTAAGGTGCTTAAGAATGATCAGGCAACATGGACAAATGTGCGGGCTCAGGTTGAAGCCATAAAAGCAAAAATGGGCCCAGATGACAAATTTATATTTTATTTCTCCGGCCATGGCACGAATGACAATGGAGATGGCCGGATATGTTTGTATGATCAAATGGTCAGCGGAAAACAGCTTGGCGATGATCTGAGAGACAAAGTTGGCAGTAATGAAGTTGTTTTTATTTTTGATTCATGCCAGATTGGAGCCATGATAGGGAAAGGCGCTCTGGCAAAAAAAGAAAACGCCGTTAAAGCCGAAGGCGTGAAATATTTTAAACACCGCAGATCCAGAGATAATTTTAAAAAGGCTCAATATAAAATGGTAGAAAGCCTGGTAATCTCGAAAGGAGGCATCGCGAGGCCGAATACATTTGTATTTACATCCTGCAGAGGAGACGAATATAGTATTGAGAGCTCGGATTTTGGAGGCGGGCACGGCGCGTTTACATCCGCGCTGCTGCAGGTCTTGACGGAAAAAAGAACTAATGGAAGTTACATCGCCGATTATATAAGAGATAATAATCTTTCGATGCTAGAAATAGTAGGTGGCGCTTTGGTGCGAACGAAAATCATAACCAGAGATAAAGAGACAAAGAGAGCAAGCCAGCATCCCCAGTATGTTTATGATAACAATGTTATCATAAAATAGCATTTAGCGTATGGTATAATAACCCGTAGGGGACGAACAATGTTCGTCCCCATATTATTTTCAAAGGAAAATTTGCCAATTGACAGAATCTTTATTACAAAAGTCACAATTCTAATAAAAAAGCAATATTTGTCGAACATTCGGAACTCCTAACCCGAATTTAGACAAATATTTGTTTGCCGAAATTGTAAAAAATCTATAATTACAGGAATAATAAAAAATAAAATAGAATTAATAAAGGGACTGGGGACTAGTTGCTAGGGACTGGTTCAAGGATAAATGTCTTGCAGACATTTTTTTGATTTTTTGGGGGACAGTATGATTAAAAATTTTAGGGATTTAGAAATTTGGCAGAAAGGCATGGAAATTGTTGAAGATGTATATAAATTGACGGAAAAATATCCTTCTAAAGAACAATTTGGATTAAAAATTCAAACCCAAAATTCTGCTGTTTCTATACCATCGAATATAGCCGAAGGATTTAATAGGTTCTATATTAAAGAATATAAAAGATTTTTGTTCATATCATTAGGTTCGTGCGGTGAGCTTGAAACTCAACTTGAAATAGCCGCCAGATTAAAATACATAGCTGAATTTGAAAAAGAGATTATAATAAACAAAGTTGTAATTGAATCTAAAATGTTAAACAGCTTAATAAACAAACTTAAATAAAGGGGGCTGTCCCAAAAGTCAGATAATATATGGTAGCCGCAAGCTTTAGCTTGCGCTATATATTGCGCAGGCTAAAGCCTGCGGCTACCTTTTGGGACAGCCCCTTCCAAGGACTAGTTACTAGCCCCCAGTCCCTAGTCCCTGACAGGGAGCGTTTATGGAAGAAATATACATAGGCAGATATAAGGTTACGGAAGAGCTTGGCCGCGGCGGAATGGGCGTCGTCTATAAAGGCGAAGACCCTGTTCTTGAGCGCACGGTCGCCATAAAAATTCTGCCGCCTAAAAAAATATCGCAAAAAAGCGCGCTTGAAAGATTCCTGCGCGAAGCAAAAGTCAGTGCCAAGCTTGACCATCCAAACATAATAAAAATATATGATATAGGCCAGGAAGAAGGCATATACCATATAGTCATGGAGTATATTGAAGGCAAAACATTAGGCGAAATTTTTGAGTCGCGCGCGTCAGTAAATGTTAAAGAGATGACGGAAATATTTAACCAGGTCGCCGAAGCCATGGAATACGCGCATTCCAAAAAAGTAATTCACAGGGATATGAAGCCTGATAATATCATGGTTTCAAATGATCACAAGGCAAAGGTCATGGATTTCGGGCTCGCGTGTCTTGCCGACAGGCATTCCATAACCGAGATGGGCGCTATTATGGGTACATTCTCATATTTTTCGCCGGAGCAGGCAAAAGGCGAAAATGTTGATTTTCGAAGCGACATCTATTCACTCGGCGCCGTATTTTTTGAGATGCTCACCGGCCGGCTTCCATTTGACGCTAAAAACCCCTCGGAAATGATACAAAAACACCTTAATGCGCCGACGCCTAGCGTGCTTGAGCTAAATCCGTCGGTTCCGATGTATTATGACAAAATCATTAAAAAGATGATGATGAAAAACCCCGCTAATAGATATCAGAGTATGAAAGAAGTGATTGATGAATTAAAAGAAGCTAAGCGGTCATCAATGAAAGTTAAGATTGTAAAAGAAATAAAAGAAATTGAAAAAAGAAAAGAGATAGAAACCCGCTCAAAAATAATTGAAAAGTCAAAGCAAGAAAAATTGTTAAGCAAACTGCAAAAAGAAGAAGCGGTGCTTGCCAAATTAACCGAAGATGAAGCTGTCGCGATACCCAAAGTGCTGATATGTTCTAACTGCCAGCACGAAAATACTCTGGATAAAAAATACTGCTCAGAATGCGGAAACCTATTAAGCCAGGCGTTTCCTGAAGCTCAGATTACGCCGGAGATGCATAATGAGTTCGGCGTAAAGCTTATGCAGGAATTAAATTATGAAGAGGCGTTATCAGAGTTTAAGAAAGCGCGCGAGAAAGACAGAAATTATCTGCCTGCGGCATTAAACCTGGGAAGAATCTGCCTTGAACTTCATAACTGGGACAGCGCCGTAAATTATCTTGAAGATGCGAAAAGAATAAATCCATTTGAAGTTGATGTTTACGCGCTTTTAGCCGATGTTTATCTTGCTTCGGGAGAGCGTGAAAAGGCGATAAAAGAATATAAAAGCGCGCTTAAGATCTCATCTAATGATCAGGCCGTAAGAACAAAACTTGCCCTTATTTACATGCAGAACAATAACACGGACGAAGCCATCAACGAATATCAGGCTATTCTTATGATAAACCCCAGAAATACGGAAGCCCGTCTTCAGCTTGGTTTTTTGTACGCCTCACGCAATCTCATAAACGAGGCGATTGACCAGTTTAACGAGGTTATAAAACTTGATTCGCGGAATGAAAAGGCGAATATATGGCTTGGCAACCTTTATTTAAAGAAAAACCGGCTGGATTTAGCCGAGGGCTCTTTTAAGCGCGCGCTCGAGTTAAATCCCGAAAGCGCGCAGACGCTCGCTTTGCTTGGTTCGCTTAATCTTCAGATAAATAAAGCCGATGAAGCCCTTGAAAATCTGCAAAAAGCCATAAGTTACGACAGCGGCAATGTGGAAGCCAGAAAAACCCTTGCCAAAATGTATCTAAAACAAAATAAAACTGATATGGCGATACAACAGCTTGAAGAGGTACTGCAATATCACCCGCAGGACGCGAAGATAAGCTATCAGCTCGGGGAGCTTTATTTAAAAGAAAAAAAGACCGAAAAAGCTCTGGAGTATTTTCAAAAGTCGGCGTCATTATATCCCGAAAGCGCGCCGCTTCATTCAAAACTGGGCATGCTGTATTTCAAGAAAGACGCCAATGAATTATCTTTGCAGGAATATCAGAAAGCGATAAAGATAGATCCTTATAATCCGCCATACCGCGAAAATCTTGGTGTTTTTTACTATTGGAATAACCAAAAAGAGCAAGCCATTGAAGAAATGAAAAAAGCGGTAACACTCGACAGCCAGAATATTGATTATCATAAGATGCTGGGAATGATGTATGAAGAAACCGGCCGGTTCGAAGAAGCGATAAAAAGTTATCAGAAGGCGCTTGAAGTGTCTCCGCGCGATTATCTTACATACGGGCTTTTAGGCAAAGTGTATGCTAAGCAGGAACTTTATAATCTGGCGATAGAGCAATATAAAAAAGCGCTGGAATTAAACCCGAAATCGCACCTTATGCACATCTATATGGCAAAGGCTTACATGAAGCTTGATATGATAGACGACGCTGTAAAAGAATTTAAAACCGCGTATGAAATTATGCCGGGTGAAGCTAAAGAAGATCAGGCGGTTCTGCCTAAGGCTTATCTTGATATAGGCAGGGCGTATATCAAATCCGGTGATTTTAGAATGGCCGAGGAAGTGCTTGAATCCGCGGATAAACTGGATGCCAGAAACAGCAGCATATTATTTTATTTAGGGATAGCGAAGAAAAATTTAAGCAAACTTGATGAAGCCGTTAAAAGTTTAAGCAGGGCGCTCTCGCTTGAGCCGCAGAATGCAAATATTATTCTGGAACTTGCCGATAGTTATCTTCTTAAAAATAATTTAGCCAGGGCCGAAAGCTTATATAATAAAATAATAAAAGATGACCAGTTTAACCTATACGCTAAAAGCAATCTCGCCAAGATTTATATCAAAAAAAGCCAATTTGCCAAAGCCAAAGATTTGCTTGACGAGCTTGTAGTTATAGACCAGTCAAACCAGGTGGATTATCTTATTGATAAATCATATATTTATATCTATTCAAAGGATTACAGGGAAGCTCAAAATGTCCTAAACGAGGCCTTAAGGGTCAACAAAGATGACTGGCGGATATACGATGAACTCGCTAAAGTCATGCTTTTAACCGGCAGAAAAAAAGAGGCCCTGAATTATTGGGAAAAAGCTCTTCTGCTTGCTCCCGAATCCTCGCGCAGAGATGTGATAGAAGCAGAAATAAAGAAATTGAGGAAATAGGAATTGGGGACTGGGGACTGGGGACTGGGGACTGGTTCTATGTAGAATTTGGAAATTTGGGACAGACACCTTTTTTGCGAACAAAAAAGGTGTCTGTCCCTATTTCCAAAAATTCTTCCATTAACTAGCCCCTAGCTACTAGTCCCTAGCCCCTATTTTCCAGCCACTGATTATGAATAAATACGCGCGGATAATTATCGACTTAAAAGTAAAAACAGTTGACCGTCCGTTTACTTATGAAATCCCGGAAAATTTCAAAGACAAACTGGATATCGGCTCTATTGTTTATGTTCCGTTCGGCAATAAAAAATATAAGGGCTACTGTATTGGTTTTTCAGATGAATGCGTCACCGGCATAAAGGCAATAGACAGGGTGCTGGAAGAAGATTATTACATAAACCCCGGCCTTATAAAACTCGCCGCGTGGATGTGCGGATATTATAACTGTTTATGGTCGGATGCGTTAAGCGCCATTGTGCCGAATGGGGTAAGAAGCTACTTTCAGAAACCAAGAGAACGAATTTTTGTAAAATATGATACCGAGGGTCAAGGGTCAAGGGTCAAGGGTCAAGAACAAACGACTGTAGGGGCAACTCTTGCGGTTGCCCTTAAAATCAGAAAATCTTCTAAAAAATATCAGATACTCGAATATTTAAAAGAGCAAAATATCTGGATAGATTTTGAAGTATTACAAGATAAATTCGGCGTAAATTTTTCGTATCTTAAAAGTTTAATAGAAAAAAAATATATATTAACCGAAAAAAGAAAAATAGGAATATACGAGGGTCAAGGGTCAAGGGTCAAGGGTCAAGATGAAATCCAAAAGGTAGCCGCAGGCTTTAGCCTGCGCGACAATTTAACCCTAACTCCCGATCAAAAAGAAGCGATTCTGTTTTCAAAAAAACTGCTTGCGTCCGGCAAGCCCGAAACGCTTCTCTTGCACGGCGTTACAGCGTCAGGCAAGACGGAAATTTATCTGAGTATTATAGAAGAATGTCTCGTACGAGGCAAAGAAGCCATAGTACTGGTTCCGGAAATTTCGCTTACCCCGCAGAACATAAAAATATTTAAGGAGCGGCTTGGGGAAGAAGTCGCGGTTCTTCACTCCGCGCTTTCCGAGAAAGACCGCCTTGGCCAGTGGCTGAGAATAGCTACCGGCAGGGCAAAAGTTGTTCTCGGCGCAAGATCTGCCATTTTCGCGCCGTTTAATAACCTCGGCCTTATAATAATAGACGAAGAGCACGAAACTTCTTATAAACAGGAAAACGCGCCGCGCTATAACGCCAAAAAAATAGCGGAAAAAAGATCGGAATTTAATAACGCTCTTCTTATTTTAGGCACGGCTACTCCGTCTGTTGAAAGCTTTTATAAAACACAGCATGGCGAATATAAATATTTTCATCTGCCGGCGAGGGTTTTAAACAAAGAGCTTCCGGAAGTCAAACTTGTTGATTTAAAAGATAAAAACGAGGCGCCGTTTAATCAGACATTTAGTGAATTATTAAAGAATGAAATATCTTATTCTCTTATAAATAATGAACAGATTATAATTTTTTTAAACAGGCGCGGCTTTAATTCGTTTATACTGTGCCGGGAATGCGGTTATATTTATAAATGTAAAAACTGCAATGTAAGTCTGACCTATCATAAGCCCGTTAATAAGCTTATATGCCATCACTGTTTTTACAGGGAAAATCTTCCCGTAAAATGCGCGAAATGCGGCAGCGTAAAATTCAAATACGGCGGCATAGGCACGCAGAAAGTGGAAGATGAGTTAAAACAGTTATTCCCGTGCGTTAATATAGTAAGAATGGACAGGGACACAACAACTAAAGCCGGCGCTCATGAAAAAATATTATCTGATTTTTCGTCAAAAAAAGCTGAAATTCTGCTTGGCACTCAGATGATTACCAAAGGACTCGATTTTCCTGATGTTGCCCTTGTTGGCGTTATTCTCGCGGATATGAGTTTGAATATTCCGGATTTTAGGGCGAGCGAGCGCACATTCCAGCTGCTTACGCAGGTTGCCGGAAGGTCGGGCAGGGGAGAAAAAAAAGGCAAAGTAATAATACAAACATATTCTCCGGCTCATTTCAGCATAAACGGCGCGATATCTCAGGATTATTTTAAATTTTACGAAGAAGAGATAGAAAACAGGCGCGAAACAAACTATCCGCCATTTTGCGATATAATAAATTGTATAGTAAGCGCGCCTTCTGAGCAGGATGTAATAGCGTTAATGGAGAAATTTGCAAGTGATTTAAGAAAAGCCGTAAAAGATTTAAAAGCCGCGCGGCCTAATATTATGTTTGATGTTTTAGGCCCCGCGCCGTGCCCTATTTTTAAGATAAAGAACAGGTTCAGGTGGCACACATTTATTAAGTGCTCGGATATAAAGGAAACAAATAAAATAATAAATAAAGTCCTTGAAAATTACAAAATAAAAAAAGATGTGCGTTTTCTGATAGACGCGGACCCTGTAAGTTTGTTGTAAATCAGGGACTAGGGCCTAGTGGCTAGGGGCTAGTGAATGGAAGAATTTTTGGAAATAGGGACAGACACCTTTTTTGTTCGCAAAAAAGGTGTCTGTCCCAAATTTCCAAATTCTACATAGAACCAGTTTCCAGTCCCCAGTCCCCAGCCACTCCTTCGGAGGAAATATGAAAAGATTAGCGGTTTTTATGGTTCTTTTATTTTTGCTTGTAAATGTTTCGTTTGCCGTAACTTCCGACACAAGCGTATATATTAGAAATCAACCATATAAAGGCTTGTTTGTAATAAAGAACAACACGCTTTATGTGCCGGTCAATACTCTTTTGAAATATCTTGGTTATGACTGGATACAAAAAGACAAAGATGTGCAGATATTAGATTACCGTCTTGATACACCGTCATCGGAAATAATAGGCGTTGATCTTAATTATTATTTTGGGGAAAAGACATTTAAAGCTGATAATTTTGTTCAAAATGGCAAGTTATATGTAAATGCCGGCGCTTTTGCCAAAAATATGCAGATGTATGTGATGTATAACGATCAGACAGATATATATGACATAGTCCTGCCGAATTTTAATGCTGTAGCGGTAACATCAGGTACAGCCGTGCCAACGGGCGGCACGGGTTCAGCGGGATCATCTTCCGAATCAAGCGCGGATCCAATTGTCGCGGCTATTCAAGCTTTTCAGGATTATAATCCGGCTAATCAGGGCGCCGGCGGCGATTACCGCGGCACTCTAAATGTTAAAAATACAGGCGCGAAGAAAGTAACCGGCATTATTGTAACGGTTTTCGCTAAAACGGCGGGAGGAGAAGAATTAAACAGGCAGACATATTCAATAGGCGCTCTTGACGCGGGAGGCGAAACCAGTCAGACTTATTACTGGTCTAATCCTAATCCGCTGATGACTATAAATTTAACTACCGAAGTAAAGCACGATCCTATACCTGAAGATAAAAAAGAAGAAAGCGCGGATGGAACTACAGTCCTCACTCCTACAACCACATTAGAACCGGGCGCGCAAAATCCGCCGCCTGGCATGGGTAAATAATGATGAGGAATTAAATGGCAGTAAGAAAAATATTAACAATACCAAAAGACAATAAAAATCTCAGGAAAAAATCAAAAAAAGTTGAAAACATTGACTCAATGGTTCTTCAGCTTACCGATGACATGCTTGAAACCATAGAGGGTATCGGCTACGGGCTGGCAGCGCCTCAGGTTGGCATTTTAAAAAAGATAATTGTGGTGAGGTTCGAAGATAAAATATATAAATTGATAAACCCCAAAATTCTGGAAAAATCCGAAGAAACGCATTGTGATGTTGAGGGGTGTCTAAGCGTGCCTGAAAAAATAGGCGATGTGGAGAGATTCGTAAAAGTAGTTGTTAAGGCACAGGATATAAACGGCAAAACCGTTAAAATACCTGCCGAGAACCTTCTTGCGCGCATTTTTCAGCACGAGATTGACCACTTAGGCGGCATTTTATATATTGATACTGCCAAAAACATAAGAATCCCCGAAACTGAAGAAGCAGCCGAAGACGCGGAGATATAATATTAGAAAGGGACTAGGGACTAGTGGCTAGGGGCTAGTGAATGGAAGAATTTTTTGCCAACCATAGATGGGGGCAAAAAATTCTACATTGTGCGAGGGTGCGAGGGTGCGAAGAACGAGGAAAGAATGAAAATCGTATTTATGGGAACGGCGGAATTTGCCGTTCCTTCGCTTTTAAAGTTAGCGGAAAATGAAAATATAATTGCCGTTATCACTGCCGTGGATAAACCGCAGGGCAGGGGATATAATATTG
>Ga0074199_1002564_pt1 | contig 10547 bp, 7 predicted proteins | sample EPASupsiteSAE347_FD_64528 | JGI IMG/M metagenome (GOLD analysis project Ga0074199, IMG submission 64528) | Bioremediated contaminated groundwater from EPA Superfund site, New Mexico - Sample SAE3-47 | ecosystem: Environmental > Aquatic > Deep subsurface > Groundwater > Contaminated ...
AAAACACCCGAAGAAAAAAAAAAAAAAAAAAGGAGAAGAGAAAGAGCCAATCCTCCCCCCACAAAAAAATAAAAAACCCCCCCCCCCCCCCCCCCCCGCCGATCCCAATACGATGATTCCATTGCCTCCCCCAAAAGCGCCTAATCCTCCCCCCGCGGATTTGGCTCCAATCGATACGACGATAAACCTTCCGGGTGATATTCCCACCTCTTCAGCCGATATCGGAGAAATTCCTCCGCCGCCGCCTGATAATCCGCTCGTGACCGAAGCTCAGCCGGTTGTTGCTGCTTCCGATTCCGCCGCGTTGCCGGTTTTTCCCAAGGATACGAGCTCCGCGATTTTTATGGTGATGAAGACCTGGGAATGCGATGATTACGACGGCAAAACGCTTGTCGAGCACGCCGCCGGCGTCTATTCCCAGGAATCGGAAGACCAGTTCCAAGTCAAAGGGTTGGACAGGGTTCCCCAATTCAAAGTTACCTTAAGGGAAAACGACATTACATTGGATGAGCTCTTAGACGTGATTTCCCAAAAAAGCGGCTATGATTGGGGGGTTGATATTGCCCAAAAAACAATTTATATATATCCGGGTAAAGGAGAAATAAAATCCGACAATTAATGAAGCCTTTTTCGCGGAGAACGCGATATAAGGTGTTGGTAATCCCCATCAAGGAGACAAGCAGTGAGCACCTCTAAGAAGCTTAAAATACAGGCCGAGCAAGACGAGACTTTCATTAAGGAAGGCAAAAAAGCTTTCGAGGAAAAAGATTACCGAAAAGCCCTTGCTTTGTTCTTGAAAGCGCTCGAACAATCACCCAACGATCCGGAACGGCTCGTAAAAGTGGGAATAGCCTATTACAAGAACAGGGAATACGACAATGCGATTAAATATTATTCGCAGGCTTTGGAACATCTTCCCAAAGACAGGGATCTCCTTTACACATTGGGTTTGATTCACGTAAAAGCCGGGAATAAGAGCCAGGCGCTTTCAATTTATGACAAGCTGAAAAAAATTCATGTAGAAAAAGCCGAAGATTTGTACAAGGCTATTTATGCATAGCGGTCGTCATTGCCGTTTATCGCGAGTGAAAGGGGAAATCTATGAAATGTGATTTATGGGTGGTGTCCGGCGCTAATGATTTTTCTGTAATTTTACCTCTCTTAAGTTAGCATGATCCAAACAGGGAAGAAGGTGTGGCAAGAATAGCATTTTATCAATATTCAATTTGAAATTTTTTACTAAAAACAACGGGGAAAATTGATTTTCAAAGTTTCTCTTTCCTTGTATAATCAGACATCGAATAATGAGTGCTTCCTACCCTACAAAACTTTTGTTGGCCTTCCGAAGTGGGAACAAGTGTGCGTTTCCGGATTGTCCCCAGACCTTGACTGAAGAATCACCGTCGGGGAGTTCTCCTACCTTAATTGGGGAAGCAGCTCATGTCAAGGGAGAAAAGCCAGATGCCCCCCGTTATGATTCTATGCAAACTGAGGAAGAGCGAAATTCATATGAAAATCTGATCTACCTCTGTCCAACCCACCATACTCTGATCGATAAGCAAGAAATTGATTTTTCAGTTGAAATTCTATGCAATATGAAGATTTCCCATGAGAAACATGCTCGTGAAAGCCTAAATCGAGGTTTTGCCAATGTGGGATTTAAAGAACTGGAGGAAGCAACAAAAAAAATGGCTGGGGTGACACCTTTTCAGCCAGAAGAAAATTTTGCGGTTATTCCATCTGATGAAAAAATGAAGAAAAATGAATTATCTGAGAATTGCCGCCAAACTTTAGTCATGGGGTTAAGTGTGGCATCGGAAGTAAAAAAATTCCTTGATTATGAAATTCAAACTGATCCTGATTTTCCTGAAAGGTTAAGAGCCGGTTTTCTGGAAGAATACTTTCGGTTAAAAAAGATTGGGAAAAAAGGAGATGAATTGTTCGACCTAATGTGCGAGTTTTCCCAAAGGGGATTGATAAATCAATCTCAAAGATCTTCAGGCTTGGCTGTCCTTATTTATTTCTTTGAAACCTGCGAGGTCTTTGAACGATGATTCTTCCAACAAAACATATTTCTTTAGAAAACTCATACTTGGGGTGTGGGGCTGACATCCTTCTTCATTTGGAAGGCCCCCAAACACTTTCAAAGTTGTGGGAACGGGTGAAAGGTTCCCCTGAATTTTCGTCGTTTTCAAAGTTTATTCTCACTTTGGATTTTTTGTATCTTATGGGGTTAGTAGATTTTCTTGATGGTTTACTGGTAAAACGAAAAAAATGATTTTGCGTGTTTTCGCCAATAAAAGTACTTTTAAGCCTGTTGAATTTTCGACTGGTTTAAATGTGGTATTGGCTGATCGAACAAAAGAGTCCACCAAAAAAGATTCAAGGAACGGCTTGGGAAAGTCCACCTTAATTGAAATTATTCATTTTTGCCTTGGCGCTGATTTTTCCAGATCGAAAGTTTTTCGAAAAATTCCGGAAGGTTGGGCATTTTCCTTGGATTTGGCTTTAAAAAATGGTGATGTAACCGTTACCAGATGCATTGACCAACCCAATCAAGTGAAATTATCTGGAAACATTTCTTCTCTCCCAATTCAACCCCAAAACAAAAAAGGAGAGAACCTTTTTTCAATAAAAGACTGGAGTAAAGTTTTAGGGGCTGAATTGTTTGGTCTTCCAGTAGCAGAGTCAGACCAAAGCTTTTTTCCGACTTTCAGATCATTAATTCCATTTTTTATTCGTAGAAACCCAGATGGCTTTCTTTCGCCATTTGAAGTTTTCAGAAAACAAAAAGCCTTGGCAACACAGATTTATAACACTTTTCTTTTAGGGTTAGCATGGGAATATGCCCTTGATTTTCAGGATATTTCAAATCGAAAAAAAGGTCTAAATGATCTAAAAAAGGCCATCAAACTTGGTGTCGTGAAAGATTTTTATGGTTCAATTGGGGAATTGGAAGCAAAAAAAATTACTATTAAACAACAAGTCGATGAAGAGGAAAAAGAAATCCAAAGTTTTAGAGTTTATCCACAATACGAGAAAATTCGCCAAGAAGCAAATGAGATAACTGAGGAAATCCACGTATTAGTAAATGAGAACTCTCTTTCAGAGCGGTTTTTAACTCTGTATGGAAAGAGCCTTTCGGAAGAACGTCCACCGGATTCTGAGCAAATTGAGAGAATTTACAAAGAATCGGGTTTGATTTTACCCGGAATTGCACTTCGTAGGCTCGAAGAGGTCAAGTCTTTCCATAAAACTATTGTGGAAAACAGGAAGTCTTTTCTGAAAAATGAAATAGAGAAGCTTACAGATTCAATCAAAAGGCGAAATGAGACAATTAAGGAAAAAACGGATAAACGAGCCGATCTCTTGGAAATTTTAAATTCACATGGAGCCCTTGAAGAATTTAACTTAATTCAAAAGAGACATTTGGCTTTGGTTCAAGAGTTCAAGAAAACTGAATCTCTAATTCAAAACTTAAAATCCCTGGAGAAAAATTTGAGTGAGATAAAAATTGCTCAGGAAATGTGGAACCAAAAAGCCCGAAGGGATTATGAAGAAAGACACCAAATTCGAGAAAAAGCAATTAAACTGTTTAATTCATTTTCAGAAGGGTTGTATCAAGTTCCCGGAAAGCTCCTAATAGACGTCGGGAAGACCGGGTTCAAATTTGATGTTGAGATTGAGCGTTCCCTTAGTTCTGGAATCGAGAATATGAAAATATTTTGCTATGATTTAACAATTTCATCCTTATGGTGTGAAAAAGCGGTTTCTCCACGGTTTTTAATTCATGATAGCAATATTTTTGACCCTGTGGATGAAAGACAACGTGCATTAGCGTTAGAAATGGTTGCAAGAGAAGCTCAGCAAGGGAATTTTCAATATATTTGCATGCTGAACAGCGATTTTGTCCCTGAAAAAGAATTCAGTCCTGGGTTTGACTTAAAAAAATATTTGAAGTTAATATTAACCGACAAGGAGCCCAGCGGTTGCCTTTTTGGAATCCGATATTAAAATCGGTCAAAGAATTAGTGTCGATATTTATCGTGGCGGATGTTTTCAGCGAAGGTTCACGTCGACCAATCACTGACTTCGACTTTGTCCGCGATTAGTCCATACTTCCCGGACTGAAGGACAACTGTTGGCCTTTGTAAAAATAAAGGAATCGGGGTATTCTGATACCGGTTTTTCCGTCGCAGGAAAAAGAAAAAACCGGGGATAAACATGTCTAATCCATTTTTTGAACAACCAATTTTGAATTCTCCTTATGAAAATCCTTCCAGGCACTGGGAATTGGATAAAGCGGGTCAGCCGACTCAGAAGATTTTGGAAACCCGTCGCCCAGCCGAATTTATTACGCCCATTCCAAAACCTAAAAAACGGAAAGCGTCTCCTGGTCAGCAAACCTTTATTTTCGATGAGGGAAAGGGATTGTCAACCAAGGAACAGCAATACGACGCCACTTCAAGAGTTAATGAGATCCGCAGCAGGGTTGACGAATGGCGCTGTTTTCCAAACCCCCAACAATGGATGGTAACCCCCGAGACCGGCCGCCTTCTTCAGCATTGGCGCAGCCACGATTTCAGCGGAATCCGCCCGTTCTTCTGTCAGGTGGAAGCGGTTGAAACCCTGATTTGGCTTACCGAAGTCGCCCCCGGGACCAAATACGGAAAAAGCTTGATTGAATCCCTTGCTTTGGCAAGCCGGGAGGCAAATCCCGACCTGGTTCGAATCGCCTTGAAGCTCGCGACAGGATCGGGAAAAACGACGGTAATGGCGATGATCATTGCATGGCAAACAATCAATGCGGTGCGGCGACCGGCAAGCAGAAACTTCACGCGGGGCTTTTTAATATGTGCCCCTGGGCTGACAATCAAAGACCGTTTGCGGGTTCTGAAACCCAACGATCCCGATAGTTACTACCAAAGCCGTGAGTTGGTCCCCGGTGACATGCTCGAAGATGTGAACCGCGCCAAGATCGTCATAACCAATTTTCACGCCTTCAAGCTTCGCGAACGGATTGAGATATCCGCCGGGGGGCGTTCTCTGCTTCAGGGGCGTTGCGGAGAGGAGCTTCAAACCAGGGAAACCGAAGGACAGATGATCCAACGGGTTATGCCGGACCTCATGGGAATGAAAAACATTCTCGTAATGAATGATGAGGCGCACCATTGCTACCGCGAAAAACCCAATGATACCGATGATGAAGAACTGAAAGGCGACGAGAAAAAAGAAGCAGAGAAAAACAACGAAACCGCTCGCCTCTGGATTTCAGGCATTGAAGCGGTTGGTCGAAAACTCGGATTGAGCCGTGTCCTTGACTTGTCGGCAACCCCCTTTTTCCTTCGGGGTTCCGGTTATGCGGAAGGGACGCTTTTTCCCTGGACGGTAAGCGATTTTTCCCTTATGGATTCCATTGAATGCGGAATCGTTAAACTTCCACGCGTTCCCGTTGCAGAAAATATTCCCGGTGATGAGATGCCGATGTTTCGCAATCTCTGGGAGAATATCCGCAAGGACATGCCGAAAAAAGGCCGGGGGCAAAGCGGCGAACTTGACCCATTGAGGTTGCCTACACGGCTGCAAACGGCTCTTCAGGCTCTTTACGGCCACTATGAAAAAACCTTTCACCTTTGGCGGGATAAAGGGATCAAGGTTCCCCCTTGTTTCATCATTGTTTGCCAGAACACCGCCATTTCCAAACTCGTTTACGACTTCGTTTCCGGGTTTCATCGGAAAAACGAAGACGATACCACCACTCTCGAAAACGGACGACTCGCTTTGTTTCGAAATTTTGATGAAGTTACGGGAAATCTTTTGCCGCGTCCAAATACCCTGCTTGTCGACAGCGAGCAACTTGAAGCCGGTGATGCACTTGACGACAGCTTTCGCGGCATGGCTTCCGATGAAATTGAAAGATTTCGTCGTGAGATCGTGGAACGGAGCGGGGATTCTCACGCGGGTGAAAAAATCACCGACCAGGAATTGCTTCGGGAGGTCATGAACACCGTCGGCAAACCCGGCCAACTCGGCGGTTCCATTCGCTGTGTGGTTTCGGTTTCGATGCTCACCGAAGGCTGGGACGCCAATACGGTCACCCACGTTCTGGGAATTCGCGCCTTTGGAACCCAGCTCCTGTGCGAGCAGGTTATTGGTCGCGCCTTGCGCCGGCAGTCATACGATCTCAACGAAAAAAACCTTTTCAACGTGGAATATGCCGATGTTTTCGGAATTCCTTTCGATTTTACCGCCAAGCCGGTGATCGCTCCTCCCCAACCTCCGCGAGAAACGATACAGGTGAAAGCGGTCCGCCCCGAGCGCGACCATCTGGAAATCCGTTTTCCCCGCGTCGAAGGGTATCGCGTGGAATTGCCTGAAGAGCGGCTTGCAGCCAAATTCAATGAGGATTCCATTCTGGAACTGACCCCTCAACTCATCGGTCCATCCCGCACTCAAAATGCCGGCATTATCGGAGAAACCGCCGACATGAATCTCAGCCATCTCGGTGACGTTCGGCCCTCAACCCTTCTTTTCCATCTCACCCATTATCTTTTGTACAACAAATGGCGCGAACCCGGAGAAGAACCCAAACTTCATCTATTCGGCCAACTTAAACGCGTCGCCAAGGAATGGCTTGACTCCTGTCTCGTTTGCAAAGGAGACACATACCCGGCATTGTTGATGTATAAGGAGCTGGCCGATATGGCATGCGACCGCATCACCACCGGAATTACGCGACAATTCCTCGGGAAGCGGCCGACGAAAGTCCTTCTCGATCCTTACAATCCGACCGGGTCAACCAGGCATGTCCGGTTCAACACTTCAAGAACCGATCGGTGGGAAACCGATTCCCGTCAATGCCACATTAATTTGGTGATTCTCGATAGCGATTGGGAAGCCGAGTTCTGTCGCGTAGCTGAATCACACCCGAGGGTCCACGCCTATGTGAAAAATCACAATCTGGGTTTTGAGGTTCCCTACAGGCTTGGAGCCGAAACGCATAAATATCTCCCTGATTTCATAGTCCTGATCGATGATGGCCATGGTCCCGAGGACCTTTTACATCTCGTCGTGGAGATCAAGGGATACCGCGGGGAAGATGCGAAGGTGAAGAAATCCACCATGGAAACATACTGGGTTCCCGGTGTTAACCAACTTGGAACCCATGGTCGTTGGGCTTTTTCCGAGTTTACCGAAGTGTTCAGGATTGAGGCTGATTTTAAGGCAAAAGTCGAAGCGGAATTCAAAAGAATGGTTGAAAAAGTTGCCAAAACATGACTAAAGCCGTAGTTCTTTCGGATTATCCCGTATTTCTTGCCGATTTGAAGGAACGCATTCTTCAGGCCCGCACGTCCGCCGCGCGGGCTGTCAACCGGGAAATGATCCTGCTCTATTGGGATATAGGTCGCGGAATCGTAGAGAAACAGCAATTACTAGGGTGGGGCGATGGGGTAATCGATAAACTTTCAAGTGATTTGCGAAGCGCCTTTCCGGACCACACCGGGTTTTTCGCCCGCAATCTGCGAGACATGAAGCGTTTCTATATTGCCTATTCCGATCAGGCAATTTGGCGACAAGCTGTGGCCAAATTGGAAAAAAGTGAAACAACCGTTGAATTTCTGCCACAGCTTGTGGCAGAAATTCCTTGGGGCCATCATCGGTTCATTCTGGACAAGCTGTCCGACCCGATGGCTCGCATCTACTACCTTTGTGCCACTGCGCAATTTGGATGGTTCCGCAATGTTCTGTTAAACCTGATCAAGGCGAAAGCCTTCGAAAGGGCGGTAAAGGAAAAGAAGACTCACAATTTCGATCTCGTCTTGCCGGAACATTTTGCCGAACCCGTAGGGGTTGAGCTCAACCCTAATGCTCAACCCTAACAAAAACGAAAATGAAAATGAAGAACCTTCCAAATCGACGGTCTATTCGATTGAAGGAATTTAACTATAGTGAAGCGGGGGCGTATTTCTTGACCATCTGCACTCACGATCAAGGGACGGTTTTTGGCAATGTTTCGGATGGAAAAGTCGATTTGAGCGAAATCGGAAAAATAGTTGAATCCGTCTGGATGGAAATTCCCAATCGGTTTCTCTCCGTCGAGTTGGACCTGCATGTATTTATGCCAAACCATTTCCATGGGATAATTTTCCTTGATGGTTTGGATTCGGGTAGAGCAAGCTCTACCCCTACGACCCCAACGCCAACCTTTACGAGAGACGTCGGGGGGAAAATGCGTGGACTGGTGTTTGATGTGATACGGGTTTTTAAATCGGCTTCAACCGTTTCAGTGAACAAACAAATGAAGACTCTGGGAAAGCTGCTATGGCAGCGAAATTATTTTGAAAGGGTCATTCGAAATGATACAGAGCTGGAAAAAATTCGCGAATACATCGCAAACAACCCGTTAAAATGGGAGTTGGAACGTAATGAACCAGAAAACCTCGAATTGCTGTTTTAACCGTAGGGGTTGAAGGGTTGAGCAAGCTCAACCCCTACAACACAACCTGAAAGAACAATTCGAAAACCGTAGAAAATGATGCAATGCCCACGGAGAAATAATCATGGCAAAAAAAAACTTAAACACCAAGACGGTTGAAACGCTCACCCACGATTCAGACAAACGAAAAAACATTCCCACCGCCGAATTTCAGGCGGTCGTGCAAAAGGAACAGGAAGCGCCGAAAAGTCTCAAATATCCCCGGAACACCGACCTTGACCCCCAACTTGTCTGGCGTGGAAAGGACGACCAGGATTGGAGCGACCTCGTCGTTCAAGCCCCGCCGCTGTATATCCAGGAAAAGGTGCATCCGAAGGTGCTGATCGAGGATCTCCTAGCCCAGACCCGGGCTGAAAAGTCCAGGGCTCCGGGGTTTCAGCTCGACTTGTTTTCCGATTTCAACGGCATCCCGAAGGAAGCTGACAAAACCGAATTCTACCAGCACGACCAGAACTGGTCGAATCGGATGATTCTCGGCGATTCGCTTCAGGTCATGGCCAGTCTTGCCGAGCGAGAAGGCTTGCGTGGAAAGGTTCAGTGCATTTATATCGATCCCCCGTACGGAATCAAATTTAATAGTAATTTTCAGTGGAGTACAACCAGTCGAGACGTGAAAGACGGAAAGGCTGACCAAATCACACGCGAGCCCGAGCAGGTTAAAGCCTTCCGCGACACTTGGCGCGATGGCATTCACAGCTATTTGACATATCTTCGCGACCGATTGACGGTTGCCCGCGACCTTTTGACCGAAAGCGGTTCCATCTTCGTCCAAATCGGCGACGAAAACGTTGCTCGTGTTAGATCCCTCATGGATGAGGTTTTTGGTGAGAACAATTTCGTGACTTTGATTGCTTATGCTAAAACTACCGGGTTTTCGGGAACCTACCTTTCATCGGTTTGCGATTATTTGATTTGGTATTCGAAGTCCGCTTCGGGATTAAAATATCGAGCACTTTTTGACACGAAAGAAGCAGGTGAAGAAGGAGCCTCGAAATACAAACCAGCATCCACAATTGGTGCATTAAAAAATTCTCCATTTGAACTGACACGCCTTGCGACGTCAGCTGATCTGACGTCGCAAGGCGCGTCAGTGAATTCGGAGCAATCTTTTTCTTTTAGAAATGCTGACTGGACACCTCCAGCAGGTCTTCACTGGAAAACAACAATTTCCGGTCTGGCAAGAGTGGCGAAATCAGAACGTGTCATCCACGAGGGAAAATCCATTCGCTACGTCCGCTTTTTAGACGATTTCTCAATTTATCCAAGAACAAATGTTTGGCTTGATGTTGGAGGGGTTCAAAGTCGAACGGACCCCAAAATTTACGTCGTTCAAACTGCAACTGAAGCAATAAAACGCTGCATCTTGATGGCTACTGACCCCGGGGATCTCGTGCTTGATCCTACATGTGGAGCGGGAACTACGGCTTTCGTTGCCGAGCAATGGGGTCGCCGGTGGATTACGATCGACACTTCGCGGGTCGCATTGGCACTGGCACGCGCACGGCTCATGGGAGCACGGTATCCGTTTTACCTGCTTGCTGATTCCCGGGAAGGCCAACAGAAAGAAGGCGAAGTCACCCGCACCGCCCCTTCGACGAAACCGGTTGCCGGGAATATTCGCCATGGCTTCGTTTACGAGCGGGTTCCGCACATCACCTTGAAATCCATTGCCAATAACGCCGAAATCGACGTTATCTGGGAAAAATGGCAAACGAAACTCGAACCGCTTAGAAAGCAGTTGTCGGTGGCCTGTGGTCAGGGGCCAGGAAAGGCCCTGGAAGAGTGGCAAATACCACGGGAGCCGTCCCCCAACTGGCCACCGGCCACTCAACCACGGGTCACCGCTTTCTGGGAAGCGAAAATTGCGAGGCAGAAAGAGATTGACGCTTCCATCGCGGCCAAAGCAGAATTCGAGTATCTCTACGACAAACCCTACGAGGACAAAAAGAAGGTTCGCGTGGCAGGACCTTTCACCGTCGAGAGCCTGAGCCCTCACCGCATGTTGGGGGTCGATGAAAACGACGAGTTGATCGACCCTGCCGTCAGCCGC
>Ga0074199_1002565_pt1 | contig 10541 bp, 8 predicted proteins | sample EPASupsiteSAE347_FD_64528 | JGI IMG/M metagenome (GOLD analysis project Ga0074199, IMG submission 64528) | Bioremediated contaminated groundwater from EPA Superfund site, New Mexico - Sample SAE3-47 | ecosystem: Environmental > Aquatic > Deep subsurface > Groundwater > Contaminated ...
TCTTTCATTGTGCGTCCATTCCATTAAATACGCGAACTGAGTTGTTTTCCAGATGACGATCGGCGTGAGGACTGCAAGTGTCGGTACCATTAAACGCATGCTTTTTATTTCGCGAAGAGAAGTGATCCAGGCTATGAATCCGAGAAACCATAAAATTAATATACTTCGTCCACCGCTTCCGAAAAGCGTTGCACCGTAAACAAGAAAACATAACCATTTCACCGGATTTTTCAAATGGCGGTGAAAATCGCCAAAAATGTCTTTTTTTAAAAGAAGCAGCAGAATTCCCATTGCCCACGCCGCAAGAATATTTGGGTGTAATCCGGCAATGAAAAGCCGCTTTCCTAAAATCAGTTCACGTAAGGAAGATTCGGAAAAAGCCAGACCGATAGCAGCGATACAAATAGGTAAACCCGCCAGTGCAAGGGTTTCAATACAATTGGATTGCCAAATCCCGCCTTTTGGGAAACAGATATGTAAAAATGAAACAAGAATCGCCGATGTGATCGCTACTACGCAGGTCATATGCCCGGCAGCAGAGGATTTGTGAAGAATAATCAACCAACCTAAACCGGCTAAAAAGATTCCGACATTTTTTCCCAGGTTCATATGGGGGCATGGAGCAACCAACTTTTTTAGAGTTGCTGAAAGCAAGAGAATATTCAATGGTGCGGCTTCCCAGCCGATAGGCATACCCACGCCCATGGTTTTTGAAAATCCGGCATCGAATGTTAATCCGCAATGGTAAAAGATAAGTGTAAAACGGTCTTCTTCACTATTACAAAAAAACCAAGCAACGCACCAGATAATCCATGCAGTCGGAATTATGGCCTTGAATCCTTCCAGTCCGCTCATGGCTTCGAGATGGATTCGACGCGAAAGAATCAACCAAAGAAGACTGTCTTGCCAAGCACAACCACGAGAATTTCCAGCCCAGGCAAGAAATATAATGAAAACAAAGTCGAGAAAAGGCATGAAAAGCAGCGCGTCAAGACTATCCCGCTCAAATCGGGTCCACCAAAGAACCGCGAGAATTACTATAAAAAAGCGGCGAAAACCTTCCAGAAAAATTTGTGTTTGTAGAAGTTCCTTCAATTTCATGCAATATTTACGGATGAGATAAATGCAAAATATATTTCTCGACAGCAAAATGTACACGTTTTACCGCGGCAAGTAAACTTGAAATGATTCGATCCAACGGAAAAAGAAAGAACGGGAAAAAAGCTGCCCCGTTCTTTCTGCCTGGATGATTACAAATGAATCGGTTTGCGGGAGTGCTAATTGGCTCCCTGAAGTGATCTAACGATAATAACTTTGGAACCACCCGAGTCGAATTGCTGAATCAACGTTCCGGAAATACTGACCGGTTTTCCAGCCCATTGCGAGAAGTCGAGCAGTCGTAAGCTCTCCAAATCGTAACCGGCCTGTTGCAAAAGCGAGCCATTATAGAGTGAATCGGCGGATTCAAAGATGAAAATTCCTGCAACGGGAAGTAAGTTGGCGGTCGGTTGTATTATTTTTCCGGAAATGTTTTCGAATGCTATGGGTGACGGCGGTGGCGGAGGAAGTATTCTCGCTTTTTTGACGAGAATATAGGCTTGATCGAGTTCCGGATATACCGTTATAGGAGCCGGATAGGCGGGTGAAGTAATTCCGGTATCGCTTGGGTCATTGCCGGAACCGGAGTTTCCAGGCATAGATCCCGTGGTTCCAACAGTTGTCGTTGTTTTGTCATCGCTACCATATGAGGCATAATCAACACCGCTCGTCGTGGTAGGTTCGGCAGGAGCGGGCATGGGAATCGGCTTATAAGGAGATTTGACCAGCGTTCCTTCGATTTCGACAAGTTCATACTGGGTCAAATCATCCAAAGTCCCTTTGGTTAGCGATATGATCCCGTTTGTGTCGACTTTTTCAAGTTCGATCGGTTCAGTTGCGGCAAGATAAGCGATAATTTGTGCGTCGGCTACATCTGCTTTTGTCGTGACGCCAAAAGGCTGAGAAACGTCACAATAATTCCGGGCTCTAAGGCGATGTGTGAATTTGTATGTGACTTCGTCAACAGTTTTGAACTCCGACATGGTTTCAACTGTTCCGGACATTGTGTAATCGTAATTCGGGCGTTCAATCGGCGAACTTGGATCGGTCGAACCGGTATCGGATGGTAAAGGCGGCGGCGCTGAAAAATTAAGGTTTTCCGAAGACTGAGCCATAATAATGTACGCGGCGGCTTTCACTTCCTCGGAAGTAAGAGAGATATTCGCATTTGTGACGACTTCTCGAACTTTCATGATTAACTGATTGAGAAGATCATCCTGCTTAGTTATAAGATCTATCGCGATTGTGGGGGAATCATTCGCAGTCGAACCGATGACTCCACCTGTTGAAGAGGTATCGGCAGACATAGCGGTTCCGCTGCTGCTCAGTCCAAAACCCACCTGCGGAACGGGAATACTAAAAACCGCATTTACCATATCAGCCGTAAATTTCGCTTCTAATAGAGCCTTCTCAAGGTAGCTTCCCAATTCAAGCGCGAGTCCGCTCGAGTTTTGGAAAAACCTCTGAATTTCTTCGCTGCTTCCGGCTGTCTCAATTACGGTCTTTATTTTCTCGAGAAGTTGAAAGAATCCTGCAAATTCGCTATTCGCCTTGTCTTTAACCAATATTTTCACTGAATCAGCAAGCAAGGCCAGAAACTTGATTTTTCTTTCCCTCAATTGGTCCGTCTCGATCTTACCGAGGCCATCCCTGAATGAAGGTTTGTCTGCCAAATCTTTTTTAAATGGTTCGAAAAGATAGGCTTGGTCGATATCGTCAAGTGATTTCAAATCATCCGAAGAAATGCCGAGACTCTTGGCTTTCTCGTCCATTTCAGCGCTGAAGACTTTCCAGGCGTCTGAAGAAGTGAGTTTTCCATGCTCAATTTCATCGTTAATGGTTTGTTGCAGTTCGAAAGCATAATTTTTCATATCGGTAAAAATCGCTCCGAGTTTTTTTTGGGTAGCTTCGTCACGTTCCACGAAACCCGCAACAAGATCAGGGATTTTCGATTCAAGCTCGGAGATGGCCGCCGGTGTGAGAACAGACATGATCTCGCCTAGGTTGACGTCTCCGTTTTTCCCGAACTTCGCGGCTTCACGAACTATTTTTGACTGCACGTGCGTGGTCGGATCAATCGTTGGAGCGCGAACTACGATTCCTTCTTTAATCTGAGGAAGAACACATTCAAGACTTTGCCCATTGCCGACCGCCTTTAATATCAAATTGCGGGGATTCACTGCCTTGGCGAGGAATTGAATTTGATAATAGCCTTTATCGTCGGTTTGTGAAGTTCCCAGAGTTGTTTCTTTGCCGGTTAAAGCTTCGATTGAGATGAGGGAAATTGCTGCATTGGACAAAGGTTGCGCAATGTTTTCGGCAACGCTTGAGCGAATGGATGACGATATTTTGCTTGCACTGACGTAACCTTCGATGCTCCCGCTCAACACGGAATTAGGAGAAATCGGATTCACCGAATTCCCCCCACCCCCTCCGCACCCGGTTATGACTAGAGAACAAAAGAAGGCTGCCAAAAACGCAAATCCTCGCAATAGTTTGCTTTGTCGATAATCCAAAATATTCCTCCTAATATATTTTTTCCCATTTTCTATATCGGTTTTGGATGACAACATATTTAATACGCTATGAAATTTCATCCGTAGCCGAATCTCATGGAATTTGGTAGAGATCTCAACGGCTTTTTTCGACACTTTTTAGACTCGCTCTGTGACCTCTGTTCCCGGCACTTTAACAAGTGCGGTTATCGTATTATATTTTAAACTGACTTCTGGTAAAGTGATTACAATAATAGTAAAATCGAAACTCCGAAGAAAAGAAGGGATAAAGAGTACGGCACATTCAAATTCCATGATAGTTTTCCAACGTGAATTTTCATAACTTGAATTTGCTGTCTCCCTTCTGCTAAGGACGTTTTTCATACGCAATGAGTAATTATAGGAACATCATAAAGAATCAATGATTCGTACCAAAGCTAGCCGACGAAAAAATCAAAGGGAATTTTTCACCGCTGAGGCGCAGAGACGCGAAGAAAACACATCTAATCGCCATTCTCTGAGCCTCGGCGCCTGGTTTTTTCTTGCCCCACCTTGGTTAGCTTTTATGCGTTTCATTGTAAATGAATAAAGTATAATGAAGCTTTTTAAAGATTTTCTAAATTTATTTTGGTTGGTTCGTGAATTGGCTAAGCTTCCGACTCATCTTCATATGGTCGCTCACAAAGATCCGACCATGCTTTTTTCGGGGTTGATGTTTGGGAGAGAGAATTTTTTGAGGTGTGATTTCCATAAGATCGTTTGGAATTATAAAATCGGATTGTTTTATTACGGCGATTTAATCGTTGAAAAATGCGCGATAAGCGTTGGGACGAAAAGACTTCGGGAACACTTCGAAAGCAATTCGTCACGAAAGAAATTTTATGATTTTTGTCCTGAATTTATTAAAACAGCAAATGCTGAAAGTGAATATGACAATTTTAAGTTGTTCTTCGGTAAAGTTGAACGGGATTTATGGAATTACGAATATTTCAGTGAAAAATGCAGAGAGGGGTTATTTGATTGTTTCATTGACTCTTGGCATCAAGGGATTAAATCGGCTTTTTTTCAAGAAATATGGAATAGAGTTTCCCTGGAAGATCATCGTCTATGGAAAAAGGCGTTGAGAGTTGTTAAAGCTGAAGAATACCAAAAGAATGTCAGGGTAGTTACAGCTTTCTTGCAGTCAAGAAAATTATTTCCGCACTATAATATATTTCTTTTTTCCGACAATGAAATTGTTGCGAAAACAAGTCGTTGGTTTACCTTGCTGGATGATCCGCTTGATTTGAAGGAAGATATGGAGAAGCACTCTCCAAATTATTTGATTCCTTTTGCAATGAGATTTGGAGAGCTTTCAAAACTTAGAAAAATCGCAGAAGATTATTCTAACACCAATGCAATTTTTGATTCGTTAAAAAATGAATGTCCACGCACATTTATGGCATACAAACGGGAATATCAAAAAGCGAGAAGAGAATTCATCATCTCTTTTCCATTTTTCAGCAGATTATTCGTGAAGTTTATCGAAAAACGAGCTTTTGAGAATAATCAGTCGCCATTTTGATTATCAGGACTCAATAATTAAATAATCCCTTCTTCCCATGATTAGCGGAAAATTTTGACTCAAAATCTTTATTTTAATTTAAATTTGGAATAGAATAGATATCGGAGCAACAAGCGATTTGATTTTGATGAATATCGTTTTATCTTTTTTAACTCCGAGAAAAATTGCTCCGTGAGGTCACGGCTAAAGTATAGATAACATCATAGTGGCGCAAAGACATTATTTAGGTAATAATTTATGACCATCAGAAAATCCGCCAAATCAGGATTTATGGTGTTTCTTGTAATCGGAACTATTGTGGCACTGGCAATACTGTTTTTTTCTCTTTCACGGCATTCAATAAGTGTTCGTCAAACCACTGTAAAAGTCTTGGAAGAAGAGCAAGCGTTTGAAGCCACACAGATTCTGGCAAATGCGTTTTGGACTCAACTGGAGGAAATTCTACGAACAAAAAGCGGATCGCCCTATTTATTTCCGACGCAAGAAATTCAATCTCCAATAAATGTTTTTTCACCGCAAAAATGTGATTTAAGAAGGGGAATGCTTAAGCTTGATTTTTTCAATAAAGAACACTTTCCAAGCGGCCTGGAAATAAAAAATGAAATTCTCAAACTTATGCCGCAGATCGAAAATCCGCTTGTTGAAGCCGATTGGAAAACCAAGGGAACCGATGAAGATCCTGTAAATATGGAAACCTTCTTTACAGGAACAGTAGACTTGAAAATTAGCCTACGAATAAAGAAATCCAAAACGGATTATTCGTTCGTGTTTCGGAGAGCTTTTAAAATCGCCAATGTCCTGCCTCCGGTCGCTTCAAAATTCACGTTGTATGTTCGCAATGTTCCAACCTCCGATTATTTCAATGTGAATTCCAAAGGATTCCAGGATGATAGTGGTCCAAGCAAGATTCTGATTTTACACAATTCCCCGAAGCGTACAAGATATGATGTGAATGTTTATCGGAATTCGGGGTGGATATATCTTGGCGGTAATGAAATCGTCTTGAACCTTGATGGAACGCATTATGCTCGTGATGAATCGGAATTCTTTTTATTTTATCTTAACCCGGTTAATAACGATGTGGCACCGCATTTTGTTTCGAATTACCTTGGCAACAACACAAAAATGCGATTATGGTTCTGTCCTCTTGGCTGTTTTCATGAAATCATCGACCTTTACCACATCAATGACGGAGCCGGCTACGGTTATTGTCAGCCGGTGAGAAGCCTTCCCTACTCCGGGGTTTTAAGGCTTTTCGGAGAGCGCACTTGGCCGACGCCTACCAGGGTAATAGGAAAGGTTTTTGGAAGATATGTTTTAAATTCCGCCTTGATCCGTGACAAAGAAAACGATACTATTCGCGACAAAGTCACATCCGTACGTAATCCTGACAAAGAATTAAAGCTGATGTTCCCATTGCCTCGAATCACTGATCCGGACTATTATAGACCGACTTGGGTTCCGCCGCTGTTTGGCGATTTCATCAATAATCCGGAATATTCGATTTCGGTCGACTTTCCCGACCTTCTTGATGGATTCGACATGGCATGGGATAGTTTTTTCTCCGGATATGAGAACAGCGATCCCAACGCTGCCGTTTGGGATTACAAATCGGCCATGACGAAAATCTCATTTCCTGATTTTGACAACAACAGTGCTTATAATACTCTTTATGATATATTTCTTGATGGAATGACCGACCCGGGAACGGGTTTCAGGGATAGAAACATACCCCCGACGACCAAAAGTTTCAGTCCAAAAGATTATCCACGGAGTGACGACGACCGGGATTTCACGCTCCAAGCTGATGAAGATCGAGGACGAGTGCTTTTTCAAGGAAATTTAAAAACTCTTTTTCAGGGCGGAAATTCTTATTATGATCCGACTCGTTTTGCCGCGGATTTTGGATATGCATCTCAGTATAATAGATTTTATAAATCCCAAGATCTTTTCAAATCCGAATGGAAAGACTCGCCGACTCCCACAGATCCTCTTTATATAGAAAAACCGCTTTTTGCATATATTGATGGGCTACTTTCTTTACCTGAGGGGCTTATAGTAAATGCTCCGGTTTTGATCGTCGCGAAAAAGGGTATTGAAATCGGGAAAGTTACAAAAATGGCTTCGGGAATACTCACAATGGTCGCAATGGAAGGTGATATCACCATCCTGAATCCCGATGAATTGAATGCTGCATTAGTTGCGCCAGCCGGAACCCTTAAATGGAAATCCCCCCTTAAGATCAAGGGAAATGTCTTTGTCGATTCTCTCGATATGGGGTGCATAAAAGCATCCGGCGGTTATATAAATTATGATCCGGAAATGGATGGATCAAATAGTAAAATATTGTTCAAAGGTTTAACGGTCCTTCTTGGCCCCAATTTTCCCCTTTCTCTGGTGAAAGATTGAAATCAGATATGATCATGAAGAATAGTAATTCCATTAAAATAAATATTCTTCCACTGTACCATAAACCATACCGTGCAAATTATCTAAATTTGAAATGATCGATGAAACGATGAAATCAATTTGTTTTCAATATATGCGCCGATTTGGGCATTCGCTGGTCGAAATTCTCTGTGCTTTGGCTTTATTTGCCGTTCTTTTATTACCTCTATGGACTTCATTGATTCAGTCAAATGAAATAATTCAAGTCGGATATCATGAACTTGAAGTGCAATCAATTGGCACTACCTTCATATCTCAGGTAAAGCATATAGCTGCGGAGAACTTTGTTCAAATTCTCACCCCGCTTCCATATCCTGATGATAAAGGCATCGTAAAGTTACCACCGAAAGGCATAGCTATTGAAATGCCGAAATGGAATAAAGATGTTTTTTCGATTACGTTTTCGGTAACCGGATTTTGCCAGTCTCAATATAATCGGCTCGCAAGATGGGTTGAAATTGAAGTAAAATGGAAAGACCAAGTGGGTGAAGCTAAATCCGCATGTTTTCCAGTGGTCTTATTTAAAAGAAAACTAAACTGAAAATCAGGGAAATGATGATGATTCAAAGAGCAAACAAGTCCCCTGATTGTAGATTTGCCGTTTCTCTGGTGGAAATGTTAATCGTAATAATGATTTTTATGATATCCGTTGCGGCGATTCATCGAATTATTACCACAGGAACGCGCGGTGCTAGGCACAAGCAGGAAACTGTCGATCACATACGAACAGCCGCCACGCTTTTTCGATTGTTTGAAAGAGACTTGCGAGGGCTCATCCCCTGGGAGCTCATCAACGGTACCGGAAAAATCGATAAAATCTATAAATTTTCCCCTATTTCAACGCCTGAGGCAGCTTTCTCTTTCACTTTCCGATCCTTCAATGCAACGATGGATGCTGCCGGGTTGTCTACAATCGTTTGGAGTTTTGACCCGGTTAAAAAGGAAACACGGCGAGCCGAACTGGACGCAAGCGGGCAGGAAATAAATGTTTTTCGTTTTGGTAGCGGATATTGTGAAAGTTTTCATGTACAAGACAGCTCCGGATCCGGCAAATTCGTCAAAGTTAACATCATATTAGGCGGTGGGAAAACGAACATCAAGCAAACTTCGTTTGAAAGAACATTTCTCATTGGTCCTTCGCTTGTGGCCAGCGAGGCACAGAATTGGGTATATCATATCAAATGAAAAAATATCAACGCGTTTCAAAAAATAAGCGTTTAGTACTAATAGATGATATAACAGGGAGGCGCAAGGTGGACGGTTTGAAGTTGAAATCGTTTTTTGTCGTTTGCTTTGTTGTTTTTAGTTCGGTAGTTTTTTCGCAGGGAACGAATATTACCGAAGCTATTCTTAAAAACGGGTTTGCGAATCTTCCCGCAGGAACTCCGCCATTCGGTCTTCAGCCGAATGGGAGCGAGTATTGGCCGATTTCCGACACTGAATGGATATCGGTGATTGCTAGCGCTGGTACACCGGATGTGTCGCAGCCCGAATCATTAGCCGGTGCATATGACAAGGTAACCGGTATACCGGCGAAGAATGTAGCCAAAGCTTCTACCATGCGGCAAGCTACGAAAAAAGACTCGGTGAAGCGAACTACATCACCGACTCTGCCGCATCGAAAATTGACTGCCGAACAACTAAGTTCTCTTAAGAAAGCATTTCTGCTTGATTGTGTTCGTCATGCAAAAGCCGTTTATGAGGGAAAGAACGATACAGCTTTGCAGGTTGCGATAAAATGGAATTCGATGGCTAGATTTTACCCCGATCAGATAGAAGAAATCACACAAAAAGCTGCTTCTTTAAATGGATTTTCGGATTTCAAGACATTTATTGCATCGGTTTTAGATACCGATTGGCGAAAAGTTAACAATCAACCGGCTCCGACGTATTTAACCGATGGAGTTACGGCGCAACCTGCGGCTGTTTCAACATCGACTTCTACAAGCACATCAACATCTACCACTACAACGCCTGCAGCTCTTACATCAGAGCAGGTCACAAAAATCGCCGGCAACCTTGCGGATTCGATTATGAGCAAGATAACGATAACTTCACTTTCCCCAGGCGATCTTGGGCAAGTTCGAAATAGTCTAGATCTTGATGGCCCCGGAGCCAAAGATGCGATCACTGCGATAATCACAGATCTTACCGGCAATGAAAAAGCCAAATTGGAGGAATTAAAAAATGCCTGCGATGCAGCTGATCTTATTGAACAGGTTGCATCCAAGATGGTTGATAAAATAATACAAGTTCAAGGCGGAACTGTAAATACTCAGCTCCAGAGTGTTGTCAAAGATCTTGCATCGGGAATAATAGGTCGATTAGCCAAGGAAGTAGATTTATTATTGTAATCAGCGCAGAATAGTTTTTGAAAATACAGATTCGAGTAGTTTTAGGGTATGCGTTGGCATGCCCTTTGGGTGTTAGTGGAAGTTTCAACAGAATATTGAATAAATTTTGGAGGTGAGCAAATGATTAAACGGAAAACTACTGGAAGAAGCTTTGCTATCCTCTTAGCGTTGCTGTCATTATTTGTATTTTCAATAAATATCATCAATGCCGCGACTGTAGCGGAGTATCAAAGCCAGATCGATAAAGCGACAACAGTTGATGAATTGAGCAAAATTTCCTCGAAAATTTTTGCCGACGCTGATTATAATTTACACACACATCGAGACAAAGCCAAGGACTGCGCTCTTTTACAAATGAAATGCGCCCAGAAAAAGGGAGATATCTACAAAGCAGCTAAAAATTGGGAACAAGCTAAGGCGGCCTATGAATACGCGAAAAATGCCGGTGAAGGATACTACGACATCGCGGCATTGGAAAAGTCCATTGAGGAATGTAATAAACAATTAGGTGAAACGGAATCGACCTCGACTAGCGCAACTGCTCCGACCGAGAAGAACTCTGGAACTCCCAATACAGCAGAT
>Ga0074199_1002566_pt1 | contig 10541 bp, 10 predicted proteins | sample EPASupsiteSAE347_FD_64528 | JGI IMG/M metagenome (GOLD analysis project Ga0074199, IMG submission 64528) | Bioremediated contaminated groundwater from EPA Superfund site, New Mexico - Sample SAE3-47 | ecosystem: Environmental > Aquatic > Deep subsurface > Groundwater > Contaminated ...
ACGTTGGCAGGTCTTCATGACACACCTACAAATATTGGGTAGGGGAGTTTGTTATACAGGAGTAGAGGCTTTGAAAAAAGATAACGGAGAATGTTGCGTAACACTCGAGGTTGCAGGAAAGGGGGACCTGTTGGGCTTCAAGAGAGACCTGCAGGAAGCATTTGCTAAAGCTGTGACTGAAGCATTTGGCTCTATTCCAGATGAAATGATTCCTTCTGATGAAGATATCGAGGCATCCTTCAGTGCTCCGGGCGCCGTAACCTATCATATTCTCTCAGATGGGAATAAGGTCGGCGGCGCTGTACTGGCTATTGATGAAGTAACACATCACAACTCGCTTGATCTCTTATATATATCTACAAAGGAACATGGTCGTGGCATCGGATACAAGGCATGGAGAGCAATTGAGGAAAGGTATCCCGATACAAGGGTTTGGGAAACTCACACGCCGTATTTTGAAAAACGCAACATTCACTTCTATGTTAATAAATGTGGATTCAAAATTGTCGAATATTACAGTATGTATAACCCAGACCCACATGGGGCTGATAAAGAAGGCATGCCTGGAGATGGGGAGCTATTTAGATTTGAAAAGATCATGAGGTAATCGCTGTGAACCCTTCTGGGAAGGGCGATGCGGAGACAAAAAAATGCTTGAGCTTTGCAGATGGCTCAATAATTTATCTCCAACGCAAATCCCATTTCTTTATCCCTAAAATAATCAAAAAATTCGTCTTCAGAGACGCCTGCATGTTCCTTTAGTCCATCCCATAAGGCGCTTGGGCTGTCTTCAATTATATTATTTATTTTAAAAAGTCCTATTATCTTTTTTATTGGGGACGTCGCATAAATATACATACAATTTATATCTTTCTTCGAAAATTTATTTTTGCGGAATTCATATCTTTTTCGGCCATCTATAATGGCTTCTGCAAATTTCGGCTTAATGGATAGCAAGAATGTCCATCGATACCTCCAATTTCCTTTATTTTTATGTATTTTTCTGGAGCGCATTACATCGTGGATCGTGGTGCGGCTTTGAGTAACCCGCGTTCTATTTTGCAAAATGATTTTGACCATATTGCCATCATGAAGCTTGGATAAAATATTTTTGAGATCTCTATTGGAGAAAGATCTTATGCGGGGGACGGGAGTCGAACCCGCGAACACCTTCGTGACAGGGTCCTAAGCCCTGCGACTTGCGGCAGAGTCCCTGCGGGGCCTCTGCCGCCGGGCACTTCGCGACGCTTCGCGTCGCTGCATGCCCGTTAACCACTTGGCAACCCCCGCGAATATAACTCTGTCGGATCTAAGAAGGTGGCATAAAATGGAGCCAATAACGCTTAAGTGGTATGTAATCGGGTCTCATTCGCGACAAATACGACAAAATTAGGCCCGACTATAACCCCGTCCATGATCTCTTGCCCTGGTAAACGGGGCAAGATCTACCAATGCATGATGGCATAGGGCCGTCCTAATACTCCAGGACGTTAGCCATGAAGATATCAGTTGATTGGAGTATTAAGTGTAATGAGGTCTCAGCTATTGAGGCTTCCCTAAGACGCTATGAGAGACACCTGAGAGATCAAGGCTTCCGCCAAAGTACTATCACTGATTATGTAGCTCGGACGGGTAGATATCTTAAATGGGCTCAAACTGAAAGGCCAACAACAAAACAACTTAATGAGTACAGGGAAATTCTGCTTGATAGACACCTATCGAGATCTTCTATGAATAATTATGCATTTTCTTTTAAGAATTACTACAAAATGTTGGGAGAGACTATCCAATTGCCATTCATGCCTCGAAATAATAATTTGCCTTACTACTTTGATGAAGAAGACGTAGTCAAAATCTTCAACGTATGCAGTAACCTTAAGCATAAGACGATGCTCACGGTCCTCTTCTTTGCCTCATTGAGATCAACAGAACTATGCAACCTCGATGATAAGGACGTTGATCTAAAGAATTTGACAATAAGAGTACGGGAAGGAAAGGGTGGCAAAGATGGAATTGCCTTCATTTCTGAAGAATGTGCTTCTACAATCAGGCAATACTTAGAGATTAGGCCGCTATTAACCTTGAAAGATAAAAGCCAACCACTATTCTACACCGACTTTGGGAACCGATGGGAGTATAGAAAAATTCATCAGATGTTCGTAACCTACAAAGAGAAAGCCGGAATTTCCAAGCCCGGCGGGGTTCACGTATTCTGTCGGCATACCCCGGCCACACTCATGATCGCTAAAGGGTGCGATCTTAGGATAGTTCAAACGCTATTAAGGCATAGTGACATTAGAAGCACTCTACGCTATACTCATATAGCCGATGAAACCGCTAGGCAATGGCATGATAAGACTCTAAAGCTTCAATTTTGACAATGCAAAGAAAAGGATCTACCATGTATTGGCTTTGACCACTTACAAAAGGAGCAGTTCCTTTAGTCCTTAGGAACTTCGGCCCGTTTAATGGTTACTTCCAGCATTTCCCCGCCTTTTAGCCCTAGGCAAAGCCGGTCTTCCTCTTTCAGTTGCATACGGCCCCGGCTGTCGATTCTTAGCCATCTTGTAATCGTGTCATCTTTCATTTTTATCTCCGAGGTTTTACCTTTACCCCGCCTCTTTACAGCCACGGTAATGCCTTTCATAATAAAACATTATTGGTTCTCAGGGTTTAAAAGGGTATGTATGGGTCTTAAAGGGAAAGTTATTTAAGTTAAAGCCCAACTAAGGGTTTATAGGGAGGTTGACTTAACTATGGATTTTTTGAAATTTGTGGCTGCTAAGGAAAAAGAGCATAGAGCCGCCGGGGAGCTGGAGGCCGCCGATAGACTGAGGGATGCTATGGAGCATTTTCAGCAGGAAAAATAGAAACACATATCCAAGACCAATTTTCAGCCGGGAACATCCTCTTAACCTCTTCCATGAGCGGCATGTTCTGAGAAGCATAGTCTTGCCATACAATGGCCCCCGCCTTTTCTGACACCCGAAAATGGGCCTCTCTATCCTCTTCTGTTATCGCAGGAAGATGAAGAGGAAAGACCCTGGCATTGAAGCCGTCTAATTGATAGACACTCACAACTGTACTCAATGGAAAAATGACACCCGGCACTTCTCCGACTATATATTTTCTTGTGAATATGTCTATAGAGAATAAAGAAAATGTTATTTTATCGCATATAACACGTACATCTTGAATATCAAGTCTTACTTCTTCATCCTGCATAGAAACATTATTATGCTCTACATGCTTATAATCGTTATCATTAAGCTTATTGAGATGATACTTACATGGGTGGCGAACTTAGAAGCCTATCCTTCATTGTTGAACTCATAGACAAGGCAACAAAGCCCCTTCAGGGGATTATGGGGGTAGCGGATGCTCTTGATAAGAGCACGGTAGAGATAGGAGTAGAGGCTACAGGAGTAGAAGCGGCGGGTACGTCGTTTAGCAAGCTGCAAGGCGGGCTTAGCAAGCTCTCTGAAGCGGGCGGAAAGATGGGTGAACAACTCGGGGAAGCCGGGCAAAAGGTGTCAGAAGCCGGGGCTAAGGTTAAGCAAGTTTGGGACCCGGCTTCTCAGAGCTTCATCCAAGTAGCCGTTGCTGCTCAGCAAGCAGCTCAGGGAGTAGAGAAGGTTACTCAGAAGATGGGACCCCTGCAATCCGCGGCTACGAAGGTCTCAGGAGCTATAGACGACGTGAAAGGCAAGCTCCTAGGAATTCAAGTAGCCGCCACGGGCTTCATGTACGCTGCAATAGGAAGTGCGGCGGAAGTCGAAAGGCTGGAGAATACAGTTAAGGCAGGCTTCGGAGAAGGTGCGAAAGACATCCTGGCATGGGCTGAAGCCGGGGGTAAGCTTACTGGTGTCACCAATGAAAGCCGTATGGCTATGGCTCTCCTCTTCCAGCAAGCGAAGATGGGCAACGATCAGATAATGACATCTACCGAACTGGTAGAGAAGTATTGGAAGAATAAAGCCCTACGTGGTAAGCTGCAAACCGCCGGAATAGGCTCTAAAGAAGACCTGGCAAAGCAAATCAAGGACGTAGAGACAGGCGGGGGACGGGCATTTAGTCTAAAGCAAGTATGGGGCAAAGACGCCCTTGATGACGTTATCCAGAACGGCCACGGGGCTAAGAAAGTCCTATCCCTGATGAGGAAGGACTTAGAGAAGACCAAAGACACTGAGGAAGACACCCTATCAGCTCAGGCTGATCTCGGGGAAGCATGGGGTGAGTTTACAGAGAACGCCGGTAAGGGTCTCCTCGGACCGATGACATTTATCTTCAAGAAGCTTACTCAGGTTATCCAGCTCATAGACTCCATACCCGGCGGGGCTGTAATTGCCGGGCTCGGAGCGGCTTTCTCCTTTGTGGCTGTCTCCCTTATCTTCCTGATAGGGATGCTTGCCAATGCCATTCTCAGCATTAGTACTCTCATAGGAGCTGAGCGGCTTGCAGCATTGCAAAGTAAAGCATGGGCGGCGGCTCAATACTTAGCGGCGGGGGCTTCAGGTGTCCTAAGCGGTGCTGTAGGCGTGCTCACGGGTGCCTTGCAGGTTATGAAGGCGGCGATGCTTTCTAACCCCCTAACCGCGGCGTTTGTGATACTCTTAGGCGTGCTCATTCTCTTAGAGACCAAGTTTCACGTCTTCAGCAACCTATTCAAGTCACTGGAGAAGGTGGATTGGGCCGGGAAATGGGCTGCAACTGTACAGTACCTTACCGGTCTATGGGATGGGCTCTTAGAGCGGGTTACATGGGTTAAGAACCTGGTAGGCGGCGGGGCTTCCATGCTCAGCAAGATAGGCGGCGGGAACCTTGCCTTAGGTGGTCTTACAGTAGCCATGCCAGGAATAGGGGTAATGGTAGGGCTTCTGAAGTCTCTTCTTGAATTAGGCTTTGGAAGCTTCATAAAGGTCAAAGATATTTACGATGAAGTTAGAGGTTCCTTCTCTAAAGCGTTGGGACATCTTGGTATTGTTTCGGATTGGCTCAATACTATCTTTGATTTTCTAGCTGATTCATGGAAAACCGTTAATGAATTTTACAATTGGCTGAAGGGTATTTTTGTCAAATCGATAAATTACCTTATCAATGGTATCAATTCGCTTATCAGTGGAATAAATGCACTGCTCACCTTTTTCAGAGTTGGGTTCCAAATTCCGCTCATTGATCTTATCAAAGATAAGGAAGATGACCTAAAAGACAAAGATAAACATCAAGTCAGTGAGTCCGATGCTGCAAGACATAAACGAATTCTTGAAGAGAACCTAACCGCCTATAACATAGATCAAGCCGCCGGTTCTCAATACGGCTCTCCAGCTCAGGGAGCTGGAGCTGTTAAGGGCTATCAGCCTGCATTTGGCGGGGAATTCGCTAACATCAACTTTCAGTCTACCCGCTTCCCGGACCTTCAGAGAACGGGTAAGGAGCTAACTGAAGAGCAATTGAAGACCGGTGAATGGACTCCTAAGAACTTAGTTGATGAGTTTGGCGGTTTTGCCGGGGATTTGACTGATGCTCAAATTAAAGCCTTTGAGAAGCGAATAGCCGCGGCAAAGGTAGAGATAGTTACCCCGAAGGTAGAGGTAAAGGCTGAAGAGTCAGAGTCAGAGCCCGAACCGGCAAAGAAGACGGCCCTAACACACTCACAACCGGGGGATGCCTTCAAAGCGGTCTCTCCTGAAGAAGCCGGTAAAGGCATCTATACTTCTCCTGCAAGCGGTGAGCCTACCATAGCATCAAGGGAATTGACTCCTGTAGAGAAGATGAAGGAAGCAAGCACGGGAAGCTCTACGAAGGTTCAAACCGGCGTGTCTCTACTGCCTACCCTTCCAGCTCCTAAGGACTCTTCTTCATCCTCAGAGAGTAAGCCAAAGGAACCTTCCTCAGCTCCTAAGGGAACCCCAACAGGTGAGAAGGTAGGCTCTACCAATATTGTAAGTGGCGGCTCCTCAGGTTCCGGCGGCATGAGAGCCCCGGATACTTTTGAATCACCGGAAGCCCCGCCCGGCTTCGATGAAGGCGGTAGAGTAGCAAGAACGGGCAAGGCAATAGTCCATGAAGGGGAAGAGGTAGTAAGCGAAGAGGATAAGACCGCCTATAAGATCGGCGTCATACCTTCTATCCTGCAAGGCATAGATTCTATCACCTCAAAGCTTCGGGCCGTTGCTATGCCTGATATGCAGGCCCCTACAAGTGACGTAGCACCTCAGGCCGCCGCCCCCGCTCCTGCAACTGTGATAAGGCAAGGGGATAAGACCGTGAACCTCTACGGCCCGTTTGTATCTGTGGCTAAGGTGGATAGCCGTATAGACTTAGACAGAATGCAAACCGACTTGATCAAGTTCTTAAGAGGAGAGATCAAGAGTGCCATGAAGGGTTAAAACAAAGGGAGAAGCCGGGCTTAGGGAAGCCCGGATACTAATTGAGGTACTTATCATTTTTCGAAGGTAAGAAGGCGGATGTTCTGAACCATCCGCCCCTTTACTGTGGTGTTACAAACATGCCGGATGTAAGCCATAGACACGTTTCCAGCACCCCCGAACCTACGACTTACGACACAATAAATAATACATTGAGCATATTTAAATGTGTCGCTCACATATTTAGTAATACCGGCGGTGACTTCAGGATGATAGAGGACGCCAAAATTATTGATAAAGTATGTTCACTTCGGCAACAGGGTATGAGTGTAGTAAGGATTGCTCACACTATTGCAAGAGACAACCCCAACTATTTTATGAAAGACCGCAAAGAGAAGAACGTCTCCAGCACTGACATACTGAAAATTATTGAGGGGCTGAAAAGAGAAGGACGCCTACCGACAACACTCTTAGACTCTTTGAAAAGTAAGATAGGAGCAAAGGGCCGGGCAAATCCCCGCGTTTGCCCGATGGCAAGGGATTCCAAAATTAAGCAAGGGGTACGCTACTCTGAGGAACCGCGTTAGACTGAATGTACGTGATTCCAAAATTAAGCCGAGGGGTACGCGACTTTGAAGGATTCCAAAAATATATATAGGTATAGAGAGATTGTTATTAGAGATGGAAGAGAGAATAGGACCGGGGAGACCGCAAAAAGTACCAACAGTTCTCAGAAAAGCGTTAATCGGCATGACTGTTAAGGGTTATGATGGAGGCCGCACCATTACCAACCGTTATTATGTAACGAAGGTTATAAGTGCAAGTTGTCTAGCCGTTGGTTTGCCCCCTAGTCCTGCAAATTACAAGGAGTGTTTAGCTGCATACCGTCAGAGGTGGCCCTTTGTATGGGGACAACGAATGGAGGGAAGTGAAACTTCATGGTCTGAAGATATGCATTGGTCCCTACTTCAAGAACTTGGAAGGTGGGAAGACTCCTATAAGATCATAAAGATGATGGATACAATTGAGTATATGCAGATCAAAAATGTGAAAAGGGCTATCTCTTTTTCCCGTCAGTGCCGTACAGGAAAGCGTGCTGGATGGGAAGACATAACTTCAGTATCAGTAGAAGCTATAAAAGCGTTAGCCCCATGCCAAGCAATTTAAGGATGAATGCCCATAGCCGCGGCTAAATCTTCTTTATCGTTCTGCATTAGCTCCCTATTGTTAGGGACATCGGGAAGGAGAATACCTTTCAAGTAAACCGGCTCCTTCCTATGGTCTTCTTCAGTCATACTATCGACTTTGATTTGCATGTAAATATATTTGTCGGTAAGATTTAAGAGAAAACATCATATGATTTAAGCTATAGGACGCTATAGTTTCAATTTAACGTATTATGGCCATAAATAGCATCATTTTGATAGCTTATGATGGCTTCGGGCAAAAGAGCTATATACTGAGGACATTCAATACTTTAATCGGAGACAAAATATATGAGCCGATTACCTCAAATAACCTGTCGGCCCGGTGAAGCTTTGCTTGATGAGATCGATCTCATAGCCTTTGAGACAAAGCTTTCCCGTGCCGAAATAGTCCGGCAACTCACAGTTTCCGGGTTGAATCAGTACAGAGAAGGACGGTTAGTTTTTGCTATGCCTGGCATTGTACCTAAAACCGGCAAGCCGGACCGCCGCAAATCACGGCAATGTGGTCTTAAGATAAGTATGAAGAGGCGGGGTTGTACCTACAAAATCGTTGGAGACAAAATTGAGCCAACCGCCGCCCCGAACACCCTTCCTGTCGGAGTGATATCCGATGAGTGAAAGTATCCCTAACGATTTAAGCCTTTCTGAAGGTACAGCTCTACCTTTGGTAATAGAAAAGCGGCGGTGTTATTTGGTCCCTTCGTTCATAGGCCATAAGACATCTCAGGAAAGGGAAGATGCTTTTTGGGCCTTTTATGCAGATAAGGATAATCAAGATAGTGATAAGACCCCTGCAAACCTCTTAAGGCTCTACCCCTTGGAGAAGTATGAACGCCCTGTTATGGGCTATTCCGGGGGTGCGGTAGTCTTTGCCTTGAACCTTGATGAGAAGGGAGAAGACGATTCTTTTGAGTATGTCATCCCAAAGATGGAAAGGGTATTTAGAGACCTCACAAGTCAAACCTCTACTGAAGAAGAGGAAGGCCCGATAACAAGGGAATTTGACGATTTGGCTGATCTTTATGCTAAGCCTCATAGCCCTTACTTCTTCAAGCGTTTTGAGACTGAAGAAGAGGCCCGCCAATACATCGTTAGATATCTTTCTCTTGCAGAAGATGAAAGACTAAGGAAGTTTTTGAATGCTGAGAATGCCAGAGAGGACCTAAAAGAGATTGAACATGAAGAGCTGAGACAGGCATTCATCTACTCAAAGTACACCGAAGGCGGGGCAAGTGAGCGGTTAGTAGCCCTGCATGGCCGGAACCTGAAGTATGATCACTATGGAAAGGGCCGGTGGTTAATCTGGAATGGCTCCTATTGGCGGCCCGATGACACCAAGCAGATAAAACGCTTTGGCCGGGACTTAGTACAGTTGCTTTACGAGTACGAAAGAGAGCTACCAGGCGGCAATGAATCAGCAAATAACCTGAAGAATGCTTTGAAGAAGTTTGCAAAGAAATGCGATACCAATAACTCAATAGAGGCTATTATCAGGTTGGCGGCGTCTTATGAGGACATAGCCATAAACGGGCGGGCCGAGCTTGATAAGGAGCTGGAGATAGTCGGTCTACCAGGTGAGCAAGGAGAGGTATTAGACCTGAAGACCTGCCAACCCCGGCCCGCTTCCAAGGCCGATTTAGTGACTATGACGGTGGGCTTTTACCCGGCGGAAGAAGAGGATTGCCCGGTCTTTAAGGCATTCCTGAAGAGAGCTTGTGCCGGGAATGAGCGGCTTATCAGCTTCATTAAAAGAGCTATGGGCTATAGCCTTACTGGAGACCCGAGAGAGCACAAGTTCTTTTTGCTTTGGGGCGATGGCCGGAACGGCAAGAGCACTCTCTTAGGCATTATAAGGGAAGTCTTTGGGGATTATGCCAAACATGCAGATATGGCAACCTGGCAACACGACTCTAAGAAAGAAGGCCAAACCCGAAGCGATCTTGTGAGACTGGAGAAGGCCCGCCTTGTGACATCGATAGAGGCCGGGAAGAGGTTCCGGTTCAATATGACTATCATTCAAGGAGTCACCGGTGGCGATCCCCTAACTATGAGGACCCTATATCAAGAAGAATTTCAGTATATGCCCATGTTTAGCCTATGGTTGGCGGCCAACTACCGGCCCGAGATCACAGAGAAGACCACGGCGGCGTGGGAAAGGGTCTTGCCCATTCCCTGGAATGTCTTCATTCCACCTGAGGAGAGGGACAAGGAGCTACCGGCAAAGCTTAGAGCTGAAGGACCTGGTATCACCCGATGGGTTCTAAATGGACTTGTGGATTATAGGCGTGAGGGATTGAATCCGCCGTCCGAGGTGCTGAATTTCTTAGGTGAGTATAAGACGGAAAACGATAGTTTAGCCCTCTTTGCCCGTGATATGATAATCCTTGATGAGAATTCGATACTAGGAGCCGGTGAGCTTATGCAGCATTACAGGCTCTACTGCGATCAAGAATCAATAAAGGCTATACCGCCAAACGATCTTTCATCAGAACTTATGAGATTAAAGCTTCCTGGAGTTGAAAGGATGACTAGGAGCCATGCCGGGCAACGCTGGAAAGGGCTTAGAGTTAAAACCTATATGGACTTTGACAAGGAGGAGAAAAAACGACAACAGGAGCCATAGTGTAGGCACTTTTTTCTTTTGCCCTTCTCTTTTTCAAGCCCATTGATGCTGATTTTGCCTTAAATCTATTTCGGAGTGTAGGCAGTGTAGGCTACTTCGGTAAAGTAAGCCGGATAAGATAGGTATTACTATTGTCTCGTCATTTTTATAACGTCGTAAAGTATATGATGTATTAGCTTCATAACCAAACAGGGAGAATTGGATATGAAGAAATACGTTGTTGCACTTTCTGAAGAGGAGCGTAATACCCTCGTTGAACTTACTTCCAAAGGCAATCAAAGATCACAAAAAATCCTCGACGCGCTGATTTTACTTGGGTGCGATGAAGGCGATTTTCAAACA
>Ga0074199_1002567_pt1 | contig 10536 bp, 9 predicted proteins | sample EPASupsiteSAE347_FD_64528 | JGI IMG/M metagenome (GOLD analysis project Ga0074199, IMG submission 64528) | Bioremediated contaminated groundwater from EPA Superfund site, New Mexico - Sample SAE3-47 | ecosystem: Environmental > Aquatic > Deep subsurface > Groundwater > Contaminated ...
GGGGGCATCCCTTCCAGAGGAAAAAAGGTGCGGCTGAAGAGGAACATGGGGGTGATGAAGAGAAAGAAGGGGAGATTGAACAGCTCGATATGGGAAACGATACCGGTGAAATACATGCCCATGGAACCGAAGGCGAAGCCGCCGCAGAAGGCCAGGGGAATAAGGAGCAGACCGGCGGGGGAATGGATGAGATCGAAAAAGGTGAGGATTACCATCATGATCGCCGTGGCGATGACGGATTTCGTGGCTCCCCAGACGATTTCTCCGGTAATGATCTCTTCTACCGACAGGGGCGTCGCCATCATGGCGTCAAAGGTTTTCTGGTAGTACATGCGGACGAAGGAAGCGTAGGTATTTTCGAAAAAGGCGTTGTTCATGATGTTTATGGCCAGCAGGGCCGGAGCGATAAAGGCCAGATAGGAAATTTTCCCGTCGCCGTAGGCCACGTCGCCGATAAGTCCGCTTAAACCGATGCCGAAGGCCGCCAGATAAAGCAGGGGTTCGAGCAGGGGCGGCATGAAGCTGATCTTCCAGTTCTGCCGGTAGACGTCGAGGTTGCGCTGCCAGACCCGTAGAATGCCCGTGCTCATTCCCGGAGCCCCCTTCCGGTAAGTTTCAGAAACACGTCCTCCAGGGTTGCCGTCCTCATCACGCAGCCCTCGGGGCAGAAGCGGTTGCTGATATACCGATAGAGATGGTCGTCGTGATCGCCGTAAACGAGGAGACGATCTCCCAGGTCCTCAAAGGCTATCTTCTGCAGGCGGATGTAGGTTCTGAGGTCAGCGGCGGGCGATGATATTTCCAGGACGTCCTTGCCGATATGCTCTCTGATCAACTCGGCGGGTTTCCCCTGAACCAGGATGCGGCCATGATCCATAATGATGATGCGGTCGCACAAGCGGGACGCCTCTTCCATATAGTGGGTCGTCAGCAGGATCGACAGTCCCTGCCGGCGCAGATTGTCGAGACGTTCCCATACCTGGTGGCGGGACTGGGGGTCCAGACCCGTTGTCGGTTCATCGAGGATCAGCAGTTCCGGCTGGTTGATCAGCGCCCGGGCCAGAACGATGCGCCGGATCATTCCCCCGGAGAGCTCCAGCGCCCGGGAATGACTCCGGTGATCGAGGGACATGAAGCGCAGCAACTCGTCCGCCTTCCTGACCGCCTGGGGCTTCGGGATATTGAAATAACGGGCGAAGACGGTCAGATTCTGGATAATGGTCAAGTCGGGATCGAGGGTGTTGTCCTGCTGGCAGACGCCGATGCGGGCCTTGATCGCCCGGGCATGGCGGGATACATCCAGACCGAAGACCCTGAGGACGCCTGCCGTCAGCGGGGAAAATCCATAGGTCATGCGGATGGTGGTCGTCTTGCCGGCGCCGTTGGGTCCGAGGATGCCGAAGCATTCCCCCCTGGCGACGGCAAAGGACACGTCATCGACGGCGATAAGCTCGCCGTAGGTTTTCCTGATCTGCAGGGCTTCAACGATCGATTCCGACATGATTCTCCCTTAACATATCTTTTCATTCCTTTCACCGTATGATTAACGGCTGAAATATGATTGCTGCGCAGGGGGGATGAAGGAATAAATTAAACCTTGTCTTTTCTCTGAGGTCTGCTAAGAGGTCTGCTAAGTTGACAACTGTAATCATTTAGCGGAGGCTGACCATTCCTGACTTCAATAAATATCTGGAAAAAATTAAAGCGGGGCAAAAGGGGCTGAATCCGTTTATGGATTTCATCGGTATCGAGCCTACGGAAATTAAAGAAGGCTATGCTCGGTTTCGTATGCCTGTCCGTCCCGAATATTTGCAGGGCGCGGGCAAAATGCAGGGTGGCCTGATCGTTGCGCTGGCGGATGAAACCATTGCCCATGCCATGGTTACGACATTAACACCCAATGAAGGATTGACCACGATTGAACTCAAGAGCAACTTTCTGGCCGCGGTAAGTTCCGGAGAGCTTATTGCTACGGCAAGCGTATTTAAAAAGGGCGGCAGTCTGGTTATCGGAGATTGTTTGGTAACGGATGATAAGGGAAAGAATATCTGCCGTGTCTCAGCGACGTTTCTTTTGTTAAAAGGCAAGGAGAAGAAGGTTGCATAAAAAGAAGTTCCTCCGGTTAACGTATGAGCTTCCCCTGCTGAGTGAAGAAGACGAGAGGAGAACAAGGATATGAAGGTGAAATTTATGGGGGCGGCAAGGACGGTGACGGGTTCCTGTTTCATTCTGGAGACGGAGGGGCGCCGCTTCGCCATCGACTGCGGGATGCATCAAGGCAACGGGGAGATCGAGAAGCGCAATTGGGAGACGAAAATCTATGACGCCGCAAAAATCGAATGCCTGCTCATGACCCACGCCCATATCGACCATGCCGGTCTGTTGCCCCGGATCGTCAAGGAAGGATTCCGCGGATCGATCTATGCGACGCCCCCCACCCTTGATCTTTTGAAAATACTGCTTCTGGACAGCGCCCACATTCAGGAGATGGAGGCCCAATGGAAAACCCGCAAGCATCTCCGTCAAGGCGAGAATAATGTGGAACCCCTGTACACCCGGAAGGACGCTGAAGAAGTGGCCCGGTATTTCAAAACCGTTGAATATGATCAGCCGGTAACTCCCTTTGACGGTTTGACCGCTACTTTCCGCGACGCCGGTCATATTCTCGGGGCCTCCATCCTCGAATTGGAAGTCAGGGAAAACGGGAAGACGTCGAAACTCGTCTTTTCCGGGGATGTCGGCCGGCCGGCCCAACTTATCATCAAGGACCCCACGGTGATCGAGACCGCGGACTATCTTTTTATGGAGTCGACCTACGGCAACCGGGATCACAAGAACGAGACGGAAAGCCTTAGCGAGCTGGCGGAGGCCATCGCTTTCAGCTACCGTAACGGGGAAAAGGTAATCATCCCGTCCTTTGCCGTGGAAAGGACCCAGGAATTACTTTACTGCCTCCATCTGCTGGACAGGGATGGCCGCCTGCCCAGGGATATGCCCGTGTACGTGGACAGCCCGCTGGCCACCCAGGCAACGGAGATTTTCCGTAAATATACCGGCTACTTTGATGAAGAGGCCAGGGGCATGCTCAAGAAGGGAGAGGATCCCCTGACCTTTCCCCAGCTCCATTTTACCCGCAGCACCGAGGAATCCATGAAAATAAACGCTTCCGCCGGGCCGGCCGTGGTTGTTTCGGCAAGCGGCATGGCCAATGCGGGCCGGATTCGTCATCACCTCCGCCACAATCTCTGGCGGGAAGGAGCCAGCGTCGTCTTTGTGGGTTTTCAGGCCCAGGGAACCACGGGGCGGCGAATCGTCGATGGAGCCAGAATGATCAGAATCTTCAATGAAGACGTAGCGGTCAAGGCGCGAATTTATACCATTAACGGCTTTTCCGCCCACGCCGGACAGAGTCAGCTTCTGGAGTGGCTGGGGCATTTCCGGTCCCAAGCCCTACAGGTCTTTCTCATTCATGGAGAATACTCGGCCCAGCAGGTCCTTGCCCGTCTGATTCACGAACGCTATGGTTTCCCCGTAACCATTCCCGACTACCTCGAGGAAGTAACCCTGAAACCGGGAGCAGCGATTGAACGCGTGGCCCCTCCGGAACAGGCTGTGCCCCGGATTGACTGGAATTTTATTCTTCTGGATATGGAAAAGCGCCAGCAGCAGCTCCGGGAACGGCAGGCCCGGATTGAGGCGAAAGGATGGGCGGAACAGTCGGAGGTCAGGGAACGGCTGCTCGAATTGAATCGGCGACTGACGGCTTTGATTTCCGACCTCTGATCATTACTCCGACAACCGGTAATGGAAGGCGGCCACGATGTGGAGTTTCGAGAGACCCAGTTCTCCGGGGAGGCGATCATAGGGCGCGGCGGCGCGAATGACCGCAAGGGTATATTCATCGAGAATTTGCGAACCTGATGTAGAAACGACGTCTTGAGAAGATAATCCGCCGCTTTTATTGATGGAAAATCTGGCCGTCGTCGTCCCTTTTTCCTTTTTCCGGAGGGCGGCCGGCGGGTATTGCCAGATGTGTTCAATCCGCTTCCGGATCTTGAGGAGATAGGCGCGGTAGCGGCTGTCCTGGCTGCCCAGATTGACGGTGTCTTCCCTGGCAACCGTCTCGGCCGCCGGCGTCGGCGCCGGTTTTTCCTTTACCGTATCCGGCACTTTCGGGGCGTCCTTTTCCTTAGGAGCAGGAATGGATTCGGTCAGGTGTACCGTCAACAGCCCGCCCTCCCGCGGCCGGGGAGAGGGTTTCTCCCCGATGACGGGCATGGAAAGGACCAGGACATGCGAGGCAAGGGAAATCAGCATGGCCGTGATAAAGGCCTTTGACAGCGGCAACCGGCCGGATTTCCAGAAAGGCTTCATGGGATGATCATAAATCAACACGGCGGAATAAATCAATAAAAATGAAGGGAACAGCCTTATTTGCCAAGAAAGGGAAGCTCTGATAATTGTATGAACGCTGAGATGGCGCTGACGCCGCATGGGGAGACGGACGAACGCTACATGGCCCTGGCCCTGGAGGAGGCGGCTGCCGCCGCTGGGGAAGGGGAGGTCCCGGTCGGGGCGCTGATCGTCAGCGGCGACCGGATTATTGCCCGGGCCCACAACCGCCCCATCGCTTTGAACGATCCGACCGCCCATGCGGAGATCCTTGCCATCCGCGCCGCGGCCCGGCATGCAGGGAATTACCGACTGACGGGGGCGACGTTGTATGTGACCCTGGAGCCCTGCTTCATGTGCGCCGGCGCCGTCATTCACGCCCGCATCGGCAGGGTCGTCTTCGGAGCGAAAGATCCCAAGGGGGGCGCCGTTGTTTCCATCGGCCGCGTCTTTGCGGACAGGCTCCTTAATCATGGCGTGGAATTTACCGGGGGTGTTATGGAAGGGCGGTGTGCTGAAATTTTGAGTAGCTTTTTTCAGCAAAAGAGGTTATAACCCGCACCGCTTTGAATATGGAAAGCTCCATGCGGAGAGGTACCGAAGTGGTCGTAACGGGATCGACTCGAAATCGATTTGGGGGCCAAAAGCTCCCACGGGGGTTCGAATCCCCCTCTCTCCGCCATTGAAAAAAAACTTTTTGCGAGTTTGTCATAGAAGACCCGGAGAGATGCCTGAGAGGCCGAAAGGGCACGACTGGAAATCGTGTGTACGCCCAAAAGTGTACCGGGGGTTCGAATCCCCCTCTCTCCGCCAGATAAGAGGCGGGGTAAGTGATAATTTCATTTACCCCGCCTTTCTTATTCGGATTCCAAAGCAAAGCGCTATCTTCGTTGGCTTCGTCATCGGCTCCTCGACGTATTTCCATATACGCCTGCGTCGCCTCTTCCTTGCCGTCTTGATTTCATCTTTGCCTTGAAATCCGAATGGCCCCTTTCTTTACTCGTATCCCAGCGCCGCGAGCTGTTCTTCCGTCATGCCGAGGAAATGGGCGATCTCATGGACAACGGTTATCTCGATCTCCTCCTCTAACTCCGCCAGGCTTTGGCAGGCATTTTCCAGGGGTTCCTGAAAGATTAAAATGGTGTCCGGGAAGAGGGGCGGGTTGGTTTCTGAACGCTCCGGCAGGGAAATTCCCCAATAGACGCCGAAGGGAGGGTCGTCGGACGACAGGGCGAGTTCTCTGATTATGGTACGGGATGGCCGTGGCTGTACAGAAATCACGATATTATCCAGGCGGAGGCGAATTTCCTCTGGAATGCGGTCGATGGCCCTTTTCACCGCCCGGTCGAATTCTTTGCCGCTGAGCTTCATTCCCTGGTAAGACTCCCGTTACGATTATTCCTCTTCACATTAATATACAACAAAGATAGCGACAAGCGAAAAGATTTCCTTAGAGGAGGCCCGGAGCATTAACGAGCAGGATTGGGGACGTAACTTCGACCCGGTGGTGATGCAGGCCTTTTTCAAGGCGGGTGAGTTTATTTTCGATAATGTTTTGTAATGGCAATAATTTCCACGTCATTCTCAGACAGGCATAAAAACAGCGCCCGGTATTTTTTATCGAGTCGGAAGGAGTAAATGCCACGCTGATGTGGTTCAAGTAGCTCGGTATTCAGAGAAGGATGGTTTGGATTGTTTTCGAATAGCGATTTTGCCTGATGCCACTTTTTCAAAATACCATCTCAATGACATATTAGATTAGTTATTCAAGAGTAGTTATGCTGTTAACATTTTAACTTTTTAACAGCTTGGCGGTGTCTTCCCGAGCGTTCAGCTTCCTGTCTATGGGATAGGCGTCAGCCTCGAAGCCGAAATTTTTTTCCCGGAATAATTTCAGACACGCATCCACTGCCCCCGGATCATAAAGCGTACCCTTGTGGGCGGCGATTTCTCCCAGGGCGGCGTCTATTCCCAATGCCGGACGATAGGGACGGTAAGAGGCGATGGCTTCCACCACATCGGCTACGGCGAGGATGCGGCCCTCGATGAGAATCTCCGCCCCCTTGAGACCGCGTGGATAGCCGGAGCCGTCCATCCGCTCGTGGTGCTGGTAGACGATCTCCGCCAGGGGCCAGGGTGATTCCACATCCTTCAGGATATCATAGCTGCCCTTTACATGGGCCTTCACCAGGGAATACTCGATTTCGGTGAGTTTCGACGGTTTGCTGAGGATTTCGGCAGGAAGGGATATCTTGCCGATGTCATGGACAATGCCGGCCATACGGATGCCTTCTATTTGCTCCGGGGGCAGGCCCATTTCGGTGGCCATCGCCCGGGCCAGGTTGGTCATGCGCCGCTGATGACCGGCCGTATAAGGATCTTTCGTCTCTACCGCCAGGACGAGGACCTGGATGGTCGTCTGGATTGCCCGGCGCAGTTTGTCCAGGGAATGCCGGATAGTTTCTTCTCCCCGCTTGCGCTCCTGGAGCAGATGCCATTCCCGGAGGGCGCGCTCGATGGTGCGGGGCATGGCGGCAAAAGCATCGGGAGACTTGACGATATAGTCCAACGCCCCGGCCTTCATGGCTTCTACGGCAATCCGCTCATTGCCGTAACTCGTCATGATCAGGACAGGGAACGCCCCGTTTTCCGGAGGCGAAGTCAATATCTCTACCGCCCGTCCATCCGGCAGATTCATGTCCATCAGGACAATGTCCGGTGATTTGGTTGTCACCGCTTCGTGATATTCCCGGAGCGATCCGGCCAGTCGAACCTCCCTGACGGCGCCGGCGCCCTTGAGAGCGCGCAGGATAGCTTCAACGTGCCCAGGTTCGTCCTCCACCAATAAAATGACCTCCAGTTTGTTCTGCACCTTGAATCTCCTTATGAAATCAATAGGGGTACTCATTCCAGGCCAGCCAGTAGTAGCCCAGTGCTTCCATCATGGTCATGAACTGCGGGAAATCCACCGGTTTGACAAGATAACTGTTGGCTTTGTTTTTATAAGCCTTGATCATATCCGCCTCTGCCGATGAAGTCGTCAGGACCACCACGGGGATGCAGCACAGATCGGGATCGGTCTTGACTTTCTCCAGGATCTCGAGACCGTCCACTTTGGGGAGGCGCAGATCGAGAAGAATCAGATTCGGCCGGGGGGATTGCGCCGGTTCTCCGTATTCACCCTGGTGATACAGGTAATCAAGGGCCTGCTGCCCGTCCGCCACATGGACCAGGCGGTTGGCCATGCGAAAGCCGGCGAAGTTCCGCCGCACGATCTCGGCGTGGGCCGGCTCATCCTCCACCAACAAGATAATGAGTGGTTCCCCTTTAATCTGCTCGCTCCTGGTTTCCACTTTGTTTATTCACCTCTCTTAGTATCTAAGGCTTCAGCGTTTTTGTCAAATATTTTAATTGCCCCGGGCAGGGTGAAACGGAAAGAGGTTCCCCTTCCGATTCCCTCCGATTCAAGCCAGATCGTCCCCTTATAAATCTCCACGATCTGCTTGACGAGGGACAGGCCGATGCCGGTGCCGTCGCTTTTCGGATCGAGTTTTTCGAAGAGGTTGAAAGCCCTGGCCTGGTGGCGGGGATCGATGCCCATGCCGTTGTCGCGGACATAGAAAACAGTATCCTGCTCTTGCCGTTCCACGCCAATTTCAATGCGCGGCGCCTGCTGATCCCCCATGAACTTGACGGCGTTTTCCACCAGATTCTGCCAGATCTCCGCCAGGCGGCTGCGGTCGCCATAGAGGGTAAAAGTCTCATCGCTTACCTGCACTGCGACGCCTTTTTCCGCAATCCGGCCGGCCACGGCGTTAAGGGCATCATTGACCAGTTCCCCAAGCGTAATGTTTACCGCCGGGTTGACAACCCTGCCGATCCGCGACATCTCCAACAGTTCCTCAAGCAGAAGCCCCATCTTGTCGGCAGCGGTGCGAATAAAATTGATATCTTGTTCTATGCGCCCGGCATCGGCTTCGGCAAGATCCTTTTCCAGATATCCGAGGAAGGTCTTGACCGTGACCAGCGGGCTTTTGAGGTCATGGGAAATCGTGTAGGTGAAACGTTCCAGCTCGGCGTTTTTGACCTGCAAATCCTCTTCCCTTTCTCGGAGCGCCTCCTCCGCCCGTTTGCGCATCAAGGCTTCTATGAAGGCGATGGAAAGATTGGCGACCATTTCCTGATCGTCAGGAGTGTAATCATGTTCTTTATTGGCCAGGCTGATCATCCCGATGGTCCGGCCGGAATGAACCAGGGGAACGCCCAGGAACGATGTGAGCGGCGGATGACCGGCAGGAAGGCCGACGCTGTCGGGGTGAGTGCCCGGATGGTTGGCGATGAGCGCTGCTCCGCTCCTGATCACCTGGCCCCAGATGCCGCGAATCTCCATATTGCGAATCATGACCGCCGCGTCTGTCTTCGGGATGACGCATTTTCCCCACCCCGGGTCCGTCAGGGCGATGGTGTCGAAACGGCCGGATGAATTAATTTCGCCGATAAAGCCGATATTGCTGTCCGTCAATTTCTGCGCCAGGGTGAGACACAGGCGGGCCACATCGTCACTGGTTTTACTGATCAGCGCTTCCTTGAAGATGTCGCTCATTGCTGCCAACAGATTGTTTTTCCTAAGCAAAGCCTCATCGGTTGTAATCCGGTCGGTGATGTCCATGACGCTGGTGATGAGATAAAGGGGAGAGCCGTCAGCATCCCGAAACAGGGTGGTGCTTACATCGGCGTGGATAATGCGGCCGCTTTTGTGGAGGTAGCGTTTATCAAGGCGATAGACGGTCCGCTCTCCCGCCAGCACGCTGCGGATGCATTCCCGGCTTGCCGGTATGTCGTCGGGGTGGGTGATCTCGGCAAAGCTCATTTTCTCCATTTCCCCGGTCGTATAACCGAGCATATCGGCGAAGGCATGGTTTATCTTCAGCAATCTTCCGTCGGTTGCGGTCAGCGATTTGCCTACTGTCGAGCGTTCAAAGATGGTGCGGAAACGTTCTTCATTCTCCCGCAGGGCCGCCGCCGTTTCATATTGATCCCGATAAAAGCGGAGAGACTGCCGCCGCCAGATCAGGACGGCGCCGGCGCCGGCGCCCATCAGCAGGACGCCGACAAGCGCGATCATCAACCAGAGTCGTTGTTGCAGCGGGGCATATAACTCTTCCTTATCCATCCGGGCGGAAAGAAACCAGGGCGAGTCGGGAATGGCGCGGACAGCGGCAATCACAGGGACTCCCCGGTAGTCGCGACCTTCGACGACCCCTTCCTGTCCGAGGATGGCTTTTACCGGCGGCAATTCCTTGTTTGTCAAGGGAAAACGAAGCTTAAGGGCGGTGTCCTTCTGAAATCTGAGCTCGTTGAGAAATAACACCTCATCACCCTCCCGGCGGGCGATCAGGGTTTCTGCCGTCCGGCTGGGTATGGGCCAGCTATTGAGGAAGGGATAGAGAAATTTTTCCGGATCGATGCGCAGGACGAGGATGCCCAGTGCCTTATTATTGTTCTGGAAATCGAGAATGGGAACCATGATGCTAAGGTAAATGCGCTGGTTGTGTCCGTCGCGATAGAAATCCTGAAAGTGGATTTGACCAGACCGCATTACTATGCCGGCGTATTGTAATGTGTCGGCGCTGACCGGTTCCTTGGTATCGGGAACGGACATCCGCGGGACGCTCCGGGCATCGAGCAGCAGGACGAGGTCATAGCTGTAGAATACCTGGATTTTGCTCAGCCATATCCAGAGTTGCCTTTGCACTTCCGGGGCGGCGGGATTGAGGAAATACCGGCGGACCAGAGAAGCAAAGGCCTCATTTCCGTAAAACCCGGAGGCGTCTCCCAGACGTTCCTTTCGCCAGTTGACCAGCTCGCTTACTTTCATTTCCGAAATGGCCGTGAGCCGGCGTTCAACTTCCGTCTGATAACGGTTTCTATAATCGAGGTAATAAAAGTAGCCGGCGGCGATAATGCCCGTCCCCACGATGATAAATACGGCCATGAGGACGTGCAGGGAGCGGCTGTCTTTTTTGAGAGGCGTATTCATTTTATATGAGAATACAGAAGTCAAATATGTAGGGTGGAACAAGCGAAGCGGTTCCACCAATAATATGCTTGGTTTTGGTGGATGCGCTTCGCTTCATCCACCCT
>Ga0074199_1002568_pt1 | contig 10532 bp, 9 predicted proteins | sample EPASupsiteSAE347_FD_64528 | JGI IMG/M metagenome (GOLD analysis project Ga0074199, IMG submission 64528) | Bioremediated contaminated groundwater from EPA Superfund site, New Mexico - Sample SAE3-47 | ecosystem: Environmental > Aquatic > Deep subsurface > Groundwater > Contaminated ...
ATCCCGCAAGCCTTTATTCCCTTGGTTTTCTTTGCATAATTTTACCGCCTAACTGGTTAGCACGTGTAAAACCGTTAATTTTACTCGGTTTAACACGCGGAAAAGGGTCAATCCTGTGCTGTCGCAAGCCGCTTATTATTTCGTTGGCTGACCGCCTTTCATTGTGCCCGGATGCCCGGTGTCCCCTGTATTCAAAGTCTCTTAATGTCAATGCCAACGCACACGCGAGCAATAGATTCTCATGCGGGCCACACGGCACACGCTACGCGCTGACACAAGATAACAGTTGGCCTTGATATGACATTATGCACACGGGCGTGTGCGTCTTCATATAGCCGCGCGTTAGCGCGGTCTGTTTGATCTCTTGACCCCCGGCAGGACTCCCCATGCCCCGGCTTATGCTGAAGGTAAATATATCAGATTAATCCCCACTCTCGGCTGGGCTTATGATATTTTTTAATGATAGGCAATCAGTATCGGCCAACTTTGCGGTGTTCCCGTGTCATGGTTTGCGGTTGTCTATTCCTTTGCGCTACGTGTTATTGCAGAAAGGAATTCAATCATGTCCTTATTAAGGTTGTGATTGTTGTTGCGCCGGGCCGTATTCAACGGTGTATCACCGTCATTGTCCTTTGCGTTCACGTTCGCGCCCTTGGCAACCAAGAACTTGGCTGCCTCCAAGCGCCAATTGCTCGCTGCATGGTGCAGAGGCGTCCCGCCGTTATTGTCTTTTTCATTTATGTTTGCGCCTTGGCCAATTAGAAACTCGATAACGTCCTTATGGCCTCTGTCTACAGCAGGCAAGTTGGTAAATGAAGGCGGCGTCCATCCGTCTACAGCAGAGAATAGAGGCGTCTGACCAGGCTTGTCCTTGGTATTAACACTTGCGCCCTTGTCAACCAAGAATTCGACCACATATAACTTGCCATTCCTCGCGGCCTCGTGTAGTGGCGTATCGCCATAATAATTGTCCCTTGCGTTCATGTCTGCGTGCTGACTGACTAAGAACTTAACCATATCTAAGTTACCCTTGCTCGAAGCCAGGTGCAAAGGCGTCTCGCCATGATTGTTTTTTGCGTTCATGTTCGCGCCTTGACCGACCAAGAACTTGACCACCTCCAATGCTTGATTTTCTGCGGCTAAGTGCAGTAATGTCCTGCCGAACTTGTCCCTTGCGTACAAGTCCATACCCTTGTTGACCAAGACATTGACTATATCCAAATCGCCTCTTTCCACGGCCACACCCAGTAATGTCATGCCGTCCATGTTTCTTCCGTTCATGTCAGCACGATGGTCTATCAAGAACTCAACCACCTCAAAGTTGCCTCTACCCACGGCTAAACCTATCGGCGTCCTGCCGTAATTGTTTGTTGCGTTCACGTACGCGCCCCTGGCAACCAAAAACTTGACTGCCTCTAAACGATTTTCGCTCGCTGCATAGTGCAGTGGCGTATCACCATGATTGTCGCCTACGTTGTCATTCGCACCTTGACCAATTAAGTATTCAAGCATATCCAATTTACGACAGAACAACACAGCTTCTATCAGAGGTGTCCAATCTTTTCTTCCTTTGCCCTTTGCATTTATGTTTGCGCCTCTCTGGAGATGTCTTTTTACATCGGCAATATCGCCATTGTATACTGCCTCGTGTATGGTCGGGTACACCAAAGGCAAAGGCTTTTGTTTGCACCCTGTTACAAACACCATAAGCAGACACATAAGCACAAACATATTTCTTATGGTTTTTTCCATTGGGTATTCTTTCTTTCGTTATGGTTTGCAGATGTCAATTTCATTACGGAGAGCGTGACCTAAAAAATTCTACAATATCCATATGGCCCCCTATCCAAGCCAACTTCTTTGGCGTCGCGCCATCCTCCACGTTTATTGCGTTAGGGTCCGCGCCTTTGTCCACCAGGTATTTCACAACTTCCAGATGGCCATTATTCGCTGCAAAAAAAAGCGCCGTATAGCCGTCCACTACCACCTTGCCACCGGGAAGCGTCTTGTCGGCCTTAGTTCTTGCGTGAAAGTCCGCGCCTCTGTCCACCAGAAACTTAACCATGTCCAGCTGGCCTTGGGCGGCAGCCCACATTAGTAGCGTCTCGTTTTGAGAGTTCTTTACATGCACGCTCCCGCCATGTTGTTGTAAATACCGTTGTATGGCGGCAATATCACCATTTCCTGCGGCTTCGTGTATGCTTTGATAATACGATATGGCGTTCTGCTTCCCCTCATTTGAGTTCTTCTTCCCATCCTTGCGCCATTGCCTGGGCGCGACTGGATCGGCGTCAGCCCATAGTCCAACCTTCGCTACCCGTGCTTCATTTTCCAGCGCTTCCAGTTCCTTGTCATTCGGCGCATATTGTCTGGCCCACCAGGCAAGACCCGCCCGAACAAGTTCACAGTTTAGAATTCGCCCATCTGACAGAATGATTTTCCCCGATGTCCGTCCGAAGCCGCCTGTCCCAACTTCCCGGACCGTGACCGTCTTCCCAAAGGCCAAATCAGAAGCATATTGCTTCGCCCTTTGGCCGAAGGCTTGCCCCTTTTCGGGGCAATCTATCCCACTTAAGCGAATCCGGACGGCTTTACCGTCATACATGATGTCAAGCGTATCGCCGTCTATCACCCCAACCACTTGGCCGGAGAAGTCAGCAAAAGCGATACAGACCAGCTTGGCAAAGATCAGAAGGCAGACTATCAGAATCAGTTTGATTCGCTTTATCACTGGCGGCCCCTATACCGAAGCCCGCCCGAAAAACGAAAAGGCGCGGACTCCAAGTTCGTGCCTCAATCGAGGGACCAGCAAGCCCCACCTATGAAACACAAGACAAGGAGCCGCGCCCCTATAGGCGCGTTCCCGTCAGTGCCGTTCCATAGGTAGAAAATTGCTGGTTTTCGATTGAAACGATTACTGCGTTAACGCAAAATTATTTTGTCAGATATTTGAGTTTGTCACCTCATTGTTAGCCGCCAGCACCACGCTGGCTGATTGAGATCATAGAGCATTCATCCGCCGAAAGACAATCAAATAAACTCGTTAGCCGCCCACCGCGCCGGTTGCCGGCAATGAAGGATTCTTATCGAACGCGAACAGGCATTCTCGTCCAAAATGTACAGCCAGAATGGACGCTGCCTTCAGATTCTATTCGCCGACCGACCGCCAACGCTGAATTGGCGAATTGCAGAGAACCCATTCCCAAATATTCAGCCCGCGCTCGCAAATATTTAAGACTAATTAAAAGGTCCCAATCTTCCCTCAAGGCTGGTCCGAATCTTCCTGACATGGCAAACAGCGAGGAGTGCGGCGAGTTTACGTAGATTGCAGCGAGGAGTATGAAGCGTCACTTTTTATCTGAATCGACTTGAACAGCTTCTCCTATTATCTTGTCAATAGCTTTAAGCTCCTTAGCCTTCTTTGTTTGATCAAGCATCATTTTTGTTTCCGGTGTGTAGAAGGAAACTGTTGGGAGCATTAGTGGACAAAAAGGACCTTGTGCCGTTGCAGAGCGGAGAATTTCCCGAACCATGCTATAAAGGACAGAAGGGCCATTTGTCCGCACAAGCCATTCGACTGTTTTATCAGGATATGTCTTTTGAACGGTGAAAAAACCAACCATTTCAACCGTGAAATAATACGGCGTGTTGCTTTCCGTGCCCAGCTCTTGTTGAACACGTAACGTGACCTGACATTTTCGATTGTCATCCTTGTGCGGAAGAAAAACCGGGGTAATATCAATGTCGCTCATTCTGAGATTCACTTCCTTCGTAGGATCGTGAAGCCGGTTAGCCTTGACACTAATCTCCGTAAGGAAATAGTTATCAAGCTGCAACTGTGATGAGTTCCAATTCTTCATTTGCGCATTCTTTCACTTCTATCTGACATACAGCCGGCTTGCCAGATGAAGGCCGCCGATAAGGGGCAAAGGCTCTACTCCAGTCAAACTTGGTCTCTTTTTCAGCAATTAAGTCCGCTATATTCAGACGGCCTTCCCAGAGACGACTCAGAATAAGGTTCATTGACTGAGACGGACGGCCACGACCTGTTTCCCAGAGCGTGTATGTCTTTTCGCCAAGTTTGAGAATTTCAGAAATCTCGTCCTGTGTCATATTGAGTTTCAGACGAAGTTCCTTGATCTGGTTCGGCAGAAGCAATCCCATGTGGCGTGCTTTGATTTGATCGATCTTTTCCAGCGTTTCGCCGTTGAGATAGATTTCTCCTGTCTCGGGATCTTTAAGGGCTTTAGTGTTGTACATTATAGTTTCGGCAATACCATTACCATCTGGCGTGGGAATGGCAATAGGCAGATCGATTACAACCGGAACGCCTTTTTCCCGCAAGGTTTTCATAATTTTTCCCATTTTGGTTTATGTGCAGAGTAGATTATAATAATGGAATTATCCGGACATAAGCATATTTTGCTATACATCTGTTGTTGCTTCTTCCGTTCCGAATCTAGATAATGAATGAAGAAAAACGCATATGTCTCACCAGGCTCTTCCATTACATGCTTTTTGCCTAGTACGGTAGGATCGTTCAGTGCGTCTTCCAGATCATTCCAGAGTTCAAAGAAAAAGGCGTGATTGGTTGCTGCATTCCATTCGTCTTGTGCCCGTATTTTCAGGTCAATCAGACTTCTATTGCCAGATTGGAGAATACGACAAACGTCCTTCTTCCATGATTCTGGTATGGGAATAGCCATGAGGTTTTATCTTTCACGCCAATGAAGGTATCAATTAATACCCGAACTGTCAATATATTTTTTAATATATTTATCAGTCTCTTTTTAGCATATTGTTTACTGCCGGAAAGTATTGTATTCCATACATTTGCGAACAAGGGCAGACGGTTATACAGGCATTGTAATCAAAATAAAGGCAACACAGCCGATATACAACACTTCCGATTGTTAATTACCTCTTGCCCCCCCCGGCCTTCGTCGCCAAACCACGTAATGTGGCAAGGGCAGCAGCGACTTCCCTACCCTTTGCTTCGATGATGTCCATGAGTTGTTCGGGCGTGCGGGTATCCACAATCTGCTTCTTATTTGGTTATCCTATCGAATGAACAGCGTTCTATTCAGTATGCCGCAAGCATATAACGATAGTAGAAGTGGAACAAGCGCAAATCGAGCGGCATGGGGGTTGAGGCGACCTTGCGGCGCGCTGGTGGCGTAAGCGGATTTTATTAGCGCCGCCGGACGCCGAATGCTCCCTGACGCTGGGGAGCGTGCATAGGTTGTCATTGTTTGGTCTGTCTTGGATTTATCTTTTCTTGATTTGTTTTATGTGCAACGAACCTACACCATTGCAAGCGTGAAAACCGTACCAGAGGCGCAGTGCGGGAATGATGTTCGTGGTGGCGCGGCTTCGCGTGGCTTCGTCCGGTTCTTGGGTTGTGTCTGCGTCTGGGATTGGATGTATTGTCTTATGTTTTAGTCTTATCTTTATCGCCGGCCTGGAGCCGCGCTTCGCGGCCCAAGCGAATGCAAGGCTTCCGCCAGCATTTGCGTCCAAAACTGGCCGGCGATTCTTGGCTTCGACGCGCGCCTCGTGCCTGACTTGTTCGTAGCGCTGATGTGGCGAGCAACGGGTGGGTGGAGTGTCCGGCTTTGCGGCGCGTCGGCGTAGCGCCTCGCGGTAGCCGTCCACCCTGCCCGGTGACCGACTCATTGGCGCGTTTCTGCTTGGGTTTCGATGCGCTCCTGCGCCTGGATATCTTCCGTGTCCTCGCGCAACGCGGTTTGCTTCAAACGGCGTGGAGCGATGCCGCTGAGTCGGGCGAACCGCGCGGGGCTCCTGAACCTCGATGGTATCCAAAAGCAGGAGTCCGTGCGGTGCGAACGATGCGGCTCTTGAGTCCGGATGTGTTGCCGCGCCCGCAACGCTCAGCTTCTGAGGGTGTGGGCGTTCTTTGTTTGACGCAACACGGGCATGGTTTCATGCCGGTGATGCGCTCCCCCAGCATAGCGATTGAAAATTTCCGGTCTTTGCTTGAGCGGTGATGCGCGGGGCGGGACTTGCTGTGCCTCCGCAAGGGCCTCACCGTGCATGACCGCGAATCTTCGTTTTGTCTTAACGCGCGGTTATGCGGGGCGGGGGGATTGCCGTGCCTCGGCAACGATGACGCGGGCCGGTTCCGGGCTGGGACAGCTTACCGCGTCAACGCCCCGCCACGCATGTCCGCGCGTATCCCTTCGTCCTTGATGCGCTCTTGCGCCCGACTATATGCTGTGGTTCGTAGCGCCGGTTTCGGCGGGCGTTTCGTTGACAGGCGCTTCGGCTGGCAACGTCACGCCCCCTGCCATGCCAGTGCGCGGCGCGTCACTGCTTAGGCTTCGATGCGCCATGCGCCTGATATTTCCGGGGAATGGCTGTCCGTCCGAAGAATTAGCGGGGGCGGCATAATGCTGATTATGTTGAAGCTTTTGTAGGGGCACAAGGCCAACGTGGTGAACGGGGCTTCGAGCATGGCGGATGAAAGCGCGCCGCTTCGGCAAGCGGAGCCGCTGTGCGAAAGTGAACCCGAGCGCATAATTGGCCTGATTATGCGACGATGGCCGGTCCGCCCAAGCCGGCTTTACGGCTGTAGCGGTGCGCCCCGAAAAAGCTATCCCCCGCGTTGGTGGCATAGGGAATACACGCGCAATCGGCGTCAGCTGGCGCGCTTCGCGGTATCCTGCTTAGGGTTTCGATGCGAGACGGCCGGTGACAGAGGCACCGTTCTCACAAGTCGCTTGGCCAATGGTAGCGGACGGCGAACTGATTATATCTGGGATCGCCAGGCGCCGCGGCGTATGCCGCTCTGCCAATTAGCGCCGGGTGCCAGGCGCGAAGTCGCCCACACGGTGAGCCGGCCTGCGTGATGCCCGGATCGAAGTGAGCACGCGTGGGGGTGCCCGGCCGAGAGCCGGCTTCGGCGGCCATTGCGAGGGTGAGACCGCTCCGTTGGGTCTTCGGGGCGAGCGGGGCGGAACCCGGTCTTGAACCCGAGTTTTAGGTAAGGGCGGGAGGCGCGCGGCGCGTAACGCGGGCGAGCGTAGCGAGCCCGTCTGGTACTTCTTACCCTGGCGAGTCTTCGAGCCCTGACTTCCTTCGTAGGTCCGCCCGGCGTTGCCTGTGAGGGCGGATTATTTTTTCTGATACGGCCTGTATCGCCATAATGGGCATCCCTCGATCTTGCAGATTTCGACTTCGTGTATCTGTAGGTTGGAACACTCTAAACACTTAGCCTTGACCCCAGCGGCCATGCTTATGCTTGAATACGCCTTGCGAAATACAGCTAACGCTCTCGGCAGGTACTTGGATACCTTTTTCAAGTCGTCTTGTTGGAGTAAGGTTAATTCAAGCGCAATTTTGGGCTTTCGTCTTCCAGACTTACCTATGAGTTGTGTTGGTTTCATGGCGAGTTTCCTTTCATGTTCTTTGTCTTTTGCGTTTCTATCCGATGTTTAGAATAGCCACGCCGCGCCTATAAGGGCGCGCGGCGTTTCTATTCTCTAAAACACTTAGAACGGCTTGAACAGCCAACGGCGTTTCAAGTGTTTCTGGCGTTTCTAAACATTCATCTTGATTTGGCGCATTTCCTTAATCTGTTCCGGGGTGCCGATCCATGCTTTGTTTAAGCCTTTTCCGCGTATGCAGTATTTCGCCAGCTTTCCATCGGTAAGTAGGAGTTCAACCAAGCGTCGTTGTCGCTCGCGGTTCATGCCGGCCATGGTCTCAATTTTCTCCCTGAACAGCGATATTGACATGGGCTTTTGGGCAATCAGGTTCATGGCCGCGTCCTGATATGTTTCAAGCGCCGGGCGCGCCGTGGTGGTGGCGGATCTGCTCTTCGATGTCTTTTTGACTGCGGGCATATCGGGCATATACTCAAAGCAACCGCGTTCCGTCCAGGTGGCGGTGAATGGATCACGCGGTTTGTAATTTCGCCATAGGCAATCAATGACAACGGAGCTTTCCGCTGTATCGTGGGCGGTGATGGTAATGCAAAAATCATCATCCCGGCGTCCGACATTCGAGCCCGCACCCCTGTCTCGGCTATCCCGATCGCCGGCACGGCCCTTGGCGTCATGGTGAACGTAGATGACGGCGGCGCCTGTGGCCTCGGCCAGGCGATCGAAGGCGGCCAGGGTGGGCTTCATGTCCTTTGTCGCGTTTTCATCGCCTTCGGTCAGCTTATAGAGCGGATCAAAAATAATCACTTCAGCGTGGTATTTTTTGGCTTCCTCTCCGATCTGTTCAATTGCCGTTTCTCCCGTGATACCTCGGCAATTGAAAATCAGCAGCCGGTCGCCGATGTCCTCTGCGCTGATCCCCATAGCCCGCGCCATGTTTCGGACGCGCCGGTGGAAATGTTTGGTCGTGATCTCAAATTGTGCCAGCAGGACGTGCCTGGGCTTCGTGATTTTCCACGTTAGGAAGTCACGGCCAGCGGCGATAGAGAGTGCGGCCTGTAGCACAAAAAAAGATTTTCCCATTTTGCTTGATCCGATAACCGACACCTTGTCCCCGGCATCGAAGGCATCGCAAAATATCTGATCCGGTGCCGGTGGTTCGGTGTCGAGCCACAAACGGGCATCAATGCCTACCAGCGTGCCTGCTGGGGGCTTGGCCTCGGCTTGCGCCCGGGGTTCCGCTTGCGTCGCCAGGGTTTCGACTTCCAGGCGGATTGTGGCCGGGTCTTGTGCGTCGCGGACTTCTACAAAATCGTGCAAGTCGCCTTTGTCGGATAGTCCCGGCAACCGGATAATTCTGACGGTGGCCGCCGGGTTCAGGCCGGTTGCGATCTTGAAAACTTTATCGGCATAGGTTTCGCCGGCAGGATCGTGGTCTGGCAGGATCACAAGTTCGCGGCCTGCCAGCGATTGCCAATCTGTGTTGCCCGGTGATTCCGCGCCATGCGCTGACGTGGTGCAAACAAGTCCGATTGAACGTCCAGCGTCGGCGGCCTTCTCCCCCTCGCAAACAAATACCGGCCCGGTGGATTTCAAGATTTCGGGCAACGCATAAGGAAACCATTTTGCCGGATCGCCGCACTGCCAGCCACCGGCGGTTTTATGAATAGGACGGAAAGTCTTGCTGGCCGGATTGCCATCTGGTTCAAAGCGGATCATATAGGCGTAAAGTTCACCCGCGGCGTTTTGGTATGGCCAGCGTTTAATTTCTTTGAAAACTTTTTCTTGCTCTTGGTTCAATGACCAAAGCGCGGCTTTTACGGCACTGTCCGCATCGAGGTGCGTCTTTTTTTGCCGTAATGATCGCGTTTTCATCGGAGCGGCGGTCTTCGGCTCGACAACGCCGACTAAGGCATGAATCTGCTGGCGGTGCGGGTGTCCGTCTGGGCCTGAATGTTGGATACAGCCGAATGTCCCATTAGACTGGATCATTAAGTGGTCGCCGGATTTATCTTCCCCAGCCTCGGCACACGCCGGGCAACGGGCAATTGTTTTCCCGCCAACAGTGTGGACATTTTCAAGGCGGGCTATGTCAAGGGCGGCGGTCATGGCATCACCGAACCTTGGGCCAAACGTTCCAAGTCTGACCTGCGGTAGCGCGTCATTCCCCGAATTTTGACGGGCACAATCGCGCCGCTTTTTACGAGACGCCATAACGACTGTGTGGAAAAACTGCATAGGCGTGCGGCTTCGATGCCGGAGTAAAGCATCCGTTCTTCCGGCTTCCCATCCAGTAGGGCAAGTGCGGATTCCACGGCGGCGGTCTGCTTGGTCTTCGGCGCGGTGATGATACGCCGCAAGAAAACTTCAAGTGATTGATTCTTTTCCATAGGTGGTTTCCTTCTTATTAAAGATTTATTTCCCAGGGCTTAACGCCTAACAGGCGCGCGATTGTTTGGCGCTCTGCTTCGGTGGGCACGGCCCGACCTGTTTCGATCCTGCAAATCCGGGACTCCGTCATCGTCGGGAGCCCTGCCTCTCGAAGCTTCTGGGCAAGTACCAGTCCGGTCATTCCATCACCCATCCGTTTCATGCACATTTTCGATTTTACCATTTCGTGCCTCCTGATTATTTTTTATAGGGACCTGATTAAAAAAAACGAAAATTTGGTTCAATGACCTGACTTTTTCAGAAAGAATGCACGCAGTCACTAAGAGGCAGTCCGTTTGTCCAGGTTTGTCCAGACGGACTCGGGGCAGGGAAAGGGCGTTGTGCCCTTATTTAATGCGGGCGCGGTAAAGGTGGGAAATAAAAAAGGCGGGTCGAAAAACCCGCCCATTTGTCCGAAAATATGTCCGCGTTTACGCCCGCGTCTTCGCGGGTTTCATAGCCTTCTGTTCTTCTCGGTCCACATAGCGGCGGATGTTGCGGGCCAGGGCATTTTCGATCTTCGTTGGGCTCGCGCCTGGTGCATTCAACCTGCGAATTAACCCATTAAGCATGGTCTTGCTCAAGTAGTCGCACTGCCGATCTCGCTCGGGTTTCTGGCATTCCACCTTTGCACACAATACAACTATATGTGCAACCGCATGCCATTTCGCGACCTTAGTAGGCACCGATTCTTTATCG
>Ga0074199_1002569_pt1 | contig 10527 bp, 8 predicted proteins | sample EPASupsiteSAE347_FD_64528 | JGI IMG/M metagenome (GOLD analysis project Ga0074199, IMG submission 64528) | Bioremediated contaminated groundwater from EPA Superfund site, New Mexico - Sample SAE3-47 | ecosystem: Environmental > Aquatic > Deep subsurface > Groundwater > Contaminated ...
GCGGCCGGTCCACAACTATTTCGGCATCCTTCGGAACAACCTCGTCATCGAACAAATCTGGATGAACGTTAAACAGATTGCGACGAAGCCAAACGTAGAAGAAATCCGACAGATACGCATAAGGGACGGAGTCGTAATATGGTGGGTCGGTTACAAGGGCATTAGCGGAATCATCCGGCAACGGGTGGGCAGTGGCCGAGGCAAGTTTTGGAGAAGACTGACGCCAATCGGAGCCGATGCCTGCAAGGATGGTTGCAAAACGCTCAATCATCACTTGCCATGACCCGCTTGAGTCCCCAATTGGAACACCCTCGCCAAAATCCCAAGTGAATGGAACTGCTTGCCGACTGAATAGGTGCCTTGGGCATTCTGCAACTGGTTCCCAAGGACAAAGTGAATTCGCAAGGTCAGCAAGTTTGCCCACATTTAGCGCAAGGCAAGTTGCCACGGCCGCATGGAGGTTAGCGTCTCCATTTCCACGCTTCGCAATGCCCTGAACCAGTCGGGTGATTGTTGTTAAGGAAAGAAGTTGCCGTCGATTAAAATGGTCTGTCCAGGTTACGTGCCCGTAAATCATCCCCCATGTGTGACGGATGCCGCGTAGGTCAAGGTTTTCGTCGGGTAGAAAACTCACCGGTCCGTTGTGAGTTTTCATTTTCTGCTCCAGTGCTTTTTCAGCATTTCGGATGACGCTCAAATCGTTGGTCGTTGGCTGGCGATAGAATCTGCCCGTCTCCTTGGCTCGTGTTAATACCACACACATGAGCCGCGCCTGATTGGCACCACCGCGTACCGCTTTGAGCTGCTGACGCACGCGAGCCACAGGTGTCGTGTAGCCGCAACACGGACACGTTGCCGAACCCCGTTTTACCGTGCCGTCGAATTTCGGGTTTTCTAATTTGGTTTTGGGATTGCTTTGGTCAACCCAGCCATCGCGTTGCTTAACGATGATTTGGAAATCCACACACTTGGACTTCAGGTTTGGCAAGAGTTGCAAGGCTATGGTTCGGTTGGCTTTCTTGGCGAGGAAGAGGAACCGGATAAGCGGGACCTCCGCGCCGCAGCCGGGGCCTTCGCATTTTATTGTTCGCGCCCAGAGGTAGGCAATGGGAGTAGCGCCGTCAGGATCCCTTGGGTAAAATTCGGCCAATTCTTTTTCGGCTTGTTCCCTAATCCAGATTCCCCACTTGCGGACTTCGTCGGCGAGCTTTTGGCCGTATTTGGGGATGTATTCAAGAACGACCTTGTTCAATAAAACCGCCACCGGGTTTAAATCGGAGGCAAAAGCATCGGCACCTACGCGAAGGGCCTCCAGGGGGATAGCCCCGCCACCTGCAAACGGATCAACCACCAAAGGCCGGGTTCCAGGTTCCCCACCGAGGGCTTCATGAGCTGTTTGGTTTAGGGCTCTCGCGGTCTCAAGATAATACTGATTTGTCGAATTGTCCCAGTTAGCAAAATCGGCGATGAAGTCCAGAAGGGATTTGCGAAGTTCAACATTGCTTTCGGCTTTTTTAGGATTCTTTTGCCAGACAATTCGCCGTTTGAATGTTTCATTGCTGGAAAGTGTTTCATGTTTATTTGACCAATCAATCATGAGTGCTCTGGCTTTTTTTCTGAAAGACTCCGGACAATTTTCATCAGCGGGGTCGGGCCATAACGAAGCACAAATTACTGCCCTGCAAGCCGCCAACGGTCGCCTAGCCCACCAGATATGAAGCGTGGAAATGTGACCATGGCGAATACTTTTTTCTCGACGCGCATGTTCCGAAATCCGGCGTATTGGCAAATCAACTTCAATCAATCGCTTAGGGAAGTTCATCTTACTTCTTCCCATCGATTAAAGCAGAGATGCTAGCCAATTGAGATTTAAAGTCAGGGGATTGAAAAACTTCTTTTAAATATTTAGTTGTCCAAACCTTTGAGAGACCTGTGTTTTCCTCAAAGATTATCCTTGGGCGCTGAGTTTGAGCACTTATTGCAACCTCTTGATAAGGGACGTATTCACCAACCAAGCCAAGAAATTTTCCCCCCATTTCATCAGCCCCCAAATTGAAAGAATCACTGGCCCAACGAATTGCTTGGGGTTTAATGAAAACGGGACTTCCACTATTGCCTGGAAAAGCGTTGGCATCCATAAAAAACGTAAAATCATCGTTAACTATGCTAATCATTCCAGTGCGGAAAATAGGCGCGATCCGTGATGGTTGAATAATATTGGGTTGGAATGGAAGAAAGAATACCTCTAATAATTCACAAAGTTTGCTAGAGTCAAAAAAGAACTCTTCGGGAATTACCTTAACATCAAAATCTGGGGAAATTGGGAATGGAATAACCGCAATGTCAACGCCTGGATTCGGATGAAACACCCATTTGAAACCTTGCGACTTGACCAAATCAAGGCTTTGTGAACCAATTGTGCCGTCTTTTTTATTAAAGAAAATGAAAGCACTATTATCTCGAAATTGGCCCGTGTTGTTGTCAAAGACAACATGCTTTGCGGTAACCAAATGAAAGATCTTTTCCGTTTGAATCAAGAACCCCGTGGCAAAATACTGAACGCCCTCTTTCGGTAACGGCCGACCAAAGAAAACAACCGATTTTTTAATATCCCTAATTATTGGAGGAATGCCGCCAGAAAAGCTCGGATCCAAGCCAAAAAGAAAGGGTGATGGAAAAATTACATAAACCAACAAAAAGAGAAGACTGTTTAACAACCTATATTGAGGTTCTTTCTGAGACATAATTTTTATTCCTTAGCCAAGAGGTTTTTGGAACTCAGCCTATAATGCTCTACTTTAATAATGGCTTCCCAACCCATTTCTATGGGGTTCTGGATCGGGTGAATCTCGGGTTGCTCCCCGCAATTATAAACAACGTAAAGCCAATAATCCTTTTTTAGACGGTCGGCTGTTTTGTATTCATTGGCAGTTAAAGCAATATCCCCGACACCGGCCCGGCCTTTTACCTCAATGAAACGTATATCCAACGCGGTTTTTGGATCCTCGGGATTTGGGCGGCGGGAAATAAGATCGAAACCGCGATTTTGGGTTTCAACGCTTTCCGCTTCCCAGCCCCGATTTTTTTCATAGGCAATAACCGCTTGAATAGCGATCTTTTCCACTTCCTCATCACGAACCATCGGAGCAAGACCCGGGGAAGTTCTTTCCGGGTGCGGTAAAACCCAAGCCCGACCATGAAATTTTATATCACTAATCATGCAAACCCGCTCTTTATCGAGTTCTTCCCGGCGACCTTCCAAACGGGCGTTCAGTTCATCAATCCGGTCTTCCGTTTGTTTGATATGACCCAATAATTGAGGACTTGTGCCGCCCATGGATGGGCCAATACCCGAAGAGCGCCCGGATGGCGCGTTTTCGGAGGGTGCATCACCAGCGTCTTTCAGGGCATGAAGTTCAGCCATCCGATTATTTTGCCGATCGATTAACACATTCAGGCTGATTTCCAGATGCTTTGAAATGATCTTGATTTCCTTTTCCCGTTGCTCGGACATTTCTTGTTGGAATGCCTTTAACGCCTGCTCATGAAGAGTTTGTTCAATTTTAGGCCGATCAGGTAAACCGGTATCATCCGGAGTTTTAGCACCCGAACTTGCGGGAATCAGGTCCAGAAAAAGGGTTGGCTGTCTTACGAAAATGACCCCTTTCATGTCACATTCCATGACAAATAACCGCTGATGAATGACATTGCCACAACCATCTTTCACGGAGGCAGAGAGGACATCCAAGCGGGCTGGCTCGGTCCTGTGAAGGTCATAAAATACGGCCCCGCGCAATAGATCGGTCTGAGTTTGGGAAAGCATATCCTCCCGGATAACCTCAAAGAGAGGGTGACCAGGTGTAACCCATTCAAGGGTTGGGTCGTCGGTGAGACGTTTTTTATCAAAAACTATGTGCTTGTAATCCCGACCCAAAGAGCCAAAGCGGGGTTCTAATTTTTCCCCCAAAGCCCAAAGGGTTTTTGGGACTTTCCCAATTTTGTATAAGTGCTTTCCTTTGGAAATTTCCTTTGCCTGAACCCCAGATAACGGGCCAGCGGTAAGGAAAAAATCTTCAATGACTTCGGGAACCAAACGACGTTCACGGGCTTCGGCGGATTTACCAACAATCGAGGAAAGATTCAGTTCTTTTTTGGCTAAACCTTCAAGAGTCGATGCGGTTATCTGGCGGAATCGGTCAGCATCTATTTCTTGAACGATGCGGTTCTTGATTATTTCTTCCGTCAGGTTGCGGGCATACATATCACGGAGCATTTTCTCAAGCTGATTTGAGGGAAAAACATCACCCAGAACATTGAAAATTTTTCCGGTATGCTTGGGGTCAAGATCATCTTCAATGCTTCGGATGCGCTCAAAGAGCTTGTTCATTACCCGGCCTTCGCGAGTGTTGGTTGAAACAAAGTTAAAAATGAGACAGTCCTTTTCCTGGCCGTATCGGTGAATACGGCCCATTCGCTGTTCAAGACGAACCGGATTCCAGGGAATATCATAATTGATCATGAACCAACAGAATTGAAGGTTTATGCCTTCACCAGCGGCTTCCGTCGCTACAAGAACTTTGCATGATTCACGGAATTCCCGTTCGGCATAGATGCGGGAATCAACCATATCCCGGTTCCCGATCTTCATACCGCCATGAATTTTCGTTACCGAAAGGCCCCAATCCCTGAGTTTGCCCACCAAATAATCGAGGGTGTCTTTGTGTTCGGTAAAGATCAAAAGCTTCATTTTTGGATCAGCAAAAATACCCTGTTTGGTGATGACTTCCCGAAGTTTGGCTAGTTTTGACTCAATTTCCTTGCCCTCAATTTCGAGGGCATATTTGATCAAACGACTGAGTTGAAGGATTTCTTCACGCAAATCATCGGGGTCAATCGAGGCGACGACTTCTTCAAGCTGGGTAAGAATTTCATCTTGTTCATCTTCGGGCAATTCATCGAAGTCTTCGGGAAGTTTGTTCTGAATCTGGTTTTGCCTGTGGCCTTCCGGATCCGCGAGAATTTTTTCCCGTTTGTCCCGCATACGTTCAAGACTGCGCCGAACCGCATACATACTTGAAGCAAAGCGTCTCTGAAGCATCGCCATTGTGAAACCCAAGGCCCGGCCCCTGCTTGAATCATCCTGAGCGGCTTTGATGGATTGATCTTCGACATAATGGGTAAGGGCGTCGTAAAAATCCATCTCTTCGGCGGTAATCTGAAATTCGCTTGTGCTAACCCATCTTTTAGTGAAAAGGGTTTTTACTATTCCGGTTTCCGGATCGGGGAAATGAACCAGGGCTTCTTTGATCCGGCGCAAATAAAAGGGGGCTTCATGGCTGTCCATCGCTTCCTGAAGACTTTGAATATCCCCGTAAACATCACGGTCAAGGAGTTCAAGGAACAACCGGAAATTTTCGGGATCGCCTTTGTGGGGGGTTGCCGTCATGAGAAGGAAATGATCGGTCATTTGGGAGAGGGCTTCGCCCAACTGGTAAGCCAGAGTTTTTTTGTCGGCGTTATAGGCGCTCATCTTGTGGGCTTCATCAACTATGATGAGGTCCCAATGACTGCGGAGAAGGCTTATCTTGGCGTCATCGATACGGGAAACCCAAGAAATGGAAGTTATAACCTGGTGGCGTTCCTGCCAAGGATTAGAACCATAATTCGCCCGTAAAATCTGGCTGTTGATGACTTCAAAAGGTTCCCTGAACTTGTCTTTCATTTCGCGTTGCCACTGAAAAGAAAGGTTTGCCGGGGTAACGATCAGGATTCGCTTTATGAGGCCCCGAACTTTCAGTTCTTTGATGAGAAGGCCAGCCATAATAGTTTTTCCGGCGCCCGGATCATCAGCCAAAAGAAAACGGATTCGGGGAAGTTTCAAAAAATAATCATAGACCGCTTCAAGCTGGTGTGGGAGCGGGTCAACGCGGGCAATCGACAAAGAGAAATAGGGGTCTTATTCATACGCCCAACCCAGGCGCAAGGCTTCTATCCCAAGGCGGAATTTTTGGGAATTCCCGTCAAACGGCTCTTTCTCGGGCTGACATTCCAAGATAGCCAATTGATCATCATCAAGGACAGCTTCATGCACTTTGTTGGAAGAAAGGCCCCTGCCAATGATTTTGATACTATCGCCCATTGGGACAACAACAAGAATCTGCACCAATTCAGGGAAAACGGGGCCACGGATTAAAGCGTTCGGTTTTACTTGATCCTTGGTCATATTTTCGCGAAGAGGTTCGGGTTAGTTAGGATTTCCATATTGATCCCAATATACAGCCCAGGGATTTGAGAAACAAGGGTGATTTGCTCCATCGGGGTCTCGGAATATCCCTTGCCGAAAATCTCATCCCTTCGAGGAACCGCCCATCCTTTGATAGGGTATCCAAGCATTTTTTCAAAAACAATTCATCGTCTGATTCGCTACTCCTCATCCGCAACGAGTCGCTGTCCTCCATCGCCGAAGCCGATATCCATTTTTTAAAACAAACTTTTGTCAAAACCTGCTACCTCGATATCCATTCGAGCGGGCCTTATCCACTCGCGGAAAACTACTATCCTCCCCAACAAAAAACGAGCTCGCCAGCCGACTTTAACGCTTTAGGTTAATACGACGCGAAGCCGCCGTATTAACCTTGTTGAACAAAACCGGCACGCAGTCACGCTTGCCAGCTATGGGAAAAATAGGCTGATCGTATGGACAGGTCATCCAATGGGAAGGCAAAAGAAAACGAAAAAAAACGAACCTCTAAAAGTCTCTCAGGAAGCCAACCACCGCGAAGCGGTTTAGTTCAACAAGTTATTGAGCAGGTCCGGATATCTTTACTTTTGGAATGATATTCGACAAAAGTGCCTCTCATTTTTTTCAAAAGATCTTTCCTCGGGCAAGGTCTCGCATGAATTCTTTGAGCGGAAGAACGTGAATCGCGTGATCTTTCAGCCTGACATCCCCGAGATAGACGGCGAAGCACCGTCCGAGCCGTCCTTCGACGGATAATTGATTTAATGCACTCCCATATTCAGTTTTCCATTTTGAAACTGCTTTCACCTCGATGCCGACAGCATTACTTCCGCGTACCCAGATAAAATCGATTTCTGAGCAGCTCGGTGTTCCCCAAAAAAAAATTTCCCCACCGCAGTTTGCCGTATTGATTTGCGCTCGGAGTTCGTGCAAAACAAGGGTCTCGAGCAAAGGCCCCCGCTCTGCTGCTTCCAAAGGATCGCGCAGTCGGTTCTGCGTAGCTCTGACAACGCCCGTGTCAAAAAAGTAGAATTTGGGATGCGAGACTTCCTTTACCTTGGCTCGGGGGCGCCAGGCCGGAAGCCAAACGCCGATCAAGGTATCCACAAGTGTGTCGAAGTATCTTTGGACCGTTGGTCTCGCCACTCCTGCGTCCCGCGCAATATTTGAAGTGTTTACGGCCATGCCATTCATTATGGCCGCAACTTCGAGAAACCTAGAAAAGGAGGCCAGGTTTTGTACCAGGGCTTCCTGTTGTATTTCTTCCCTGAGGTAATTCATGACGTAGGCATCGAGAATATCGACGCGGTGCCTTGGCTCAGCGCGGACTTTGGGGAGAGTTCCGTACCGGAGAAGATCGTCCGTTGCAAAATCATAGCCCAGTTCTTCGCCAGTTAGCGGAAAGAACTTTCGGTTGAAGACTCTTCCGGCCAGAAGATTCGCATCCAGACGCTTGAGTTTCCTGGCACTCGAACCGCTCAGGGCAAAGTTGTATTTATTTCCATGGTCCGCGATCAGAGAATGGATTTCGTTAAGAAGTTGGGGCAATTTCTGGATCTCGTCGATCACAATCCAGGAACCTTCTCCTAATGACTCGACTTCAAAGCGCAGTTGTTCCGGGTTTCTCAACAGTTTCAGAAGCTGATCCGAACGCAGCAGGTCGAACCATTTGGCTCCTTTGAAGACCGTTTTGAGCCAAGTTGTTTTTCCCGTCCCACGAGGACCAAAAAGGAAAAAGGAATGGTCGGGAGCCTTGAGAAACCTTGTATACATTGCGAGCATTTTAACGGTAAAATTGCTCGCTGTCTACTCTTTTTTGTAAACTCTTTTTCTCCGAACCCAATTAGCCCTGGCAAAGGCACTATCCCAAAAATCCAACCCGAGCTTGCCATCCGACTTTCGGGCTGGTCGGTCAACGCGCGGCTCAGCTGCGGAGGGCTTGGCGCGATTTTTGCGGCTTTTTGCAAAAATTGTGACAGGCCCGGAGTCAGTTGAAGCCGTTTTGTTGGCCTTGTCCGACCGTTCAGCCACAATCTCGCCTCCCGTCCAAATTGTCCGACCAGAACGTCCGATTGCCCAATTGTCCAAGCTTTAACTGCCCTCTTGTCCGCCTCATCGTCCCGGCAGTCCGGCCAGAATGTCCGCTTGTCCTATTGCTAACTTATAGATTCGAGGTTCCTGGATGGATCAGGGTAATTGTACCCATCGGGGATAAACTCGATAGATTCCATAAATTGCTCGCGTGCAGAGTCTATTTCTCCGAGCTCGATCAGACATACGCCAATATTGTTCTTCACGATGGCGTATATTGGGTCAGAACGCAGCATTTCATGTGTCTTTTCCAACGTGTAGGGAAGAACTACAAGTGTTTGCTTTCCATCAATGGTTTCTTCCAGAAAGCATTGATCTCGTTCCTTATAAACTTTGTCGCTAACTGCCGCGACAATGGCTTCTTCCGCTCGTGAATACCATTCAAGTGCCTTGCGAAAATCGCCCATCTTTCGATAGGTGAGGCCGATACTATTATATGCAGAGAATAAGTAAGGATCTAATCGTATGGCTTGCTCGAGTGCTTCTACAGCTAGCTCGTAATTCTCGATAAGTTGTCGAGCAACACCAAGCGCAAGAAACACTTGAGCCTCATTGGGATTGAGCGAAGCTGCTTTGCTCAAGGATTGCACTGACTCTGGGAGCCGATTGGAAAATCGAAAACATTGTCCGGCCATGTAGTAGAGTGACCAGTCATTTGGACTGGCGTCTATTAAGCGCACAAATAAGGGGAGCGCTTCAGCAAACCTATTCTGCTGCATTAGCCCGATAGCTGTGTCTCTTTGGTCAGGCATTCGTTCCTCGATCTCTACTAAGCCCTAAAGCGGGGCTCACCTACGAAAGCTTGGCGCGGCGGTTGCCGTCCTCCGCAACCGCCGTGACGAGCCTGGAGCCAGGTGCAGTCGACTTGTTGACAACCTCGTCCAACCAAGCGGCAACGGACTTGCATCCGGTCCTCATTGTCCGATCTTCCGTCGTCCCATTTGTCCGAGTTTGAATGTCCGATTGTCCTGTCCGGCTGTCCTCTTGTCCGAGTTTGCTTCCCTCGAATTACTTGCATATACCCCTTCTTGGAAAATCAACTCGGCAATGATCACCCTGGAAGCAAATCGCGAATTTTCGTGGCCAATTATCTGAATGCACATGATTCACATAAACCTGTTGAATTCTTTAAGTAATGGTTGATACGATTCTTACCGTAGCGCGAAGATCGGTTATGTCAAACTGATCGAAGTTCTTATCAATAAAATTGTGATAATCGGCTACATATCGGCGCCCATCTTCTTCAGAATAATGCAATCTTCCAGCAAGTTTTTTTGATGAGAAAGCCCTGTAGACTTCTATTTCCTTTTTATCACTAATAAAATGAAAAGTGTTATCGCGACAGGATAGACTCACTCCTGGGAATTCTTCTTTTAATGCCGGAAAGTTAGTGCTGACGAAGTCGTGGAACCACTTCTTGAATAGCGCACGATTTTCCTTTTCAGAGTCTGGTTGGGCAATTTTACATGTACTATCTAATTGTTCTCGAATGTAACGGTCATCTAATATTCTCCGAGCTTCTGAATAGCCGTCTTTTCTTATCAATAACTCGATGGGCAACCAACCCGAGAAGTCGCCGCTTCTGGATAGTTCTTCAGCCCTTTTTCGGATATAATCGTGACGCTCTTCTTTTTTCTTTCTTTTCATGGGGCCTCCACTTCATTTATCGCCTACCGCCCATGGTTTGTATCCGCGAAGCCGCCGCAAAAACCGCATTGAAATAACCTGTATTTTCAAAACGCTCTCCCCAATAAAATACTGACGGTATCTGCCGTGATCCGCGATGATTCTATCTCAAAACACTTGCAGAAACAAGAAGATAATTGGAGATTGTCCTGCCCTCTTGTCCGGTTGTGGTTGTCCGCTGTCCGCATTCAAAGATTCCTTGTCCGAATCTTGCCAGTCCGCCTGTCCATTGTCCGACTCTCAACGGCCTCGAAAAGTCTCGTCCCGTCACGAATCCAACGGTCAACAAGTTATTGTGTCGTTCTGGCTATTTCCGGGGAGATTGGGAAAAACGAAAGTAGAGAAGGTTCTGGGGCTGGGAAAGCAGTTTTGGCGTCGGAGAGCCACCTTTTGGAGGGAATCAATCTCTATGACTGTAAGGGTACCCAAAATGGGCCGTGGTAAACTCGACCTGAAAAAGCAACTTCTCATCAAGAATTCGGGTGGCAGGTTCCGCACGGCTTGCTTGA
>Ga0074199_1002570_pt1 | contig 10525 bp, 9 predicted proteins | sample EPASupsiteSAE347_FD_64528 | JGI IMG/M metagenome (GOLD analysis project Ga0074199, IMG submission 64528) | Bioremediated contaminated groundwater from EPA Superfund site, New Mexico - Sample SAE3-47 | ecosystem: Environmental > Aquatic > Deep subsurface > Groundwater > Contaminated ...
CGTCACAGAACTGGGTGTTAATTTCTTTATCTTCAAGTTCAGCCTGTGCAACAGTCGTTCGACACGCAGTACAATACAGTGCCGGTTCATGCTTGCGATAAAGGTGCCCATCACGGTATAACCGCACAAACGATTCTTGTGAAATCTTGCGAACATGGGGCGAAATGGTTGAATACCAACGAGTCCAATCAACCGAAAGCCCAACAGACTCCCATAGTTGTTTGAATTGTTCTTCTGCAAGTGCAGTTTCTTCTAAACATGCTTTAATAAATTCAGATCTGCCAACAGCAAACGGACTTATTTTGCGTTTTTTTTCAACAAAACGCTCAGTCGCTATGCCATTATCATCAAAACCGAATGGATAAAAAACTTCATGATTTTGCATGCGCGCAAAACGTGCAATAATATCAGCCTGCGTGTATGAAAAAATATGCCCAATATGCAAAGCGCCAGAAACCGTAGGCGGCGGCGTATCAATGCTAAACAGCGGCCGCTTACTGGAAACAGCACAAGAATCAAACGAAAATATTTTTGAATCCAGCCAAAAACTTTTTAACTGTTCTTCAGTTTGTTGAAAATTATACTTGTCTTCCATATTATTTCATCTTTTGTAAGAGCTGTTGAGCAGCTATATGTAATCGCGGATTGTGGATACTTTTTGCAAATTCACGCACAATATCCCGCGCTCGCGCGCAGTTACCAATATAATACAGACACTCGGCTTTTTTAAGTGGCAAATCAGGAAAACTTTGCTTACGCTGTTCAAGACGTTCAAGAACAGCCAAACCCTGCTGGTACTTCTGCTGCCTACAATAAATTTCACACAGATTATGATGGGCGTGCACGATACACGCGGGTACATCAAGCACCTGATTATATAACAGTTCCGCTTGAGCAAATTTATTCAAAACGGCACATGAATCAGCTAAATTAAGTATGTCATCTGAATTTAATTGTTCAACACGTTCTAGCAAAGCATATGCAGCAGTCACATCTTCAAAGTTTCTCATATTCAAACTCATTTGCGCATATGCGCGTATACATTCAGCGTGATTATCATAATCAGCAATAGTACACGCATTTTTAAAACTCTGCCACGCCTCTTGTGTACGATTAAGTTTTAAATAAAGGCGCCCTAAATTAAAGTAAGCCTTTCCATAATGGGGATAGAGTATAATTGCCTGCTTAAAAGCTTTTTCAGCCAAGTCATCAATATTTTTTTGCATCAAATAGATTCCCATATTGTTGTATGGCTTGTGCTGGTAGGGATTAATACGTATACTTTGGCGCAAAGCGTGTATAGCCGACTCATGTTGATTGGTAAGCGCATAGGCTGCAGAAATATTATTATATGGATCAGGATAGGTTGTCGGCTCTAGTTCTATCGCTCGCTGAAATGCCCAAATAGCACGGTGAACATCGTTTTTTTCCAAAAGCAAATTAACGCCATAGTTATTATAGCCACGTGCTTTGTTTGGTGCTTTGTTAATAATATCGATCCAAAATTCTGTGCCTGATCGCCATATTTTATTGCGCTGATAAGTCGCAAAACTCATGAGCACAAGACCAAGCAACCCTAGACTAAATATCACTTTTACATTACCAAAGATAGGATAAACTTTCATAAGTTTTTGATACCCATACACTAACGCAAGTGAAATAAAAAAGAGCCACCCAATCGACGCAAGGTAGGTTTTATAGTCAGCCATCAATTCAGTAGAAGGCATAATAGTCGATCGTGGAGCCATGCATACAAAAAACCACAAAAGACCAAATACAAGTACGTTCGCCGGATCTTTTTTAAGCACACGTACCATAAGTGCAAAAATGACAATAAGCACAAGCAGCGGCAAAAGACAATCTGGAGAAAAGACAGATCGACACAACTTCCAATCATAATCAACACTTATAGAAAACGGCCAAACAAACATAAACAGGTAGTGCAATATCACTTTAAACTGTGTTATAAAAAATGGGCCTGCGGTAATTTTCTGACCAGCTGATTCAGTAAGCATATTGCCAATGGTATTCGTATGTTCTATATCAAGCGAAAGAACGTGAATAAAAAAATTCTTACCTAAAAGCCAAACATAAGAGCCCCAAATGGCAAGAGCAACCAATACATAAATCCACCAATTTTTCTTAAACTTCTGCCACGAGCCTTGAGCAATAAAAAACCAGTCAATCAGTGGCAGTAAAAACGGAAGCACTATAGTTATTTCTTTTGTTCCACATGAAATAAGACACAACGCAAGTAATACACCCAACAAACTTATCTTGGCTAAAAAATTTGTTGCACGCGTCACAAGCGCAATAAATACTAGAATTATCAGTAAGCTAAAAAGCGCAGAGAGTCCCTCAAGTTGGCCCTGAATAACATACGAGACGGTCTGTGTTTGTACCGGATGCAACAAAAAGAGTGCACTTGTTATTGTGGCAATAAGGACGGCATATATATTATAGAACGAATTTTTTGGGCGCAAGCGCATTAACAAAAGCACAGCAATATACACCAAAATGCCCGTCATGCAGTGAAAGATAACATTGCTCCGACGGTACACAAAGGGGGCAAAGAGCCCCAACTTATAATGTATGGTATTTAACCAATAACTCATCCAGCGGGTAGACGTAAAAAAGAGATCGCCAAGAGTTTTACTTCTAATGTTATAAAATTTTAAAATACTCGGTTCGTCATCAAACTGAAACGCATAAACAAGCGATGGGAAATAGGTAACGAACGCAACAATGGCCAAAATAAGCGGTGCTGCGTATGGCATAAAACCATACGAAATAGACCGCGCAACTGTATTACTTTTAACTTTCTTCATAACACCCTGACATTATAGTACCTACTAGCAAGTTTATAGCGCCAGCGTTTTTTCTCAAGAAGCCATTAAACCACCACGCAAATTGCCGCCTGAAAACAAATTTTCTTTATAAGCTTTGCCAGAGAACATATACAGCAGCAAAACTATTAAATCTTACAGCTTCTATTATTCAAATTTTTATGTTATTTTATAATAAGCAAAGCTTGTCTATTAGATTTAATTAAATTAATTAACTTATTATTGTGGAGCTTGTTATGAAAAGATTGCTCTTATTGCTCAGCATAGGTTTTCTAAATTTGGATGCCATGCAAAATAGCGTTGACCCATTCACTGAACGAGTCGACTCAATTTTAGAGCGCCCTCAGTCGCCCGAAGACGTCGACCACCTAGTAATCCACGTAGAAGTCGCAAAACCCGCTGAAATGGGCGAAGATGAATGGCTTGAGTTTCTTTGGAAAAATGAATTAAAATTTCCAAGTCTCCCCTGTATCACTGGCAAAGATACCCGTGTAAATATTTCAATCAAAAGATGCAACTTCGGAACTCGCCTATGGGCAAGGCTACCCAAAAAATTGGTAGGACTTATTATTGCAAAAAAATCTCGAGTGAAAGATGCGCAACTATTGCGCGATCTTATTCTTGAAGAAGAACAGAAAAGCTTTAACTTTGTAGCCGAACCAGATTCACCTACTTATCAAGAAGCGAACGAATGGTATTGTAGGGCTATGAGGGCAATTTCGTAAATTGCTATCATTGTATGGGTTCTGTTGTGTAGGTCCAGATACGTGTGAGACAAAATAAGGTAAAATAACGCGAACTCGATTTAACAGATGACCGGCAATCAGATCAGATCTTTCAGCTATTTGTGGAGGTCCTGTTTATAATATCAAACACCTTGGCAATACTATATTTCGTTAGGGGCTTCTTGAATCCCATATGTATTGAACCAGGACAGTTTCTAGGCAAAAGCAACAAAAGGGGTATGCTGGTTATGTTACCCCTTTTTAATTCTTTGATGGAGCAGAATATGCAAGAAATCGCAGCAGCGGGTGCTATCGGTAGTAGGACGAGCGCTTCTGTTTTTAAAAAGTATGATATTCGCGGTGTTGTTGGTGATGAACTGATTGTTGACGAAATATACCACATTGTGCGCTGTATAGCTGTATATTTTAAGCAGTGTGACCAGTCTTTAAGCACCCTTGTTGTTGGTAGAGATGGACGGATTCATTCGCCAGATATCCACAAGCACGTATGTGCTGCTTTACAAGATTCTGGCATCAACGTGCTAGATATTGGCGTGTGTCCGACTCCTGTATTTTATTATGCCAACAACCAGCTTGCAGTTTCTGGTGGCATCATGATTACCGCTTCGCATAATCCCAAGCAATATAATGGTCTTAAATTAATGCTGCATAATAAAAACGTTTTTGGTGAAGAAATAGAAGTAATTAAAGATCTTTTTTTCTCTGGTGTTGTGCCTGAGCGTTCTGTCACGCGTGGCTTCTGTCAAGTATGCGATATTCTGTCGCCCTATATAGATTTTTTAGTTACACAGTTTGCATCGTTAAAAGCGCGCCCGATACGCGCGGTTATTGATTGTGCCCATGGTGCGACAGCGGCCGTTATTCCTGAGCTTGTCAAACGCATGAAGTGGGATTTGGTAAAAATCTTGCATGGTAAAATTGATGGTACGTTTCCGGCCCATGAAGCGGATCCAACAAAAGATGAACATAATAGTGATATTCGTAGGCTTATACAAAGCTTCCCAGAATATTTTGGAATAGGCTTTGATGGTGACGGTGATCGTATGGCTGCTGTTACGCAACAGGGAGTATTGGTTCGTGGTGACGAATTAACCGCTCTTTTTTGTCGCGCAATACACCGTGAGCGCGGCCCTTTTGCGTTAGCCGTTGATGTCAAATGTTCACGTGTGTTACTGGAAGAATTTAAAAAGCGTGACATTACGTATACCCTTACGCCGTGTGGTGTTGGTTTTTTGCGTACTGTGATGCGCGAAAAAGCCTGCTTATTTGGTGGCGAAATCAGTTGTCATTTTTGCTTTAATGATCGGTATTTTGGTTATGATGACGGTATATATGCCATGCTACGGCTTTTTGAGTTTATTGATACGTGTGGTGCTGACTTGCACACGTGTTATGCATCGTTGCCCGAACGGTTTTGTTCTCCTGAATTGCGTATCGCATGCCCTCATGAGCAGAAATGGCGTATTGTTGACCAGGTTAAAGATCAGATTCAGCGGTGGCCTGGGGGTACTCTTATAACGGTTGATGGTATTCGTTTAGAGCTTGATCGAGGGTGCATAACGATGCGAGCATCAAATACCGAACCAGTATTGTCCGTGCGTTTTGAAGGCTCAACACAAAAAAATCTTGACGATTTAAAGCGTGAATTTTATATGCTGTTATCGTCATATATTGATCGTACTTATTTGGTGCGTGTATTGAATATAAAAGATTGAATGTGAAGATTGGGTTACATATTCGTCTTGGTGATACCATGTATGCGGTTGCTCAGCGAGCGCTCGAGCTCGAGCTTCCCTTTTTTCAGACGTTTGTTTTAAATTGTCACGGGAAATTTTTTGTGCCAACCGAACGTGATGAAAAAAAATTTTTGGCTGTTCGCGATAAATTTGGGGCACTTTTTTTACATTCCTCGTATTGGATAAATAGTGCGAGTGCAACCGATCATGCTGATCGGCTGCTTGAGCGTGAACTTGCATTGGCAAGGCAATTAGCATTTAATTATTATATTCTTCATCCGGGTGCTGCACAACTTGATCAACCAGATCGTTTTGTTTATTTGGTAAGTCGCTTGCGCCAAATGAGTAAGCGTTATCCAGACGTAACTATTTTGTTGGAAAATGTTGCGCATGCACGTAGTGCTATAGGTGGCTCAATGGGTGATTTGGGTTGTATAGCGCGTAAGCTGGAAGATTGCCCCAATATCGGTTTTTGCATTGATACGGCACATGCGCATAGTTACGGTTATTCTTTTGATAGTATACCAGCTGTTGATCAGTTTTTTGCTCTTGTTGATCGTGAAGTTGGACTTGAGCGGGTGCGGTTAATACATTTGAATAACACACATCAGGTCTGTGGCTCTCGTATTGATATCCATAGCGTTTCAACGCGTGGACTTATTGATTCTGTGGTTTTGCGCTATCTGGTTAATATGCCGATGCTTTCTACAGCCCACTTTATCGCTGAGTTGCCAACACTTTCGCCTGATAAAGAAAAAGCTATACTAGCTCTTATGAGAGACTGGTAAATATTGTTACGAGGTGATTATGATACGTGTTGCGCTTAACGGCTTTGGCCGCATAGGAAGAACCTTTTTGCGCGCCTGGTGTATAACGCCAGCTGCTCAAAAGTTTATACAATTAACGGCGATAAACGTGGGCCCTGCAAGCACCAAAGATTTGGTGTATGCAGTGCGCTACGACAGTATTATGGGCACGCTTAATCTTGATGTGCAATTTGCTGACGGCATGCTTACTATTGGTGATCACAAAATAGTTGTTTTGACACAGCCTGACCCTGACAAGCTCGCCTGGCGTGAGTTAGGTATTGACTGGGTGGTAGATGCTTCTGGGCGCTTTACTCATCGCGCTGATGCGCAAAAGCATTTAGATGCCGGTGCTCATAATGTATTGATAACGGCGCCTGCAACTGACGAAGATTGTACGGTTATTCCTGGTGTTAATGATGCGAGTTATAGTGCAAAACACCACATAGTTTCTCTTGGCAGTTGTACAACCAATGCGGTGATTCCTGTTCTTGCTGTTATCAAGAGCTTAGTTGCTATAGAGCAGGTAAGTCTTACGACCATTCATGCATATACCAATACACAGGTGTTGCTTGATGTTGAGGCGAAATCGACCAGGCTTTCGCGTGCTGCGGCTCTTAATATAATTCCAAGTTCTACCGGCGCCACACGGGTGGTTGGTAAAGTGATGCCGGAACTTGCAGAAAAAATTATTGGTAATTCGGTGCGTGTACCGGTAGCAAAAGTTTCGCTTATTGATTTAGTGGTAACTGTGCAAAAAAATTTGAGTGTCGCGGATTTGAATGGTGCTTTTGAACGTGCACAGTTAGGAACGCTTAAAAATATACTTTCTATTACCTATGAGCCACTTGTTTCTGGTGATTTTGCAGGTAACGCGCACTCGGTTATTATTGATGGGTTGCTGACTCAGGTGCAAGGCCGTTGCGCGAAAATCTTTGGTTGGTATGACAACGAGTGGGGGTATAGCGTGCGTCTTATAGACTTCCTGACCAAAGTTAAGTAAGCTATAACAATATGGCGGGCCCATAGCTCAGCGGTTAGAGCAGTCGGCTCATAACCGAAAGGTCCCAGGTTCAAATCCTGGTGGGCCCACCAGGATTTACGTGTTTATTTAGATTATACCGAGCAATTTCTGCGCGTCATTGAAGGATTTGTATGAGCGAACATTATTCTCTACAAGCGCTTATTGATTTGATCGAGTTTGATCGTGTTATTATTAAAAAAGGACAGATAGTTGCGCAGATAAAAAAGCTTGTTGCGCAGCTTGATCAGGCTGTTGAAAAGCTTGCAAAAGAACGAGCCTCTTTTGAAGGCAAGGTTCGTGATGCGCAAAAGGTTGTGCATGATCAAGAACTTGAAATGAAGACGCTTGATGCAAAAGAGCAAGAAAAGAAAAAAATTTTGGAGACGGTTGATTCACAACGCGTGTATGATTCGCTTAAAAAAGAGATAGGGTTTCTCAAAAAAAGCCAATATGATCATGAAAAAAAATTAGTGCAGAGCTGGAAAGAGCTTGATTCAGCGCAAAAAGTACTTGCCGATCATGTCGGAAGCATAGACGAAAAAACGACCCAATTAGCGATTGAAATTACAGTAAAGCGTACAGAGCTTGATGTTCTTGAGCGTGAATTACATGAGCTTTCTACTGTGCGTTTAGAAAAGGAACGCGGAGTATCGCCAGAATGGCTTGAAAAGTATAATATCATGCGTTCGCAGACTAACGACCCGATTGTACGCGTTGAGCAAAACAGCTGCAGTGGTTGTTTCGCTCAGTTGACGCCTCAGGCGCTGCTTGATCTTGATAAAAAGAAGCTTACTCAGTGTGCGTCATGTTATCGTTTTTTGTATAAACCAGATGAAACCGAATAGCCATGAACGGTAACCAGTTGTCATTTTTGCCTCACGAATCTTCATCGCAGCGCGTGATGGCGCTCTATTTTGATGGTGCAGCGCGTAATAATCCGGGTCCTGCGGGTGCTGGCATTGTCTTTAAATGTGATAATGTCATACGCGCGCAGTATTGTTTTTATTTGGGCGAGAAGACTAATAATCAGGCTGAATACTTAGCGGTCATCTTGGGCCTTTTGATTGCGCAAGATTACAAAGCTGAGTATGAAAAGTTGGAAATTTATGGTGATTCTGAACTTCTTATCAAGCAAATGTCGGGCCACTATCGGGTTAAAAATCCTATTTTGCAGCAGCTATCCCGTGTGGTGTATTTGTTGAGTAAGGATTTTTCTGTCTCATTTTTCCATGTAAGTCGCACGTATAATAAAGATGCGGATCTTTTGGCAAATCAAGCGATAGATACCAAGGCTTCTATCCCAGATAAGTATAAACGAGTATTACATGAATATCACATTACGCTTTAATAGTTTACTGTGGGGGATCTTTTTTTTGTGTGCTGCTCAAGAAGATTCAGTTTTGAGTGTGCGCGTATTACTCGGTAGTTTTCCCATTACAGAAGATATTTCAATCGAGTTGTTTAGTAAAAAAGGGCTTACTATAACGGGGTCGCGTGAGCCGCATAAAAAATATTTATTTGATGATCTAGTTACCCTGAGGCTCAAAAACCAAAAAATATATCTTGAAGATCAAAAAGATGAAAGCAGCGTTTTGCTTCTTGAGGCCGGTGACGGGCATTTAGAGTTTGATGGTAATAAATATAGTGGTACGTTTTATGTATACCGCACAAAAAAGACCATCGATATTGTGAATAAGCTGCCGCTTGAAGATTATATCTGTTGTGTATTGAGAACAGAAGGGTGGCCAGGATGGTCAAAAGAGGTGTACAAAGTGCTGGCTATTGCATGTCGAAGTTATTTGTTGTATCAATTACGGCAATCTAAAAGAACTAAGCGCCATTATCATATTTGTGCTACTAATGCGCATCAGACATATAGCGGTGTACACTCTGATCAGGTAATCAAACAGGCTGTTGATGAAACAAGCGGAATCTTTTTGGCTTATCATGGCCAGCCGATACTTGCTATGTTTGATGCCTGTTGCGGTGGTATTATTCCTGCGCGGATAAAAAATGGGATTAATTTTACAGAGGCTCCTTATCTTGCACGTTCTTATGCGTGTTCGTATTGTAAGGGATTTAAAATTTTTAATTGGTCACATGATATAAGTCTGTCAAAGTTTATTGATTTGATGCGGGCGCATGTTTCTGATTTAGAGAGTGTTGATGATATAGAGGTTGTGACTGATAATGCTGGTGTCGTTCAAAAAATTATTATAACTGATGACGAACAACGTTATACTATAAATGGAAAAAAAGCTTACTCGCTGCTGCCTTTTGTAAAAAGCTTTGCATATACCTGCCAGAAGAAAAGAAGCCGTGTGGTGTTTAAGGGAACTGGTTATGGACACCATGTTGGTCTTTGCCAGTGGGGTGCAAAAGAATTGGTTAGTCAGGGATGGGATTATAAAAAAGTACTCAGATTTTATTATCCGGGAACAAATTTTATGAAATTATACAAAAAAGCATCCGCTATAATACCTGATTCACAAACGAGTTCTTTGGTTCACACCGCAGGTGCCTAAGTATGACGTATCGATGGCATATTATTGGTGGTGTTATTGCGTATGCGATAACTAGTATGCTTGTCTCGGTTCTGTCTTTTTCTTACACATTTGATTATGCTGTTTTGTGGTTTTTTGTGTGTTTGGTGGGAGCGCTCTTTCCTGATATAGATACAAAAAGCAAGATGCGTTACATGGTGTATCACCGATGGTTATTAGCCGTACTTTTGGTGCTTGTTGCTGTTATGGGAAAAAGCCGTGTTGTTGGTATTTTATGCGTTTTTATACTGGGCTTGCCCTTTGTTGTAAAACATCGAGGGATATTTCATAGCCTATTTGTTCTCTTATTTTTGCCCTTTCTTGGTGCAGGTTTATGTTCATGGTATTATCCGGCGCAGATGTTTGTCATAGTAGCCACTACGTCTTTTTTTGTTGCCGGAGCGTGCTCGCACCTGATGCTTGATTGGCTTTAGATAATTCTCTCCGGCCACTTTGTTCCTTTTTTACTTATAAATATGGATTTGTGCGTGCATGATTTGTTAGGGTATACCCAAAATAGCGGGGGATTGCTATGGGAGCCAGTAACAAATATTGTGTGTTACTCTTTATGGGTGTTTATTGCTTCTGTATTTTTGGGGGACAGGAGTCTGATCATCAGAATAATTTTTATTTTACGCTGAGTCCATGCGGTGAATGTAATTATTGCCATGTCATGAAAGATAATTTATTTCCTTTGTTTGTTGCGATGGTGCGTATGAACAAACATAATTCTTGGCAAGAAAATAAACTATATTGTGATAAGATGCCGTTTAAATCTGAAGTCTTTAAACTTTTGTCTGATAAGAAATTAATTATTTCTCAAT
>Ga0074199_1002572_pt1 | contig 10521 bp, 18 predicted proteins | sample EPASupsiteSAE347_FD_64528 | JGI IMG/M metagenome (GOLD analysis project Ga0074199, IMG submission 64528) | Bioremediated contaminated groundwater from EPA Superfund site, New Mexico - Sample SAE3-47 | ecosystem: Environmental > Aquatic > Deep subsurface > Groundwater > Contaminated ...
CTGGGTGGAGATGTGATGTATAGTCGAGATACACATTGCTTCCATTGATCGCGATTTTTCGATAATTTAAGTCTGTCTAAATTGAGGTTCGTTTTAAAGTTAAACTAAATTTTAAGTCAAATCTGCTTAGCTGCTTTAAATACAAACTTTAACTCTTAAAGCTGCACTTCAATGATAGCTGGCTGATGCTTTGGGTGAGCTGAGCCACATGGGCGCGATATAGAATAGATAGAGTCTTGTGCTCAGAGACTTATGCCGCGCCGCTTCGCGTATTCTTCAAGGCTGATGAAATCGTCTTTTTCGCGTTCTAGGAGCGCTTGAAGTTCTTCGGCGGTTGATTCTTCTTCTTCCGCAAGGGCGGCAAGATCCCAATCGTTAAGAGGTTCGTCTTGCGCTACTATGACTTCGCTTCGGGATGCCATTGGATTATCTTCTCCTTTGTTAGTATATCGATTTATCTGTAATCCGATTTTCTTTTCTTCGGAAAGATTTTTAATAATTTTATAATATTCTCATCCCCATCGACTTCATACTCAACTCTGAGCTTACCAACTCGCAGCCGGTACTTTTTATCACTTCCCGCGACGGGTACTATATCGGCCATAGGGCGCGGGCGGTAGGGATCTCTCCTGAGTTCTCCTAGATGGATGAAGATCTTCTTCACGACATTGGGAGGAAGCTTATCAAGGGCCTTTCGTGTGGTGTGGGATAGCTGTATGGTGAACATTCCTACTCCAGCTCTCCCTTCTCCTTCAGCTTCTTGATGTTTACGGCAGCTAGTTCATTTTCTCATTTGTATCTTATTCGTACTTTCTATTATGTAAAAATGGTTTATTGATATTGTTTTCCGGCTAAACTACTTAACCTTGCACGTAGAATATGCTCTTCATGGCAGGAGTCCTTGAGCAGCTATTCAGGCCACAGAAGAAGGCTATGAGTCAGAAGTCTATGGAGCTGGAGGCGGCCAGGGAGATCTTGGCCGAGGTCTTCAGGGTCAGGCTGTCGGAGGTGGATGAGATGATCTGGAGCCGGTTTGTGGCTGAGGATAAGGGCTCTGAAGAAGAAGGCTTGTGGCCTCAGGAGTTCTGGCTATAATGATCTGGGTGATTAAGTCGGCCTGTAGACCGTTGGTCAAATCACAATTGTAGCAATGGCTCGCTACGAGGCGGAAGAGCGGATCGAGGCAAGGGAACGGAAAGCCGAGACTCAAATCAAGTCGGGTATCGAGGGGAGGATACTGCCAGACGAGGTTACTGCACATGTGCAGGGACCTAGAGGCGAATCCGCAGCTATCATTGCACAAAAGGTGGGCGTGAAAACTCGGAATGTTTACGAGGTCCGGGCTGCTAAAACAAAAGGCGTCCCTGAAGTAGAGAGTATGCAATGGCTACCCTCATCAAATGGCCATCAAGTACCCATCAAGTAAGCCGCCTTGCCATGCCATCCCCGCAGCGCTGGAAGGATCACCAGGCAGGAGCTATGTATCCTCCGAGAGCAAAGAAAGTCGATCCCAGGGCACTACAGAAATTAATCATTCTTTGCCTTATGAAAATAGCAGTTGGCCGTTTCTTATGTAACAGACTCGATCTTTTCTTATGGGGCTTGTTACATAAGAAAAACAGCATTGGAAAGCTATTTGGTCGTTTCCTCGATAGTGGCAATAGCGTGCTTGAATACCAGGATCGGCCCTTTGGCGGTCTGGATGCAGATCTCATAAGGGTTGTATCTATCCAGGGTGCCGGTAATTGGCTGGCCACCTGAGACCAGACGGATAGTGACCTTCTTGTCCTTGAGCTTGGGGATAAAGTGCGGGCCGATTTGCTTGGGCGCGGGCTTGGTTGTTGTTTGATTATCTTCTTCTGTCATTCAATATTCACTTCCAGAATTGATACCAGTGCTTCTTGTGGGCCTCTTCCTGTCCTGGTGGGAGCTGAGGTATCTTCTCAGAGATCTGGCTGATATTCTGGCTGAGCTGCGCGACGTGGCCACGCAAGAAAGAGACCTCAGAATCCTTGGCTTTCATGGCAGATTCCATTTTCGCGAGTTCTGTATGGGTCTGATTCAGCTCAGAATCACGCTGATTCAGGGTAGATTCTAGCTGATTCAACTCTCTGACTTTCGATTCTATGATTTTATCTTTCTCTGCGATCTGATTCTCTAATTTCGATATCCTTCGCTGTGACTGCATCAGCTCTAGCTTTGCCTGATTCAATTCTGATTCTATCTGATTCTGCTTGGTTCTCAATTGATTCAGCTCAGATTCTAACTGATTCAGGTCTGCATCAGAACCATTAATAGATGATTCAACAGCAGCCGCGATAAAATCAGAGCGTGTTATACCCTTCTCTTTGGCCTTAGAATCAGCCTGATTCAGCACTGATTCTGTGAGTGTGACAGAAGTTCGCGGCATGCAGAATCATAGTGATTCAGGGGAAATAGATTTTTTGGTGATGAGCTTAGAGCCTATAACACGCTGCTAATTTTGGGTTGATCTCTGCTTTCAAATCATCGTCCACTTCGCCCAAAATGCGTACAATGAGAGATTTTTCCACCGTTGCGAGTTTATCCAGCATTATAACTGAGTCGGATAATAGCCCCGTGAGTGCAAAAGAAGGGCTACGTTGTGGAATTAATATATCCTCCGGCGATGGGGCCGAAGGCATGTTTGAGGATATGTAGGCAACCACAATATCATATTTGGTCTCATGAAGAATAAGAGCGGGCCTACGTTTGGTTGAACTCAAATTTGTAAAAGGGAATGGTACTACAACGATCTTTCCTTTCATCAATAGATGTCCGGTTCGTTGTCCACATATTTAGATAGCGCCTGCTGTGAGAGTATCATAAGCCCTCTGGTGATCTCTCTATCATCTCCTGGCTCTTCCAGGTCGTAAGGGAGATCCTGGGTTACGGTCCGGCGCTCCAAAACCTCGCACATGGATATTTACCTCTGGGTTCTTGCTATTTAAATCTTGATTGCCAGGGCTTCAGCCTTCAGCTTCCTGGCCTTCTGCAGGGCTTCAGCTTCGGCCTTCAGCTCATCGGCCTGGCCTTCCAGCGCCCTAGCCTTGTGGCTGGTATCTGGCAGGGCCTTAGCCACCTTCGTCATTGCTTTTGCCCTCCTGGCCAGCTCCCCCGGCCTACAGATGCCTATTCCATCCGGCCATCCACTGTTCTCTCGTTTAGTAGTGCAACATCAAACGCAAAGTTCATATACTATGTTGCACTACTATGTACTAGAGGTAGGATAAAGATGGTTCACACCACAGCAGCTAGGAAAGAGGCCAAGGGATTGAAAGAAAGGGCACAGGAGCTTGTCAAGGAGTCGAGGGCGCTGGAGAGCATAGAGAACGCGACCTCACTGGCCGAGGAGAAGGGGACGGAGGCGGCCAGGCTGCAGGAGCAGGCCAGGGAGCTTGAGCAAATGGCCAGGCTGGAAGATATCAACGTGTGGGTGGACTCCATTCTCAAGCAGATCAAAGGAGGCGAGAAGAAATATGGGCGATGGATGGCAGGCTGGCGGGAAGGCGATAAGGTCCGCAAGGTCTACCTAGGAAGCTGCAGGAAGATGACCCAGGCCGAAGCCCTGCAAAAGGCCAGAAAGATGAAAGCAGAGGCGCTTGGCTTGCATGACGCCGTAAAGGGCGAAATGGGGGCTCTATAAGATGACTGCAGATGGATATATCTCTAAAAGTGGATTAAAACGGCGGGGATGGACCGAAAAAGCAATTTCCACTTTTGTTCCTGATTGTGATAAAGAGGCAATCAATCCTCAATTTAAAACTGCTAGTCCTATGAAATTATATCGTCTCTCAAGAGTTGAGGAAATCGAGGAGTCTGAGCAGTTCAACGCATTTATGCAAAAAAGTGCGCTCCGAAAGAACGCCGCGACCAAAGCAGTGGGCACAAAGAAGCAGAAACTGTTGGAGGAATTGGCTTCATGGGAGATCGTTATTGAATCTCGCCCAATACATGAAGTTCGCAGAGACGCTATTGAGATGTATAACGCATTTCATGGAATGCGTGATGATAGATATGCTTCATCAACCTCGGATGCAGGATTTCTCGAACGCATCACTGTGAACCATCTCCGACATGCCTTGAGCAACTATGATGAGCGCCTGGAACAACTTTTCGGTAGAGTAGGAAAAACGGAGGCGTATATGTTACTGAACGAGAAAATCATGTACGCCATTGCTGCGGAGTACCCTTCATTGGCGAATGAATGCGAACGGCAGATTTATGCGAAGATAACACGTCTTAATTCTTAAGGCTTCAATTGGGGAGCTGGTCTGAAGCTGAGCTAGGCCGAAGCCCTGGAGATGACCAAGAGGATGGAGGCGGAGGCATTGGGGATCCGCCTCTGACAATGATTATTATTCACGTCGGTTTTAAAATCGATTTAAAGGCATTATCGTTTCCAGCATGATAGTTTTCCTGCACTCACTTTCCAGACCGCCAAATTCTGGGACGCCGCGGGCCTTGGCCGCGCGTTTTGTCCTTCCACAAGCCGAGGTGCAGGGAATCAGTTCTATGACATCTCACCTCAGATAATATGGAATGTCATAGAACCAACTCACCACAGGACTGAATAACAATAGTTACTTTTGCCCTTACTGTATAAATTTAAAAATCAATACATCAAACATACTTCTCTGTACATCACCTAACGATTTTTTATATAGTCCTCTCGAAACCGCATAGCACCTAACCGCCACCAAGCGCCGCCCTCTGGGGGATTTATTTTTATAAATATGCTTTCCAGGCCGTGAAGTATGGGTGTGCGCTCCGAGAGTTGGCTATTCACGTAGTGTATGGAATAGGCGAGGTAGGAAAAGAGGTTATTTGCTCGTCTAGGTGTGTGGCAAATACTTTATTAAGTTGTAAGAGGTATGTTTTCGCATTACATTGTAAATATAAAATGGTTAAGGGCGGTTGCTGTCCTCTATAGCATAGGGAACGAGAGAGGCCGCGAGAGCTTGGAATGACCCAGAGTGCGATCACTTTCGTTCCGCTCAGGTTTATTTGAAATACTCGGAGTGCTATCATAACATATGGATCTGCGAACATGCAAGCGGTGCGGGTATTCCTGGCAGCCGAGAGTCGAGAATCCGAAACGCTGCCCCAAATGTAAAAGTCCATACTGGAAGACCGAGCGGTCTAGGGTTGGCAGGAAAGAAATCGAAGGTTAGCATGATAGACTTTGGCGAATCGGGGTTTGAAAGAGAGCCTAAATCATATTTCATTTTAAGAGGGGTGCGAGATAAAAAACAATTGGTGATACAATGTGAGGAATGCCGGGGAGAAATGGCTTTCAACCCAGCAAACCACGAGCGATTCTGCTCCAAATGCGGCTTGGTAGACGGCGGAATTGTTTTTGACGAAGCCAACTTTGATTATCAACGCGTGCAGAGCGGGCAAATTCGTTCAGATACTGGCATGGAGGCCCTTCCACGGGATAAACGTGATGCATTGAAGAAATTCGAAGACGAACGTGGAATCACGAAAAAACGCGAGTCTAAAAATCAAACGTTGAGGGCGGAGCGCCACATGAGGCGCGAAACGTACCGTCTAACGGCGATATTTAACGATATGTATCGCCATTTTGACGTGGTCGATGATGAGGCTGAGCTCAAAACCCCTGGCGTGTATTATGACGTGACAGGCAGAATCGTCAAGCGCACCCGAATAATGTTTCCAAGTGGACGCTCGAATTCTACCCAAGGGTATTATCTCAGTCTGCTGAATGTAAATCGCTATGTTTTGAAAAGAGAGTACGAGCGCCGTTATGGAAAAATCGATAGAAAACGGTTTGAACTTCTGCTCAAAAAGACGGTAGAGCGGGGGGAAATTCATTTAGAACAAACTATGTTCATGCTTGCGAAAAGGCGAGTCGATTCGCCACCGCTCTTTCTCTGTAGCCTCGAAATAATGTACGATCGTAATCGTGATAAATTATAACAAGGGCCACTGCTGCCGAACGTCCTGAGCCGGGCCAATAATTGAAGAGCAGCCGTTTGTATGTGATTATTTTTATCAGCGTTTTATTTAAAAACGTGGTTTTTTAAAGCTGCTTGGAGGCATTATATGAAATTTATTCGTAAAGTTTACAACATGAATCCCAAAGCTGGACGCTATCCTGCAATTACATTCCCGCCCGAATTATCAAACAAACTTACAAATTTTGTCGTGATGGAATCGGTCCCTGAGGGCATTTTGATCCGTCCGGCGAAAATCGAACCAATCTAGCTGCCTAGAATTTAATTATGTGGTAATAGCCGGGCCGCTCGACCAGCCCGGCAAAAAGGAGTTTTTCCTATGCAAAATAACGCTTTGATTGCATTTGAATCTTTTTATCGGCCATTTCAATATCTCGAATCGGACTATAGCAGAATTTTTTGTTCCGATTGCGGGAAGCCATTTCGAATATCAGATGATGATCTTGAAGGCATATATTCGCGATCAGATTTCTGCAATTGCTTCCATGGGGGATATTGATGCCAGATATCCCAGAAATTTTTAATCAAAATGGAGCATCGTTCGTTTTACTGCGAAAAGGGCAAAAATATCCGCCAATAGAACGCGAATGGCAAAACAGACCACATAGTTTCCAGGATGCGACAGAACACGCGGCCAGAGGTGGCAATGTGGGTATCCTAGTGGGCAATGGATACATCGGCCTTGATCAAGACGACCCGGCAGCCTTTGAAGGGCTGGAGCTTCCCGAAACGACATTGTGGGAGACCAGGCCCGGCAGATATGGCATGTGGCTGAAGGCATCCGATAATGTAGCTGAAGCCCTGGCCGCGATCTGCAAAAAGGCTGATCAAGCGCAACTGAAGTTATTCCGAGCTGGGAAGCCTTGTGGAGAAGTCAAGCTACAGCGAACGTATCAAGTGATCCCACCCTCCTGGAAGACGTTAGAAAACGGCACGCGAGCAGATTACAAGCTTCTACAAGAGATCCCCCCGGCAGAGATCTCCCTGGCAAAGCTCCTTGCAGATCTTCAGGCAATTGGCATAACCTTCTCTTCCAAGCTGGAAGCCAACGCCGCTAAATTGGAAGGCATGGCCAGGGAGTCCAGAAAGAAGCGAGCTGAAAGCGATGAACAAAGAGCCCGGCACTATGCTGAAGCTGCCCTTAGAGATGAGGCCCTTGCTGTGGCGGATAGCCCGACTGGCAGCAGGAATGAGCAGCTCAATCGTTCTGCATTTGCTCTCGGCCAATTCGTAGCGGCTGGCGTGCTTTCCGAGTCCGAAGTCATAAGGGAGCTATCAAGGGCGGCCATGAACGCCGGCCTGGAACCGGAAGAGATCCGGGCAACTATCGCCTCAGGCTTGGAAAGCGGCTCAAGGCATCCAAGAGAGATCCCTGAAGGGAATGAGATGAAGGCAGATCGCCAAATATTCCAGCGAGTAGACTGTGAGGAACTTACCGAAGGCGGCAACGCGGCCAGATTAGAGCGCATTCATGGTGAAGATCTTCGCTACAACCATACCCACAAAAAATGGTATCTGTGGAATAAAGGGCGCTGGAAGATTGATGCCAACGGCGGTGCTATGAGGCTCGCTGCTGACGTGGTTGGCTCATTGTACCTCGCTGCAAGCAAAGCGGACGGGAAGGACGCGAGAAATGAACTGGTAAGCTTCGCAAAAGCAACCGATAGCCGCAAAGGGCTTAGCAACATGCTCGCCCTGGCCGCTAATAGGCTGAAGTTTGCTCTTACTGCAGACGACTTTGACAGAGATGCATGGCTTCTTGGTGCTGAAAATGCAACGATCGATCTAAAGACCGGCAGCCTACGCGAGCCACAGCGGGGGGATCTGATCACCAAGGCCATTGGCGCAAGATATGATGAGGCGGCTCAATGCCCATTATGGCTCAAGTTCTTGGACCGGATATTTCCAGACGAGGAGCTGAGAAAATACATCAAAAGAGCTGTGGGCTACTGTCTCACTAGCAGCATGGGCGAGCAGGCTTTCTTTTTCTGCTATGGGCAAGGCGCGAACGGTAAATCTGTCTTCCTGGCAGTCCTTCGGGCTCTTCTCGGTGAGTATGCCAGGCAGGCCGATTTTAGTACCTTCTTGGTACAGCGAAATGAGAAGGTGCGGAACGACCTCGCCGCCCTCGCTGGTGCAAGGGTAATCACTGCAATTGAAGCTGAAGAAGGCGGGCGGCTCTCCATGCAGGTGATTAAGTCATGGACCGGCGGCGATCCCGTAACAGCTCGATTCTTGTTTGGAGAGAACTTCACATTCCAGCCTCAAGGCAAGCTGTGGCTAGCAGCCAATAATAAGCCGGCAATCACAGAGAGAAATCATGCGGCTTGGAGGCGAGTTCGGCTTATTCCCTTCACGGCAACAATTCCCGAAGCGGAGCGGGTCAATGAATACGAGAAGGTGCTATATCCTGAGCTGCCTGGCATTCTGAATTGGGCGCTGGAAGGGCTTCAAGATTATCAAAAGAATGGGATGGAAACGCCCAACGTGGTCCTTGATGCCACAAACGAATATCGCCGCGAGAATGACAGCCTGGAGCAGTTCGTCTTTGAATGCTGTGAGATGGGCAAGCTGAAGGTCTGCAAGAACACAGAGCTGTACGACACCTATCTGAGCTTCTGTGGCATGTCAGGGATCAAAGCATTGTCACAGCATAAATTTTCTCCCGAACTGAAGACACGAGAAGGCATCTCTCATACCAAGAACAAATATGGTGCAGTTTGGACTGGAATAGCCCTAAAATCTGAGTGGGTGACGGTTTGCAACGAACCGTCACCGATAGCAAGAGATGCAAAAGGTGACGGTTTGAGCCAAAATGCGCAAAGTTTTGAGAATTCCTCCCTACGTGAGAACTTTGCGCAAAAACCATCATATCCATCACCTGATAGCGATGGCAAACCGTCACCATCTCAAAAAGAGGCTCCCTTGTGGATGGAGGGGGGCGAGGAGGGAGACGGGCGGGAAGCTTCAAAACAGAATAAAAATTCAAATCCAAATAGGCATAAGGACGGGTCTCCTCAGAAGCCTAACGACCCCGGCTTTGCAGAGTTCAAGGCAGGCATGGCAAAGCGGCATTGCGCGTTGTGTGGAGAAGATTTCAGTTATGATTTAGGGATCCATTGGCAAGGCGGCTATATTTGTGCTCGATGCCATCGAGAAGGCCCGCCGCCTGACCCAGAAAATCCCAACACCCAGCAACGATTGAGCGGAGAAGACACCGGTACATAATGGCCGGTTGTCACTCCGATCTTAGATATTCTATTTTTTCACAAAATGAATTGAAGGAACGTGATAATATATGACAGACTCTAAAAATTGGATGACAGAAATGGATGACCTGATCGACGGCGACTACGTAAAGTTTAATGACGGAGATGAAAAAGTTCTTAAAGTTGTTTCAAATCCCACGGTCGGCCCAATCGAGTTTACCCAAAAGGACGGCAGCAAAAAAGTTAACAACGGCGTAAAGATCGAGGTCCTTGTTGGCGATAATCCGGCCATAAAGACCTGGACAATCACCTCAAAGGGCTTGATGCAACAACTCAAGGCACTTTGCAGAAAAGAAGGACTTGACGAGAATCTTGCAGGTGCTACGCTGCAGGTGATCGCCAGCGGAACCGGCCTACAGCGCACTTACTTCTTGAAGCTACTGAAGAAGCCATCAGTAGATAGCGGTGCGGCCTGGCTGGAGGGACAAAAAGCAGGGGCTCAATAGGCCTCTCTGCATAATCATTTTTGAATATTCTGTCAATTATATGGAGATATTCATGAAAAAAGGCAAGTCCAGAACCAGGAGAGCCAGGCAAAACGTCATGCGATCGATAGCAGAAAACGCCAGGCACAGAGCCAAGCAGCACTACGATCGCCAGCAGTACGATGGCCACAGCTCCGAGGGGCCGGGGGTAAGATCGATATCGGCAACACGAGGTAAAGGATGAGCGCTGAAAACGCCGTCAAAGCGCCTAGAATTGCACTGAAAAAGCCCGATGATGCACGCAGACTCATCAGGCGTGTTTTGGCCCAAATGTTCGAGCAAAAGCTCGAGGTGGAAAATGCGGGCAAGATTGCTAACCTCCTCACCTGTTGGGCAAAGTTGTGGGAGCTAGAAAAAACTGCTGACCTGGAAAAGCGAATCGAAAAATTGGAAAAGACCGACGAGGCGACGCCGTGAACACCGCAACTCTCGATAAGCGATTAAAAGCACTTGAAGCGAAGAAGGAGCCGCGTTCAGTGACCACGCTGGCGGATTTTGTTACCTGGTGCGCACGGGCACAACGAGGAATCAAGGAAGAGGTCAAGCTTTCCCCTGCTTGGGAAAAAACGCTGAGCGACACTTCAGACACTCTCAGAGATACAAATCTCGCTCAACGTAGCCGTGGCAAGCGGATCCAACCCGCGCCAAGAAGTTAGTATTTTAGACTGTTATGAGTCGAAGCATATCGAAAAATAAATAATCGTTGTGCTCTGACGTTAAACAGTCTAAAATGTAACGCCTTACGAATATTTTTCTTTATATAGTAGG
>Ga0074199_1002573_pt1 | contig 10520 bp, 4 predicted proteins | sample EPASupsiteSAE347_FD_64528 | JGI IMG/M metagenome (GOLD analysis project Ga0074199, IMG submission 64528) | Bioremediated contaminated groundwater from EPA Superfund site, New Mexico - Sample SAE3-47 | ecosystem: Environmental > Aquatic > Deep subsurface > Groundwater > Contaminated ...
CTTTACCTGTCCGGTGGTGGAGTCAATGATATAAATGGTGGCATTGATTTCGGCGCGGTCCTTTGCGCCGCCGACCCGGAAACCATACAGGCTGACGCCGCCCCCGCCGCCCGTGGTGCTGGCTTGGACATGAGTAATATCGCCCTTAACCAGCAGTTGAGCGGGAGTCATCTGGCCGGTTTTGGCGGCCTTTTTGCCGCCGGCAACACGGCCGCTCGTGGCAAGATCCTGTTCATCCATGGCTTCCTTGCGCATGTCTTTTTCGCCAAGCACGACGAATTTCTTGGAAGCTTGAAGCGCATCGGTCATGATTGATCCGAATCCATCGCCGACATCCCATTGTCCGGACCAGCCGGACTTGTTTTGAAATTTTGAGACGCTGATGGTGTAGCGCAAATTGCCGCCGGCCTTGTCCGAAACGGCGTTTGCCGCGCCTGTGCCGCAGATTAAATATAATGCCAATGAGACCGCCAGACCGACCATGAATATATTTTTTTTCATATAATACCGCCTTTCCATTGGTGAAGTAACAATTGTCGGAATAATTATTAAACGAATGATTTCTGATTGTCAATATTCAACCGGAAACTTTCGCAACCCCCTCAGCCATCTAGGGGCGCAAATATTTTCTGTCATTCCCGGCCAGATCGGGAATCCAGAAATATTTAATACTGATACTGGATTCCCGCTTGCGCGGGAATGACAACATTGCCGCGCCGAGAATGAGCGCGAGGGCGACCAGCCGTAAAAGTGATATTCGAGTCAGTTGCAAAAGTCGGTCCGGAACCCACCCCGGCCTTCCGCCTACGCGAAGCCGCTTCGGTGAGGACAAGTCGGCCTGCCCGCAATGCTACGCATAGCGTTGCAGGCGGGCCACCCCTCCGAGGGAGGGGAACTTTTTATGTCATCATATATCGCCTGCCTTCGGCCTATCCGTTAATTCAGGGCGTTTTATCCCTCAGGTCCTCCATGTTTTCGCGCACATAGATTATTTCCCTGAATAATGCGCCCGCCTCATTGCGCCATTGAATTGACTTGCCGGCCGATAATGACGCAAGCCGCGCCTGGCGCCTTTTGAAATCCTGCAGTTTCAGCCTTACCTCCGCCAAGGCCTCGCCTTTTTCGGTCTTCTCCATGTCCTCAAATAATTGAGTCACAAAACGCATTTCATTCTCGATCAAGGTATCAAATGACCCGCGGAAAATCGAAACTTCATCAATCATAGTCTGTCCTTTAAACTCCTTCTGCGCAAATGCCATGCGTCCCAATGGTTTTTCCCCAGTCAAAGCGGCACAGGCAATATATTGCCACTTGCCATCCGTTTGCGCCAATGGCCCGGCAGACAGGGCGTTGCCGCGATCTTCAAAACGCACGCCCCCCGCGCCTTGTCCAATCGTCTTGATCCAGGCGCCCACAAGAAACACGTCCCCGGTAATGCCAAGCGCTCTTTCAGACAGCCATATGGAATAACCACTGCCATCTTCATGAATCTGGGACAAACATCGCTGGCCGGCATGGCTTTCGCTTTGCTCCCATTTCCCCGTGACATTTGCCTTGTTCCATCCCTGCCAACGCCATTGCGCCGGCATTGTTGTTCCTTCTTCCATTGAGGCATTCGCCGCCAAATTTGTCCCTTTGGCAATTGCCGTCAATGCTTCGGGATCCCGGGCTGACAGCCTCACCAATTCGACCGCCTGCGCCAGGGCACAGGCCAGACACACACTGCAAAATATATGGATCCTGTTCATTTTCGCGCCTTTCTTACAAAAAACCAGCTTTTATCGCGGACACCTGACGCTATATCCCTGACCTTCATGGTCCATAAACCGGTTGATTCATTCCATGCCAGGGGGATTTCTCCATTTACCTCGCCATTCTCGGCCATGACATTATCCGCATAATATGATCGTTCCTCTCCGTCCGGACCTATCAGCATTATATGAAATATATGCCTCCCCGGCGTTGAACTTCCCTTGACTTTCAGTTGTAGTGTATATCGCAGCACGTCCCCCTGGGATACAATCCAGGGCGTCCGCAGATCGAGCTTGCTCACATAATACGGAAGCCGGCTGTATAATTGCGCCACGCCGGGTTTGACGGATGTTTCAAATTCACTCGCATATCCGACATATTTCCCCCGGCGAATATTATAAACATGACCCGGACCATCCAGCTTCACCGTCACCTTCCGCGCTTTCAGCGGCTGGTCGGTCTGATTCTGATAATTCAGCAATGGTTCCGGCAATTCTTCCAGCAGTCCGTAATAGGACAGCTCTCCCGACTTAAACCCATACACCAGCAAATCATCCATGTCCGGATTGATCCTGATCCGCGGTACATGGCCGGCCAGCGCAAACAACGCCTCGCCAAATGGTTTCAATAACGGCGTTGTTTCCGTCATGATACTGGATTTATCGAGCGCCTTGACGAGATAATCGCCTATGCCGAAATTCAACAGGATTGCCCTGCCACGATCATACTGATTCACGATCAAGGCCGGATGCTGCTTAACCTCGGCGCAGGCCTTCCCGGATACCACGTCCAAAGCGCTGTCCGCGATTGTCTCCGGCATATTCGTGGGGAATCCCTCCGCATGTATCAGCACAACACCCCTGGCCGGACGTTCCACCCGCGGCGCCTGGCGGACGCCGAAAACTTCATCCAGGGGACTGACTTTGTAAGGCTTGCCATGTTCGTCGCAGACCCCCGGCCGCAGATCGGCGATCACGGTTCCTCCGGCCTTCACGAATCCGACGGTCTCCGCAACCTCCTCTTTGGACATTGCCTGGCTGAACGGAAGGATCAGCGTGGTAAATGTTTCCTTTTTCATGATTCCCGCGGCCAGTTCGGCATAAGAGATAAATTTGAACTGGCGATGAGTTTTCAGCAGCAATGCCACCCACCCGTTTAATTCCTTTTCTATGAATGGAAACCCTCCGGAAAGGGTTGAGGCATGCACACTGCTGCCCGGATACAAGATGGCGATGCCATCATGCTCGCGGACGGTATTCATCATGAGTTTACCGACGCCTGATTTAAGTTCCCGCACCTCGGCCAGCTTTGCCTTGAAAAAATCATAAAACGAAAAATCCGGAGCTGTAATGCCTTCCAAAACTGTCGGATCCCCATTAAACTCCCATAACGAATTGACTCCTTGAAAGATATGTTTCCAGCCGATATATCGTTGATATTCAACGCTCCGAAAACCGGCGTTATATCCTCCATCCCAACCGGCCCCCAGCAGGGTACCGGGTTGACAGAAGTCCTTGAAACAGTACGGTTGAAAATAGCCTTCGTAAGGGCAGTTTAACCGCAATACCTGCATCAGCTTGTAGAAATCCCTGGCCTTGAAGCTATTTCCAATTACCTTATCGCTTCCCTCATAACCGACTTTGGCGCCAGGAATGATCTTCTGGATGACATCACGGCCAAACCTGTAGATATCAACCCACGTATCTTCCATATAGCGGCGATAATCCACCCAGAGCGGACGCAGCTTGTCATCCTTGCGGACTTCGGCCAGCGTTACCGGCCGCACCTCATCGAAATCATTATAGGTTGACTCGTATTCCTGATTTAATCCGGCAACGTCTTTATATTCCCGCTTGAGGAACCCGTGAAAACCTGAAACACAATTGGAACAAAAACATAATTCATATGTTGTGTCAGAATGAATCTCGGCAAAGTAACACTCATCTCCCATTGAAAATTCATACGTCGAATATGGTTTCAGGCGAACGGCAGCTTTGGCGAGTTTGGCCTCTTCCTGCTGCCGATAAGCCGGATCGTTCAAACACGGCGCTCGAATATGATCATCATTGGACCGAGTAGTGGGTCCGTAATGGTCAGTTTTAGTGTCTATAATGCGGGTGGCATATGGAATCAATCTAAGATTAGCCCAACTAATTATTTCATTAGAGCGATCCATATGATCCTCATAATATAATGTGTCAAATCCCGCCTTGCACATTTCCGCACAATACCAATATGCAAGATAATCGGCTTTTAAATAGCAGCAGCTAACGATATACCGCAAATCATCCTTGGGATACAGGTTTTCAAACGATAACGGCGTCTTTTTAAGGTCAACAACTTCTTCCCCTCGGCATAAAGCCGCTTTCAAATACTGGACAATGGTCAGCGGTTGGGTGGCCGGCAAGGCAAATGCAATTTCCCTGAGACTGCCGCCGTCCGCTTTCACTTCTGTTTTTGCCGTTATCCGCCCCAAGGTGTCTTCCTGCCATATCCTGAGCATGGCCGCCCCCGAGTCCAGCTTAACCGTAATTGTCCCGTGCACGCCTTCCTCACAACGCCATGATTTTTTAAGGTCAATTTTTTCAATATTTTCCCTGCTTTGAACCAAAACATACGTTGACCCGAATTCCACAATCTTTTTATCCTGCATGATCCATAAATCCGCAAAATATTCGCCGGCGGGAATGCCCTTTAAAGGCAAAGAAACGACCGTCTTGCCCGCGGTCAGCGCCGGCTTGTTTTCCACGACTTTTACCTCCTCATTATCCCCGTTGCGCAATACCATGCGGCAAACGACATTCCCGGGCGCATCTGTTTCCAGGCTGAATTCCACGGCCGACGCATCCTCCCGATTCACGCACGCGCCGGACGGGCCTCGTATGCGGACCGCGGCCTGTCGGCCGGCCGCAACGTTCAACGCATGAATCACATACGCCAGATAATAATCATACTCAACCAGCTTGGGATCCAGCGTATCCACCATCGTCATTTCCGGTGTGAGCTCTCGATATATAGGCGCTTTATACCCCTTGAACAAACAGATGCGTCCTTTGCCAAACTCGGACACATCCAGGGTGGCATTTAAAAACTGATCATAATCCTTATACCCGGCAAAGGCCGGCAAACCCTTGTATGGAACCAGAAACGCTCCGTCTATCGCCGCCTTTTTTGCCGTGGCCCGTTTCAAATACTCGTCGGGACCGGTTACCAATCCAACCAGGCCGGCGCCCGCTTTGACCTTCTGCAGGATTTTATACTGAAAGACAAGCGGAAGATTGCCCCAATCTATGCTTCCCAGGACAATCACGTCGTAATTTCCATCCAATTTCCGCAATCCTTCAGCCATAATTGCCTTCGGAGCGCTTTCAATCGGAAGAAACGGATCCTCCTGCGAAGGAGCAATCCTATTATCCTGATATTGCATGGCAAAGACCGTATATTCCAAATCCATGCGTTGGCTGATTTCCACCGCCTCGCGCATGGCCCTGCGATGGGTGACAAACAGCGCCTTCAAAGGCCGCTGAACACTTGGTTTGGCCCATGCGATATGCGGCGTCACCACTTCGTCCGTCGGATTCAGATACTTCGGACCATACGAATACGATGATGTGCCATAACTTCTGCCGGCCAATACAACCGCAATCACAAACAGTACAAGTCGTGTCTTCATTGATCATTGCCTCCTTTTTATAGTCATCTATTCCTTGAACAGTTTTTCCATATCCACCCGCAAGGGCAGCTTTCGCGTTCGTTCTTCCAACGTTCGGCACTGTTCCCAGCAATCATACATGGATTGCAATGATGGCTCTTCCTTGGCCGCCATTTCCTCCGCCGTTGTCCATCCTTGCTGGATTTTCTGTATTTCCCCCCGAAGCTCCTTGAATTGCATTCCTTGCTCGATAACCTCTTTATATTCCGCGCGCACCTTGACCAATTCCCCGATCTGTTTTTGAATGTAAGGCTCTAACCGTAAATGCCGCCCAATGACCTCGGCTTCGCCTTGGGACAAAACTTTTTCCTTGAAAACCAGGGCGCCAAAATTATCCACATCATGAAAACCAAGAGAAGAAAGGCGCACCCAGCAAGTATAACGCTCATTGGCTTCAGAAGTGAAACTATTGCGGGCAATATTGAAACGCCAGATCTCTTCATTGCCCGGGATGGTTTTAAACACCTCAAACGGAATGCGCGCTTCGCATGACCAGTCTTGTTCCCCGATCGCCGCTTTTGCCGTCCAGTTCCATAATTTCTGGCCGCCAATTCCTTCGCAGTTCAAACGGCTGCCTTTCGCGTTAATCACAAACTGTTTATAGGTTGACTGGCGTGCGGGAAACAGGAAAAGCTCCACGCTGTCATCGCGCCAAACCTGCCCTCCATCCGCCTCGTCTGCCGTCAATTTGGATGGCGCAGGATCGGCGCAATCCGCCGCCACAAATAATGCCTTATCCGTCCATCCGATCTTAAAAAGAGTCTGCCGTTCAATGCGCGCATATCCCTTGCCCAAAACAAGAAACCCCTGGCAGGGCGGGATTGTATTCCAAACCTCGTCGTTCAACTTGCCGTCAATGATCGGTTCGGACGCCAGCCGGTAACAGGGATATTCCCTGATTTCCACAGCCCATGCCAACGCCGGCAAAACAACGGCCAGCCCCAGCAAGCATAAAAACTTTCGCATAATTTTTCCTCCATAATACATGAGTTAATTTTTTGTATAACACAACGACATAAAATTTGGCGCTACAACCATTTCGCTACATTTACCATGTCGCCGTCACGTTTTCTGGACTTTTATTCTTCCTGTTTCACGCTTAGAGCTTATCCGCAAATAGCCTTTTTGAGCGAAAAACATGCAAAAACCTTAGGTTTTCAACGGGCAAACCTTATTTGCGGACAAGCTCTTAGCACTCCAGCAATATAAACTTTCCCGAGGAGGCCACAATCAGCGGGATCGGATACCTTGCCTCCGTAATAGCGGCGGAGGATGTTGCCGAGACTGTTCGTAACCTTCAGAACAATCTCATTGTCTCCCTCGCGCAAGGCTTTCGCCGCATCGAAACAGAATGGCTTCCATGCCCTGACTCCGAGATTTATTCCATTTATTTCTGCTTTCACAACCGAATATGCATCGTCGATATGCAGAACCGCTTCTGAGGGAACATCATCTATTTTTATGCGTTGCTTATAAGTTGCGGCGCCGGTAAAACACGGGAAACCTTGAGTTGTCCACGAACCGATTTTGACCTGAGAAGGCATTTCAGAAAGCACATCATATTTTTTCCCGCCTACCGCAAAACTGCCCCCTATCAAAAAAAACATCGGGCATTTATCAAGATAATTTGCAAATCTATAATCACCGGCAATTCCTCTTGAGGGAGAAAACCACGGGCTCGTCCTGACTTTGATATAAAACGCATTCTGCCCTTTTCTGCTTTCTTTCGCTATTTTATAGATGCGGTTGTTTTGATCCCACAGACTGTATGCGGATGATTTTGCTATGCGTTTGCCGTTTACGAATACGGCTTCGCAACAGTTTTCATCGACAATCAACGAAAGATCATCCGGGATGAATTCCGCATTGTAGCCTCCGGCGAGCCAGTAAAACGGTGATTCTTCCGGCGAAAATCCCAATGCCGTCTTGCCCTTGATTACCGGGAACCAGAAGCTTTCCAATCTGGGATCCGCCTTCAATTTTTCCGAGTGCCATTTTTCCGGAAGCCCCCTGTCCGAGGGATCCAGCCTGAGCCATGTTTCGGGCTGATAATGATTCATGGCATCCACGGAGAAATCCCATTTATCCTTGAGTTCGATGCGTTTTGAGAAATTCTTTTTCCATATGGCCAAGCTATTCGCCGATTTCGTCGCGACCGCTTTTTCGTCACTGATAATGAAAATAAAGGACTGGTGATCAGCAAGGGTGAAATCAATCACTGACTGCCCATTTTCTTTTTTTATGGGAAGGCTGAAAATTCCGCCGTTTTCAACATCCAGAAGTTCAGTTGTATTGCCAAGAGAATGCCGCAAAGAAAGTTTCCTGTCGCCGGGAAGCTGATTTGCAACAAGGAGCAAGCGGCGGTCATTATCTATTCTCATGCATGAAACAACTTCCGAAATCCCTTTGCCGCTTAGGCTCCACCTGGGTTTAACACTGCTGAAAATTTCCTTCATGAAATCTTTGGCAAACTGTTCTTCAGATTTCAGCTCTATGAACGGCAGCTTTTCTTTTTCAGGAAAAGATCTGAGTTTTTTATCTGTGGACGATATTATCCATTCCGGACGTCCTCCAGCGGCAATTACCTTTCCACCTTGGACGATGAACTCCGAAATCTTTTTGTAGACACCCTCATCCATAACGTGCATTTTGGGCAGCACAAGAACTTTGAACTTGCTGTTGGGGGCGTTCAACGTTCCGGCAGATACCGTTGATTTCTTTATCACATACTCAAAGATGTATTCGAAGTCAATGTGACTTCTTAGCAAGGTATCGCCAATCAGGTTTATCACATCGGCAAGATCCCCTTCTGCCGGGATTTTTTCGTCCCAGTCCATGGGGGTCATCGCCATATGCGTTGTAGCGGGGAAAATAATTGCCAATTCGGCATCAATATATCCGGATGCGGCAAAAAGCGAAATCCTGGCACAATAGTTTGTAAAAGTTTTATAATATTTCCACCAAGGTTGCGTGAAATGTTTTCCTGATATCGCGTTTTTTCTGAAATCGGAGATCGTATATATCAGGCTGTTGTCGTTGATGAGGTTTATTCCCATTGCAGCCAGCCAGTCGTTTACGAGTTTCTGCTCTCTCATATCGCCGTTCCACGGCCTTACGCCGAACGTCTCGCACATCACCCGTTTTGCGCCGTTGTAACGGGCCGTGCTTGAGGGACGTTTGACAGTAAGAATCATGTTGCGCATTGTAGAAAGCCAGTTGCCATAGCGGGAAGTATTGGGCGCTTCCAGCATATCGCATCCCGGCACTTGCAGATATCTTATTACCTGTTGTATATCGCCGTTAGTGGCCAACATGATTTTCTGATGTGTCATCTCTTCGGGAGTGGCATGCCCTGTTGCCTCGACATTCCTTTTTTCGCACCAGTCGGCAATCTGTTTGCTAAAATTCAAACTGAAATATTCCGTGATCAAAGTCCAGAAGTCAAAACGGACTTTAGCATTGTCTTTGTCATTGAAAAGCAGTTTGGGAAGATTTGGAATTAAATCATAACCGTATTTTTTTCTAAAATCCCCGAAAAGATTCCTTGTCCAAGGAAGCGATGAGCTGGTGTGATGATGTCCGTAAGGTTCGTCATAAAAGAACCCTTTAAGTGTCTTGCCGAAATCTTTCTTGAAACGTTTCCAGTAACTTTCGTGTATATAGCTCATCCAGCATTTTACGGCATCCTCATTTAAAAGATCGAGACTGCCTTTCTGCCCCCATGTACATGATGTTCCGATGCTGTTCAGTATTACTTCTTCATGCAGGATTTTTGAAATCAGTATCAATGTGCCGTTTTTTCCGGTTGTGTTGCGCCATATGCAGTTACTGTCAAGGTTACATGAGGTGATTTCACCGCTTTCAGAGCGGAAGTCCATGTAGATCGGCTCGCTGGCCGGGTCGCCTTTATAAATGCCATCAAATTTAAGGGGGATTTTTTCGCAGTTGAGCTTCCATCTTCTGTATTCGGGATGTTCTTTTACTGCCCATCCTCCGGCGTTGCCGCTAGGCCAGTTCAAGTCGTCGTATATCCATACTTTCATATCTAGTTTCTTGCATTCTTCTATCGTAAAATCGATATACGCCCACCAGCTGTCTTTCAAAAATACCGGATACTCAAGCCCGTAAATCGGGAAAATGAAAAATTCGTAAATCCCCTGGTCAAACATCAGCTTGAGCTGACGCCTCATCTCCTTTTTTTCCATCTTTCCCGTCCATGCCCACCATGGTACAGGGTAATATTCTCTTGGCGGATCCCTGAAAATGTTTACATTGTTGTCCATTTTTATTCCCTTTTTTTTCCGGATAATCTTGTCCCGCCATAAGCGGGATCGTTTCGTACCGCATTTCGCTCCGGAGTTCGCGAAAGCAAAAATATTTTTTTCTTATAATTCCACGGCATATTGCGCGTCCCCGCTGAACCAGGGGCCGAGCGCCTTTCTCCAATCGCCCAATTCGCACACCATGATGAATTTTTGCTCCTTTTCGCTCAATTCGTCAACCATGTCTTCAGTTATAACTTCCGCCGCCGATAAAAACAATTTTAGGGCCGTGCCTGGATTTCATTATCTCCTCATATTTATAAATTTTCTTTTGAATAATGATTGCTACTCTACTCAAAACTTGTCGGAGACACGGGCGTATAACCACCCGAGGAGAACATTACAATCCATTCATTGCCGGATTTGCTCTTGACGGCCGGATCGGCAAGCCCATCTCCATCGTAATCGGCCGGGACGGGAATGTAACCAACACCTCCCAGAGTCTGCGATAACACCACTACCACTTCGTAATTGGCGCTCGACAATAGAAACGCCCATACACCGTTACTCTCCCGATACACGGCCGGATCAATCTTGCCGTCGCCATCGTAATCCGCCGAGACGGAAACACAGCCCGGTCCGCCAAGACCGTTGAAATCGGTGACCATAAGAGAATCATTCGCACCCGACAATGAGCTTGTCGAACCTGTCGAAGGGGCGGCTTCGTCATAGACCGCAAAGTCAGCCTTCCGATCACCGTCGTAATCGGCGCAAGCGCCACTGAACGAAGATAT
>Ga0074199_1002574_pt1 | contig 10520 bp, 10 predicted proteins | sample EPASupsiteSAE347_FD_64528 | JGI IMG/M metagenome (GOLD analysis project Ga0074199, IMG submission 64528) | Bioremediated contaminated groundwater from EPA Superfund site, New Mexico - Sample SAE3-47 | ecosystem: Environmental > Aquatic > Deep subsurface > Groundwater > Contaminated ...
CTACGGAGAGATCCCGCGTGACTCTCCGCTTCCTCCCGCCATAACTGCCCACTGCGCCGAGATCGCGGCGGCAGACGGGATCGTGTTCGTGCATCCCAACTGGTGGGGCATGCCCCCGGCGATCCTCAAGGGCTGGATTGACCGGGTGATCAGGGCCGGGGTGGCCTACCGGTTTGCAGAAACGGATTCCGGTGAAGGAATCCCGGCAGGTCTCCTGAAGGCAAAAGCAGTCATCGTCTTCAATACTTCGAATACGCCTGTCCAACGGGAGCAGGAAGTATTCGGCGACCCGCTTGAACGGATCTGGAAGGACTGCATTGTCTCGTTCTGCGGTATTCCTGCCTGTCACCGGAAAATGTTTGGCGTGATAGCCACAAGCACGGAAGAACAGCGGAAGGCATGGCTCGATGAAGTACGGGAGATTACGACCAAGGTGTTTCCCTTAAAGCCATTCTCTGATGGTGTATCCGTCTGGGAATGAAATTAAAATCGGTTTTTTGTTCAGCTTTGCCCCCATTTCCTCACACTTTCGCGTCGCGTGCCCGATGCCCTTTTTATAATTCCGGCCATCCCTATGGAGTGGAGATGTACTGATGGACCAATCTGCGGAAATGCATGCAATTAAGACGACCATCCGGGAGATGAACCGGTGCTGGACGGAATCGTGGAACGAGACCCGGTTCCGGGACTATATTCATCCCGAAGCCGTCGCCATCGTGCCCACAATCCCCGGGGTTCTCGAGGGGCGGGATGCTTATGTTGCCGGGTGGAGAGGTTTTGTCGAAGGGGCAACAATCCATGCATGGAACGAGAGCGATCATCGTATCCGGATTTATGCGGGCGGATCCTGTGCCGTTGCTACATACCATTTCTCGATCTCTTTTACCCTGAGCGGGCAACCCGTAACGATGATGGGAAGGGACATGTTCTTCCTTGTCAGGGAATCGGGACGATGGCTTGTTGTTGCCGACCAGTTCTCACCGGAACCCCCGGGTTCGTAAGTTCAGGCGAACAAAAAACCTATGGAAGCCAGCGGTATTAATCATTTCAGGATTCAAAATTAAGAAGACCATTCATGGACACCATCATTCTCATCGGTTACCTTGCCGGGGCGCTTACCACAATCGCATTCGTACCGCAGGTAGTCCGGGCATGGAAGCTGAAGGAGACCCGGGATCTCTCGCTTACCATGCTCATGCTCTTTGCAGCAGGTATCCTGCTCTGGACCTGTTATGGGATCTGGACGGAATCACTGCCGATTATTGCGGCAAATGCGATCACGTTTGTCCTGGTTCTCGTACTGCTCGGCCTGAAGGTCCGGTACAAATAATTTTTATTGAATAGCGGCCTGACAACGGAACATAATCCTGAAAAAATCCAGAAAATTCTATGCGAATTTTTAAAAAAAGGTTATTGACGGGATAATTGTGGGAATTTTTTTAGTCCTCAAGAAGCACGAGACAGCTGCCGATCTTGTCGTGCAGTCCCTGCCGCTTCTTGGTAAGCCCGATCATCAGAAATCCGATGAAGATGATCAAGGCGGAGATAAATTTCCCGAAGTGGCGAAGCGTGACGCGGGCGAATGTAGGTTTGTTGCCTTCCATATCGGTCACCATGATCCGCATCAGCACTTTACCGGGCGTTGCCTGGCTGCGGGAGGATTCGAACCCGGCAAAGTAGAGCCACGGTATCACGATGATGAGCATACCGAACGCCGCAACGATCGGGCCGTAGGCGGCATCTGCGGTACCCGCTTCGGTGAGTTCCGATACCGGAGCTCCCTGCGCAGCGATATAATATGCGTACTTGATACCGTTCGTCATTGAGAAGAAGGTGATCGTGACAATGCCAATAAGGAGAATGAGGATTGCATCAACAATGAACGCGATAAACCGCCTTCCAAGACCCGCATACACGCCGACTTCCGGCCCCTCTTCCTCTTCAGGAACGATGACGGGCTTTACCGGCAGGGATGCGATATCAAACCCGCACCACTGGCAGAATTTTCCCGATGCATCGGTCTCTTTTCCACATTTAGGACAGAACATTCCCTGTTACTCCTGATACATAACGTTAAACCGGGTGTCCTTTTTAATTTAACTGTTCTTTCCTTGTATTTCAGGTAATTTTTTCCTGCCGGATCAGCCCGGGATTGAGGAAAAACAATATACTGGCAGTTAGGTTTGTATCCGCTCCATTCCCGAGCGCAAATCAGAAATATATACAAATTGAAAGCAATTCCTATGAAAAATGCCCTTTTCCTGCTTACCGCAATCGTGCTCATACTTTGTGCGCTCTCTGCCGGTTGTACGAGCCCGAGCGAGACAGAGATCCGACCGGGGGAGACTCCCCCACCCACCCTGTCCACGACTGCCACAACGTTCCCGGCAACCAGTGTGGCCACTCCTGTCACCATGGATACCCTGCCGCCCGAGCAGTATGTCGATCTCCAGCTCACCAAGGAACGTCCCGACTATACGCTTCACCTGCTCTATAACGGGGGAAAAGGTGAGATATCTGTCCAGAATATCCTGATGAGGGTCACCCTGCCGGACGGGCAGGTCACAGAGCAGTACATGAATGACGGGCAGCGAAAACCCCGGCGCGGGGATGAACTGGTGATCCAGGGCAGCAGGGGAAGCGACCGGGTCGAAGTCTTTGTGACCAGCTCAGGAAAGACTTACAAGGCTATCGACCGGCCGATGCTCATTACCTTCGTATAATTATCTTTTTTTATCATCCCGCATGGTGTGATTTCCCGATCCGTTCCGCGTACTTCTGGGTCAGGAACCCGAGAATGACAATGATCCCTCCCGTAGCCGCGAGCATCAGCCATTGCTCGGGACCGGCCGTCCCCACTGCGAGCCGGGTGAGCAGGTTGAGGGGATTCGATGGCAGGGCGAGGGTAAAGAGGATCACGACGACGAGTGCGGTGGAGAAGATGAACTGTGCGGCTGTCCGCTCGCGGTAGTGCAGGGCCGTGAGTGCACCCAGCAGGATCAGGATGAGCGAGGTGACAACAACCTGTACAAGGATTAACCCGGCGTTTTCTATGGCGATGCCATTGACCATCAGGAGCAGCAGCCACGCCCCGGCCTGGATGGGCACCAGCAGCTCACAGGCCAGTACCTTGCCCCAGACCATCTCGGAGAACGTGATAGGAGTCGAGATCAGGGTCTCTAAGGTCTCGTGCTGGTACTCCTCGGTGATGAGGTCGATGACCAGCGCGGAAGCGATGATCGCCGGCATGAAGACCAGCAGGGGGATAAGCAACCCGTACACGAATTCGTAAAAGTCACCGCCACCGGTGGTTTTGGGGATACGGATCGGGATCGGCTGCTCGCTGAGCCGGTGCTCCCGCACCTGCCGGAGATCTATCTCATATTTCAGGAAAATATCCTTGAGCTTCACATCGACGATCGCACTCTGGAGATCATTGGTCAGCGAATAGAGCGTGATCTTGACCGGCTCATCCGCTGATGGGGACGTGTCGGGTACATAGATCACCGCGGAAAGCTTCCGCTCTTTTAACGCAGCAACCCCGGTCGAGAGATCCATCGGGTAGACCCGGAAGTCCGGGCTGCTCTCGAGATAATCGAGTACTGCCGAATCGTTGCCGGCATAGGCGATGTTATACTTATACCGGGAATATTTCGAGAGCGAGGACGGGTCGTACATGGAGGTGAGCCCGACCATGAGGAAGGATGAGAAGAGGGCGATGAAGAGCTGGAGCAGGACCGCCAGCAGGATCGTGCGCTCGTTGAAGAGTCCCCGGAACTCTTTCTTTGCGATAATGGTCAGGTGTCGTGCCTTCATGTGAGCCACCCCAGGATAAAGTAGAGGTTATACAGGCAGTGCACCGCAGTTGCGAGCACGAGCCCGATGACCAGCCCTCTGCGTCCCCAGAATTTCAGCGAACATGCAACGATCAGCACGCCCACGAAATGCAGGAGGAGCGGCATCCAGAGTACCCCTAACGAGAGGAACAGGATGCTGCCGAAGACCGACTCGGAGATCTGGGCGAGCGTGATGAAGAGGAGCAGTTTTTCCGCAACCAGGAACCCGATCGCCGTTGCAGCGCAGGCCGCAACCAGGTTCTTCCAGGTAAAAAATGCCGGATCCTGGGCAAAGAGGGTATAGATACCGACACCTTTTGCGCACTCTTCGATGAATGCGGCAAAGATGAGGAGCAGCACCAGCGAGTACGGCATGGGCAGGTTGAAGAAAAGCGTGAGGCTCATCAGCTGGAGCATGAAGACGAACGGGATCGAGAACCCGGTCAGCAAAAAGACCGAGAGGAACGGGTGCCTCCTGGAGATAATCTCGGAGAGGAACTCGCGGATGCGCGGGAGAAGTTGTTTTTCGGAAAAGAGCCGCTCTTCCTTGAAGTTCTTCATTCCAATGTAGAAGAGCACGGCCCCCGTCAGCCAGAAGAGCGAGGTGGAATACAGGTAGTCAGTGACCGTCCACGGGGTGCCCTGGATGGAGAGCACGATCAGCGTCAGGGGCGAGATGAGGGAGATGACATGCACGTTTGCAAAGATGCTGGGGAAGAACAGGTACGAGGTGGCAATGGTCGAGAAGAAGATCGAGATGAACGAGAGTTCCTTGAAACTCCGTGCGAGCATCCCAATCAGGAGCGCATTGGCAAGGAAGAAGATGATGACCGGGACGAGGGGAAGGAGGATGATCAGGGGCGCTCTCACGTAGAGCGTGAGCGCCGTGCAGATGGCGACCATGCCGATGAAGTAAGGGATCATTTTTCCCAGGATGATCGAAGAGGATGCCACGGGTGTCGAGAGCAGGACTTCGCCTTTGCGTTCGATGCGTTCGTTCATGATGCTCATCATGAAGAACTGCGAGGTGAAGTAGAGCGGGAAGACAAAGACGAAGATGAGGATGATGGAGTCAAACGGCAGGGGTGGCGATAATTGTGAGGGTGTCTTGAACCTGCCCATCGTGCTCTCGGTCGAGAGGACTTCGGTGTAGCGCGAGATCTGGGTATTCTGTGCGCTGGATTTGACCAGTTCCTGCCGGAGTTCTTCCCGGGTAAAATCCAGTGACGGTGAGGGAGTGGGGAGGCTTTGGATCTCGCCCTCAGGTACCGGCGCCGCCCGGCTGGGGGCCGCCTGGACGTACTGGCCCGACTGGGTGGATAAGAAGGTGAGTTCGCTGGTCACGGTCTGCGTATCGATCCAGAGCGGGTACGCGGCGAAGAGGTCGGTTTCACGGTTGTAGACCGTGTTGACATATTTGGCATAATCGCGTTCGAGCGTCTTCTGTGCCGCCCGTGACCGGTCATTCGGGTTGCTGTACACGCGCCCGTTGAAAATGATCAGGTCGTAGGCATTCCGGTTCCTCACCAGGTCGTAGGCATCTGCCTTGTATACCGTGAACCGGGTATCGCTGGCAACCAGTTCTGCGATCTGCGGGTCTTCCACCCCGACCACGTACATGCCGTCCTGGAGGTGCATTCCTGTCTGGGCGGCAAAGCCGGTCACTGCCACCAGCAGTACGAAAAGGACAATGGCAAACGGCAGGACGTCCCGGCTCATCATGGTGAAGGATTTCTTCACTTCCCATCGCGCGATGGTCGAGATGTCGGTCAGCCTGCCCATACGAGATATAACTCCTGGTACTATTGACCACGGTTCGCAGGTTTTTGTATTTTTCCTGCGGCAGTTATCGTACAAGTGTAGTATTTGGTATTGCTCAAATAGTACTCGGTGCAGACACGGGGAGCCCCTCTGGGTCCGGCAGAACCGGCAGAAGTGAGTGGTGTGGGGTCACGCAGGGGCATGTTATGACAGCACGTTCTGGTTGACCACGTAGGTATAATTGAGTTCCCCGGCCAGCAGGGGCATCATGTTGTCAACATCGTAAAAGGTCATATTGAGGTGCGGGTCATAAGTGGAGAATTTTACTTCCAGGCGCTTTTCGACCCGGTCCACCCCCGCGTATACCTCCGGCAGTGTCTTCCAATCATCCGGAGTCTTGGGATAGATCTCGTAATCCTTGTCGCTCACCGCGATCACTTTCAGGATATGATATCCCTGGCCGGTCAGGCTGGACGAGACGGCGAGATCGGCAAGAGAGAAGGTATCCATGCTGATAACCCCGCTGCCCTGGCACGTGTACCAGTCCTTGGCATGCGTGTGGAGGATCACGTACGAGTGGCCGCGGGTCATGTTCTGGCGGAAGAGATCCAGGGAAATGCTCCCGTAGTCTCCCTTGACAAAGAACATCTCCCCGCTGTTCACATCGATCAGGTACCCGAGTTCCCGGGATTTTTTCAGCTCGCAGGTGCCCTGGTTAAACGAGGTGATTACGGTATCTGCCTTGTCACTGTTCTTTAACAGGTCGAGCGTGTTCTTTGCATCCTGGATACGGGCCCTGAGGGCAGACCCGGAAATCTCCGGCAGGGTTTTATCCACCGTAACGGTCTCTTTTACAGGGACCGTGGTTGACCGGGAGACGGTGGCGTTTGCTGGGGTGAGGGTGGCGGTGAAAACTGCCGGTTCGGGGGTCGGCGTTCCGGCCACTGAAATCGTGCCCTGCACCGGCGCGGGTATGGGGACATGTGTGATAACCGGCGTGAAAGTGTTCTGTTCGACACTCTCCGGGCCTGTACAACCGGCCGCGACAATTACCAGGAAGCCCGCGAGGAGAGCAAGACACCGGTACATGGAGAAGACTTATGATCTGTTTTTTATTAACCTGCTCAGTTACTCCATCCCAATCTATATCTTTCAGTCCACCTACATCTGATCAAAAGGCAATCAAACATGATAACCGCCCGCAATCTCACCAAGAATTTCGATGGTTTTATGGCACTGGATGGTGTCAGTTTCGAGTTCGATGACGGCGAGATCTTCGGTATCATCGGGCACAACGGGGCGGGCAAGACCACGCTGCTCAAGATCATATCGGGACTGATCGCTCCCACGTCCGGAGAACTCCTGATCAACGATATCGACGTAGTGAAAAACCCGATCGCGCTCAAGGAAAACCTTGGTTATCTTCCCGAAGAGTCCCGGCTCTACGAGACGATGACTGCGGAGAATTACCTTGCCTTCTTTGGTGAGATCTACGGGCTCTCCCCGCAGGAGATCCGCGTCCGGTCCAGACAGCTCTTCGCGGCGCTGTCCCTTGAACCGGAGGGGAAAAAGATCGGGGAGTTTTCGAAGGGGATGAAGCGGAAGGCTGCGATCGCCCGGTCGCTCATCCACGAACCCAACTTCCTTGTCTATGACGAAGCCACGAGCGGTCTTGACCCCATGACCTCGCGGTTCATCGCCGACTACCTCCGCACGCTCAAAAACGAGGGCAAGACGATCGTGCTCTCGGCGCACAACCTCTACCAGGTAGAGGCAATCTGCGACAAGGTGATGATCTTAAAGCGCGGGAAGATGGTTGCATTCGGCACCATGAAGGAGCTGCGCGAGCAGTTCGGCACGCTCACGTACACGATCTTCTTTTCTGTTGATAATCCCGGTAAACTTATCGGGCACTCCAAGACGTACCGGCAGGAAGAGGGACTCTTTGTCTGCGATGCTGAGAACATGGCCGAGCTCAACGAATGCACCGGGCTCATTGGCGAAGCGGGAGGCAAGGTCGAGAAGATCGAGTCGCGGTACCCGTCGCTGGAAGAGATGCTGGTCAAGATCGGGAAATAGGCAGATCGCAATTCATTTTTTTAAAAGGTTTACGGATTTTTCACGTTACCCGGACCATCGCGCCCGTGTTCCGGGCTGCCGTGATGAGCGTTGTTCCCCCGCAGTGCTTCTGCATGAACGACTGCGCTGCCTGTTCAATCCCTTTTGCCCCGGTGTCGGCAACCGCGTACACGGTCGGCCCGAACGAACTCATGCCCGCCCCGGCAGCCCCGGCCTCCCGCATCACGGTGAGGAGCCCGGCAACTTCCGGGGGCTGGAGGCCCAGCTCGACTTTCTTGAACCCAAGGGACTGGACATTATTTATCGATGAACCGAAGAGATCGAGATCGCGCTCAACGATCCCGGGCAGCATCCGCATCAGGATCTCGTGGCAGAGCGCCTGCACCTCGCCAAGGGGCACCGGGCAGTTGTGGCGGAAGATGTCCTTCTCCATCGCACCGCTCGCACCAGCCGGCAGGTCCGGTGTCGCAAGCAGGATCTTCCAGTCTTTGGGAAAGTCGTGGCGGGCGATGACCGGCGGTGGCCGGACGCCCCGCGATGCCGATGAGGGCCGGAAGTCTGACTTGTCCTCCCCGGGCCCGAACCGGTGCCCGCCATCGATGATAAAGCCCCCGTGTTCAAACGCCGCGGTCCCGATACCTGACGTGCCGCCCCGGCCGGCGAGCCGGGCAAGGTCTGTCACCAATATTGTTTTGCCATAGAGTTCGCAGCATGCCCGTGCGGTGGCAAGCGCCAGCTGCGAACCGCTCCCGAGGCCCGTGTGGGCCGGGTAGCGCGACCGCACGTGAATCGAGACTCCGGCCCCGGCATGGATCTGCCGGAGCACCTCTGCTGCGATCCCGAAAAGCCGCTCCTGTGTGGCGGTGTCACAGCCCGTCACGCTGATTGCGGGGCTCTGCTGTACTTCCAGCAGGATACCCGGTTCATCGAGCGTGATGCCGATCCCGCCATCCACCCTTCCCGAACCGCCGTGCATATCGATCAGGCTGACATGGATCCGGGACGGGGTGTTTATTACGACCCGCCGCTCGTCAGGGAACTGGTTGTACGGGAACTGCTCCTCGATAAAGATCAGGGGCTTTTCCCGGTGGATGATCCGGTACTGCCGGCTGAGCACCGGCTCTTTTTGGCAGAGGGAAAAGATACGGCAGGTATCCGGGGTAGCATCGGCTACGCGGGCGGAGAGAATCTCCCGCCGGGCCTCGATATGATGGTGCTTTATGATCTTTCCTATCGGGATATCGGCCATCATCAGGTCTTTTTTGAATGCCGGGGAGAGCCGGTCAACCGGCGTTTCGGATATGGCATAGATCAGCACATCGTTAGTCATGGTATCCCGGAGCTCGACGACCCGGTGGTTGACCGGCTCGCCCACGCAGACATCCACCCGGCCCGCAGTCTCAGCGTCTGCGGGAATAATCTCCTGCACAAGTGTTTTTACTGTAACGGGATGTCCCGTGACCGACTCTAACAGTTGTGTCACGGAACCATCCGTGCCGAGCAGGATTTTCTGTACCCGTGACAGCCGCCCCACTGTCTCTTCAATATCCCTGATATTGCCCGAGATATCCATCCCATCAACCTTATCGCAGGAACTTCATAAGCGTAGTGAAATCCCGTTCAGGTATTTTTACGTACCGCACACTCTTTTTACCTTACCGGGCAACCATTCAAACTGACAGACCATGACAAACCCTGCAGTCTTTGACCGGATGACGGACGAAGAGAAACGCGAGTACCTGGACTTCCTGCTCTGGCATTACCGTGTCGTAGATGCATTCTGGTTCATCTATGTTGCCGAACGGTACGGCCAGCCGGTTGCCGAGAAAATTAACGAGCAGGTATGGGGCAAAGCCGGCGGGATGGCAGCAAAGGATCTCGTACAGCGGTTCGGCATCGCCGAAAAAGGATTGTCCGGGTTTGTAAAAGCGCTCAGGTTATTCCCGTGGGCGATCATTGTCGACTATACGATCGAGGAGAAAGAAGATGAAGTGATCATCACGGTACCGTCATGCCCAACGCAGGAGGCCCGGCTCAAACGGGGACAGGGGGAATATGTCTGCCGCGAGATGCACCGGGCCGAGTTCACGAGCTTTGCCCGGATGATCGACGAGCGCATCTGCGTGGAATGCGTGTTTGCCCCGCCCGATCCCCATCCCAAGGAACTGTTCTGTAAATGGCGTTTCTCTCTTAAACCGGAATAATCCGGGTATTCTTTTTTGCCCTGATCACCAGTCAGGACAAGGATATTTTAATACTGCCAAATCGTTCTGTACTATGTATTGCCCGATGGGAGTGCTCTGGACAAAACCCGGTTTACCCAAGTGCTTACTTAGCCCATGTGAAAAAATATGAAATATCAGGTACTGCCATAAGGTATGTTTTTTCATGTCCAGCCCGGTGCACAGGATCTCCATTTTATATGTCGATGATGAGGAAGCACTTTTAGATCTCACCCGGCTCTCATTAGAAAAAGATGAAGAGTTCTCGGTAAGGACTGCGCTGTCGGCATCAGATGCCCTCCGCGTGATGAACGAGCAGGCGTTTGATATCGTTGTTTCCGATTACCAGATGCCGGATATGGACGGTATCGAATTTTTAAAGGCGGTTCGCGAGCGGTTTGGGGATGTCCCGTTCATTCTTTTTACCGGGCGTGGCCGCGAAGACGTTGTCATCGATGCGATCAACAACGGTGCAGACTTCTATCTCCAGAAAGGGGGGGATATCAAATCACAGTTTGCCGAACTGTCGCACAAGATCCGGCAGGCCGTGGCCCGGCGGCGGGCTGAGCATTCCCTGGTCGAGTCTGAAAAACGCCTTTCAGATATCATCGATTTCCTGCCT